>Ga0081539_10003988_pt1 | contig 17037 bp, 14 predicted proteins | sample TabmetS4T2R2_FD_71023 | JGI IMG/M metagenome (GOLD analysis project Ga0081539, IMG submission 71023) | Tabebuia heterophylla rhizosphere microbial communities from the University of Puerto Rico - S4T2R2 | ecosystem: Host-associated > Plants > Roots > Rhizosphere ...
AGTTGGGAGCGCGTCTCAATCGCACTGAGAAGGTCAGGGGTTCGAATCCCCTCAGGTCCACCACAGATTTGCGATTTTAGATTTTCGATTGACGATTGAAAATCGTCAATCTGAAATCTACAACACTTGCACCTGATGCAAGTGCAGATGTCAAAAATCGACCTGGGCCCATAGCGCAGTTGGGAGCGCGTCTCAATGGCATTGAGAAGGTCGGGGGTTCGAATCCCCCTGGGTCCACCTTATAATGCCCTTCAGGGTATGCGAGAGCGACTGCCGAGTTTACGAGGTGGTCGCTCTTGTGCTATAATAGCGGAAATAGACAAAAGTCACGGCAGGAGTAGTAAGTCATCCCGTCAGCGAGAAGGGAAAGCGAGGTGGAAGCCCTTCATGGAAGTGTCCACGGGAACGCGTCAGACTGAACTCGCCTGTTGCCTCATAAGAGGGACTTCATCAGTGAACGCAGTAAAGCTGCAGAGTAGCTGATGACGGAGAAGCCCGTTATAGCCAACGAGAGACGTTTGCAAGTTGCAACGTGAAAACGTTTGAACGTTCAAACCTGTAAACGTAATTCGGGGTGGTACCGCGGAGACCTGTCCTGAGCATGTCGAAGGAGAACTCTTCGTCCCTGTGTGGATGAGGAGTTTTTTGTTTTCCCTCACCCTAGCCCTCTCCCATAGGGAGAGGGGATAAATTGAAAGGAGGCTCGTATGAAAATTCGGATTAACTTTATCTTATGGAAAGAAGGGCCCCTACTTCCGCGCCTTCTCACTTTTAAATAAACCACTACGTGGAACTTGGAACCTGATACCTGATACTGACATAAATGAGGACCGAATGGTGACAACAAAAGAAAAACCTAAAACGAGAAGGAAATCAGCAAAAGCTGTGAATGCTAAAAAGGATTCGACCAAAGACAAGGCTTTCAATCCCCAAGTCTTCGAGCCGAAGTGGCAGAAGAAATGGGAAGAAGACAAACTATACCGCGCTGTGATCGACGAGAGCCGGCCCAAGCATTACGCGTTGACAATGTTACCGTATCCCAGTGGTGACTTGCACATTGGTCACTGGTACGCGATGACACCCTCCGATGCCCGCGCCCGCTTCAAACGCATGCAGGGATACAACGTGATGTTTCCGATGGGCTTCGACGCATTCGGCTTGCCCGCAGAAGGCGCAGCAATAAAACACAATATTCATCCGAAGAAATGGACCTACGAAAATATCGAGCGCATGCGCAAACAAATGCGGACCATGGGCGCCATGTTCGATTGGAAGCGCGAAGCCGTCTCTGCTGACCCCGAATATTACCGGTGGACTGAATGGTTTTTCATTCAGTTATATATGCATGGGTTGGCCTATCGCAAGAAGGCGCTGGTGGACTGGTGCCCGAAAGATAACACGACCCTGGCACGTGAGCAAGTCAAAGGGGAAGAACGCGTCTGTGACCGTTGTGGCACCCCGGTCATCAAAAAAGAGCTGGAGCAGTGGTTCTTCAAAGCCACAAAATATGCCGATGAGTTATTACACTATGAAGGTATCGATTGGCCAGACTTCATCAAGGTCTCGCAAACAAACTGGATCGGTCGAAGTGAAGGCGCGTCAGTAATCTTCAAAACCGAGTCCGGTGACGATATAGAAATATTCACCACGCGTCCCGACACGTTGTGGGGCGCAACGTTCATGGTCATGTCGCCTGAGCATCCGCTGGTGGATAAAATCACTACGCCTGAGAACAAGGAGGCTGTCAATGAGTACAAAATCCAGGCAGAGAAGCAGACCGACATCCAGCGCGAGGCGAAAGACAGAGAAAAGACAGGTGTGTTCACCGGTGGTTATGCCATCAATCCGGTCAATAATGAGCGCATCCCGATCTGGGTCGCAGATTATGTGCTGATGTCCTATGGTACCGGCGCGATCATGGCTGTCCCCGCGCACGATCAACGTGACTTTGAATTTGCGCGTAAGTTTGGGTTGAAGGTCGTGCCTGTCATTCAGCCTGTAGAGGCGGACGGCCGTCCACCCGTACAAGAGTTGAATGGTGATACGATGGAAGCCGCTCACGAACATGAAGGCATCATGATCAACAGCGGACCCTTCAATGGTACGCGGGCAACCAATGATAAAGGCTTGAAGAACCCTGCGATTAAAGCCGTGATCGAATGGCTGGAGGAAAGAGGCATTGGCAAGTTCGATGTCAACTATCGTTATCGCGATTGGTTGATCTCGCGCCAGCGTTTTTGGGGTGCGCCAATCCCAATGGTGTATTGTGAAACGCACGGTTGGAATCCCGTACCTGATGATCAGCTGCCTGTGCTGCTGCCCGACGATATTGAAGAATGGAAACCGACCGGTGAAAGCCCGTTAAAGTTTCATCCGACATGGAAGCACACAACCTGTCCGATTGGCGGTGAGCCTGCAGTGCGCGAAACAGACACAATGGACACCTTTATGTGTTCGTCCTGGTATCACTTGCGCTATTTGAGCCCGCACTATGACAAGGCTCCATTCGATGATGCTGAATATAACTATTGGATGCCCGTAGACACTTATACAGGTGGTAGTGAACATGCGAACATGCACTTGCTGTACTTCCGCTTTTTTCACAAGGCGTTGCGCGATATGGGCATCACGGAGGGTGGCGAACCAGTGATGCAGTTGCGCAATCAAGGCATGGTGCTGGCAGAAGATAATAGCAAAATGTCGAAGAGCCGCGGCAATGTAATCGCGCCTGATGTGCTGGTTCAGCGTTACGGCGCAGATACCGTCCGAGCCTATTTGATGTTCTTTGCAAGATGGCAGCAGGGGGCACCTTGGGACTCACATGGCATCGAAGGGACTGCGCGGTGGATGCGCCGTGTGTGGGTCTTATTTACAGATACCGCTGAAAATAGACCTTTAGAGACTTCGGAGACTCTAAAGGTCTTAAGGAGAAAAGTCCACCAGACTTTGAAGCGCGTCACACATGACTTCGAGAATTTCGAGTTCAATACCATCATCTCCTCGCTGATGGAACTGTTGAACGAAATGTACAAAGCGCGTGAGGCTGGCGCTGTTGGAACTCCGGAATGGGAGGAGTCCATCGAGATTTATTTAAAGATGCTGGCACCTGTTGCTCCGCATATCGCTGAAGAATTATGGACGAATCAACTGGGTAAGCCATATTCCATTCATCAACAAATGTGGCCGAAAGTGGATGAAGCCGCCGCGAAAGAGGACACGATTGAAATCCCGGTGCAGATCAATGGCAAAGTGCGGGATCGAATCAACGTCGCAGCTGACTCAACTGAGGACGAGATCAAGTCCGCGGCACTGGCAAGTGATGTGGTGAATAAGTATCTGGAAGGCAAAGAGCCAAAAAAGGTGATTGTAGCTCAGAAGAGATTAGTGAGTATTGTGATGTAATCTCCACATCATCAATAAGAACAGTAGTAAAGCGATGGACTCTCGTTTCAGAGAGTCCATCGCTTTTTTGTTAATCAAAGCATCATACCAAGGTACTAAATTTTCATTTTCGCAATTATTTTGCAACATCGTGGCAACTTTACTGCAACGTCGCGAACAAGTATATGGTCATACAATGGAAATCGAAAACTCCCTTCTCATCAACGATGAGAAAGCGGTTATGAAATCCCAGCACTTGTTCTTGATGAAAATGATCTGACATATCCAACATTGATAAATCAGGTGGGAACGCAAGCTATGTTCGAACGTGAATTAAGGTCCTAATGGCCTGCATGGTATTTGCCTGTCATTTTATTGTGCAGATTTCAACTTCAAAAAGGAGAATGCGATTATGAAATCCAAACATCTGTTCCAAATTTTCATCTTGTTTATATTGCTATTGAGTACCTTTGGAAGCAGTCAACCCGTAAAGGCTCAAACAAATGACCCCATTATTATCGACCGGAATCTATCCATCTGGGATGCCACCTTCATCGGTTTTGTGAGTTCCAGTATTTACGAACAATGGCACTTCGATTTCACCGAGTCTCACAATTTCACCATCACTGCGAACACGGTTGCTGGTGACCTTGTCCCTTTGCTCATTTTGCAGGATTCAAATGGCACCGAACTGACGCGTGGCACAGGCTCGTTGACCAGCACGCAATCGGCTGGAAGTTATTCAGTTCAAGTTCAACCTGCGTCAGGTAGTGGCTTTTATGTCCTGACCATACGGGAGAATATCGTCACTCCTCCACCTACAGCCTCTGTAACCACCTCTGTTAATCCATCAAGTGTCGATGTGGGTGAGAGTGCGGTCGTAACAGTCAGTCTGAATAATGTGCCTGCCACGGGTTACACCAGTGCGGAATTCACCTGTACCTATGATGCAAATTTGGTTGCGGTGAGTAACGTCGCCGCAGCTGGCTTATTTGGTGCTGATCCGGCCACCGCCTTCAATAGCTCACAAAATGGCACCTTTATCTTTGCCATTGCAGGTAGTAACGGCAATAAAGCCACCACGAGTGGAACGGCCTTCACCTTTAGCGTCACTGCTTTAACTGTCCCTTTTGGACATGTAGCACAGACTTCAATTGAATGTACTGCGCTCGTTTCCATAGGGGATGGCAATCTCACTCCTTTGCCCTCAACCGGTGCCGCAACCCTGACGATTATTCTCGGGACGCCGACGTTGACATTTACGCCCACCGGATCAACAACGCCCCCCACAGAGACATTCACACCTACACCAAGCGGATCCGAGACCGCCACTTCCACACCAGATGGATCTGCCACAGCTACCTCTACACCTGATGGATCGGCAACAGTAACTGCTACGCAAACCCCCGATGGATCGACGACCGCTACGCAAACACCTGACGGATCAGCAACGGCTACACCTACACCAAACGGATCAGAGACCGCCACGCCTACACCAGATGGATCGCCTACAGCCACGCCAACGGCTTTGCCTGATGGAACTCTTACTGGCCAAGTGCTTGCCAGCAAGCCGGTGACCGTCAGCTTGTACGATGCAACCAACTCACTTGTTACATCTGTTGCTGCGAACGTGGATGGGACGTTCAGCCTGACGGCGCCAGCCGGGACGTACACTGTACGCGCCACCGCCGACGGGTTCCTCAGCGCGGAGGGTCCTGCAACGATCAGTTCCGGCAGCACAACGACAATGCCGACGATCAGTCTGTCAGCAGGTGATATCGATAATAACGGTGTAATCGATCAGTTCGATGCCATGACAATTGGCATGAACTACAACGGCTCAACACCGGCCGCTGCAGATTTGAACAACGATGGTGTGATTAATGTTCTAGATTTGGAACTGCTAGCCAGCAACTATCGAGACACTGGTCCAACCGTTTGGGAATAACATCGCCAATTTAGATACGGGCGCATCGCTTGGTGCGCCCGTAATTTGGAGTGTTCATGAAACCAATTACCTCGGTTATTGTTGCAATGGTTTTTGCGCTTGCCATTGCTATGAATGTCAATGCTCAAGCTGCAGAAAGTATCTGGCTTACGATAAATACAACGGCCTATAAAACTGGGGAAACTGTAGCGGTCACACTCAACGCCTCCTCGGCCACGCCCATCCAGGGCTTTACGTTTCAAATCCGCTATGACCCGAACTGCCTGAAACCGATCAACGCTGTCAGTCCGGTCCCTGGTATGAACGGTTTGCCTCTACCTCAGCTCACCGGCCAGGTGGATGGTTCCTATGCCAGCACCACGCCGCAAACTGTGAATGGAATATTGGCTGAAATTCGATTTGTAACGCTGGGAGGCTGCCAGACGAATCTCACGCTTGAGAGTGCCGCGCTTGCCATACGGAATGCAGAAGGGTTTGCGGCTCCGCTTGCTGGTGTGACAATAGGTAGTAGAAATATTGCCTTGAATATCGATAAGGAAGTAGGAACATCGCAATCCACCCAATCCATCTCCGGATCGATCCTGCCACTTGATCCACCGCCACCAACAGGACTCAAAATTCCTAGCTGGCTTGTAAGTTTGCTGGCAATCCTGTTGATTGTCGCCATGACATTTGGTGCTCTAAAACTATTTCGAAAACGAGCGGCTAATTCTCAGAAAAATTCGGCGTCTTCACAGGCACCCAGTTTACAAATTAAACATGGTCCTCAGGCAGGGAAAAGCTTTGCCCTGAATAAATTACCCTGTTTGATTGGGCGCGACCCACTTAACGATATCTGTCTCAATGACCCGCATATCGGTAATCAGCATGTGAAAATTTTTACTACGAGCAATGGATATTACTTGATGGACCTGGCAGGTGAGACGTTTATTAATGGACGTGCAGTGATAAAAAATCCAGCTGCGCTAAAGTCCGGTGATGTCGTGCGCCTTGGAAAAAGCGCCTTGTTTGTATTTGGAATGTAGTTTAGACCCTAAAGGATTTTTCTATAGATCAGAGGGAGTATTTTATTAGTAGAAGTTTTGATAAAACTCAATTTTTCTTGCGAATGAATCCTTTAGGGTCTCTGTCAGGTAAGAGATGAACAGAAAGTCAAATGCTCAGGATCGGCCCACCTTGTAGAAGGAAGTGAGGAGTAATGTCCATGAAAAATATATTTTTACTGCGAGCCATAAGTCTATTGATTTTGCTGGCGCTACTGTTTCCATTCCATCATGCCAGCGCGCTTGCTGTACCTCAGCTTCCTCCAGTGGATATGTTTCAACTACCATGGGATCAGGGGCTTGCCTGGGTAGCTATCGATGGGGTCGATAACGGCAGTAAACGGCCTGCCAGCAGTTCACACAATCACAAACTTGGTGGCGCAATCGATTTTGCTCCGAAAAGTACGATGATTACAGGCGAGAATACATCCAATTTTTGGGTAACAGCCGCGGCGTCCGGAATCGTGGTTGAAACATCGAATTGTCATCTCGCAATTGCGCATGAAAATGGGTGGATTACTAAATACCTGTTCCTTGGCAACATTCAGGTGAAATTAGGCGATACTGTCGCACGCAACCAGCGCCTGGCTATCATTGCCGATGGCATAAGATATAAATATTGTTCCGGATATGTGGAGCCAAACGTACCACATTTGCATTTCATGCTGCGCCCCACGATGATTGGTGCGACGTTTGCGGGCTGGCAATTAAACTACAATCCATTATTCAACAGAACGACCTTCACAAAAGGGCTGATTACCGTGGGACTCTTCAAGCCTCTTCTGAACGTGCTTGATGTCCCACCCACGCTAACGTCGACGCCAACTGCATCACCAACCGCGTCACCGACGGGGTCACTCACCGCAACACCAACTGCATCACCGACCGGATCGCCAACTGCTACGCAGACCATTACCCCGCCTTCAGGTCCTTATGTTTCTACAACAGTCAACCTGCCAAACATCCAAATCGGAGAAACAACGCTGGCTACAGTCAGTTTGAATAATGTACCTCCGAATGAGTACACCAGCGCGGAATTCACCTGTGCATATGACGAAAATTTGATACAAGTAAGTAATATTGTTGTTGCCAGTCTCTTTGGTGCCGATCCGGCGACGGCCATTACTACTCCACAAAATGGAAGTTTCATCGTTGCGATTGCGGGCAGTAGTGGTAATAAGGCCACGACGAGTGGCGCTGCATTTACTTTCAACGCGAATGCTTTGCAAGCGGGACAAACCGAGCTTGAATGCACCGCGCGGGTATCAATAGGAAACAACGCTCTCACGGATCTTCCGTCAATTGGCACAAGCCTGACCATCACTGGAAGTGAACCGACTGCAACAGAGACACTGACGCCCATCCCAAATACTCCAACCATTCCACCCACTGCTTGTGACAGCGCACAACTGATTGCAGATATCACCGTACCTGATGGAACCGTGATGCTTCCAGGCACGACATTTACCAAAACATGGCGCTTGAAGAATATTGGAACATGCAATTGGACAACTTCATATCAACTCATATTTTTCAGCGGTGAGCAAATGGGCGGAGTTTCGTCTGTTAACTTCACACAGAATGTGGCAGTGGGCCAGACAGTAGATGTCTCAATCAATCTGACTGCACCTAACGTACCCGGCTCCTATCGCGGTTATTGGATGTTTAAGAATGCCAATGGCGCCCTCTTTGGCATCGGTGCACAGGCAAACCATCCCTGGTGGGTAGATATCAGAGTCTCTGATTCAACAGGCACACCGGGTGGACCGACCGCTACACCTTCGCAAACGGAGACAGCTACCCCAGGAGGTGGACCAATATTCACAGCGACTCCGACCTCACCCACTAATGATTGGTTGACATTCACCAACTTGACATATGGATTCGAGTTCAAATATCCGTCACAGGGAGTCATTGCCAGCGGTCAAACGGATACCTTTGCTCATATTAATCTACCCTTTGTGCAGGGTACGAATCTACACGAGAAATATTTGCAAGTAGATGTCGCTCAGAACGCCAGTCCTTGCCGTAGCCCAGTGGCAGCTTCATCGATTACTCAATCATCGTCAACAGTGACGATCAATGGCATCTCCTTCCTGAAAGAGGTCGGAGGTGATGCAGCCGCAGGGAATTTGTATCAGTTTGTTGCTTATTCCACCCTCAGGGATAATGTCTGTGTGAGTCTTTCCCTTGTTCTGCATTCCCTCAACCCGGGTAATTCTATACCGACGGAAATTCCTTTCGATTACGCGGCTGAGATAGCCGTTGTTGATCAGATTGTTGCAACCTATATATGGCTGGCAACCTCCACTCCAACCCCGACGGGCAGCCCAGCACCTACAGTATCAGAGACACCAACCTCCACGCCAACATCTGGCTCCTTCCCGACGCCGTTCGAATCACCGACGCCGACCTCCATACCAGGTTCCTCACCTACACCTTCTGGTAATAACGGAGCGGTCGCCGGGCAACTCATTGTCAGCAAGCCCGTAACTGTAAATGTATATGATGCAACGAACACATTGGTTGCCACGACAGAAACGACTCCCGATGGGAGGTTCAGGCTTGAGGCTGCTCCGGGTACATATACAGTTGTTGCGGTAGCCCCGGGCTTCCTCCGCGCGCAGGGAACAGTCACACTTACCACTGGGAATACGATCATCCTGCCGCCGATCACTCTGCCGGCTGGCGACATCGACGAGAACAACGTCATCGATCAGTTTGACGCGCTGACTATTGGTATGAACTACAACACAAACGTTCCTGAAGCGGCAGATTTAAACAACGATGGCATCATCAATGTGCTAGATCTGGAATTGCTGGCGAAGAATTATCGGATGATAGGTCCAGTTGTTTGGGAATGAGCTAGTTAGTGTTGGCAGGGTGGACAAAGCAAAACGGGAACCCCTCAGAGTCGCAAGACTCTGAGGGGTATCAAATTTTTATTACAGCAAAAGGAACATAATATTGATTAGCAGATATACAGACACACCTGAGTTCATTCCTCGCTTAGCTGCTTGACTTGCCTATCTCGTAGTGGTATCCTTGCGCCCAATGTTTATCCTTGATAGCAACACCAACAACAATACTATTATCACCGATCGAGTGACGGGACGTTGGTGGTTGTCAGATGACCAAAAGCAAGTTCATTCCAAGTAAGTACACCAAACGCCCCGAGCGACATCGGGGCGTTATTTTTACCCCCACCTGCCTTCGGCACCCTCCCCCAAAATCCGACTGGGGTTCGTCGGATTTTGGGGGAGGGACAGGGGAGGGGGTCAAGGAGTATTCATGATTCCTAACACCACACCCGTCTTCGCGGTTGATGAAAAGAATCTTATCCCTGTCAGCAATCATCTCAAGCAACTGGTAGATATTCCACCTTCACGCATGTTTCTTATTAACAAATCGTTGAAGGTGTATCAAGAGAAAAACCCTGGTGAGAAAATCTTCGACGCCTCCCAAGGGGATGGCGGCGCGTCTTTACCTGGAACGCCAAAATCTATCCTCGAACGCGCCGCGCAGATTCAAATCGAGCATGGCACCTCGTACGACATGCCCTTTGGCACAGAAGCCTATCGCAAGTCTGTGATCGAGCAATATTGGAAATTGGACTCTTCATCAGGCTGGGGTCCTGCCAATGTCCTTGGCACCGCGGGCGGACGCGACGCCTTGGTCAAGGCATATCAAGCAATGCTGGCTCTCGGTCATGGACGTCAGGGTGACCTCATCATGGTCTCGCGTGTCCCGTGGATTTCCTACACCTGGGGACCCTATGGCGTGGGTGCGAATGTCCTCTGGGCGCCAGGGGATCCTGCGGAGGGCTGGGCATATTCCGAAGATGCGATTCGTGAAAGTGTCAAATTTGCCGAATCCAAAGGACGTAAAATCGCGGGACTTGTCATAACCAATCCGGATAATCCTACAGGTCTGACTATCACCGTCGAGAAGCAGGTTTCACTTGCCAAAGCCGCGTTGGAAGCAGGGGTCGCGTTCGTACTTTTCGATTGGATGTACCACTATGTGACCGACGAATCACCAATGGAATTGAACTCTTTCCTCAACTTCTTCAACCCCGAAGAACGCAAACGGCTGATGTTTTTAGATGGGATTACTAAATCACTGGGCGGATCCAACATCCGCAACTGCCATTTGATTGCGGATGAAAATGTAATCAAGTTTATTGTCGCGCGCTCATCACACAACGTGATTCCAACGTTTTATTCCCTTGCGGTTGCGATGGCAGCCTATCAAATGGGATTTGCCGAAGCCGCCAAGACCATCATCGAGCCAACCAACGCCAGCCGTATTGCATTGAAAGATCTGCTTCTGCGAAATGAATTCCAACACATCATCGGCAAGGGATATTATGCCTTCGTCCACGTGGGTGACTACATCAATGCCAAAGGCTGGAACGACACTGAACCCCTTGGTCAATATCTCGCCGAAAATCATGGCATCGCTGTTGTCCCTGGCGCGTTCTTCTCTCCCTTCGGCGGTGAATGGATTCGATTCTCCTATGCCACGCCCGTCGAACGGACGGAAGGCGCGTTCGAGAGGTTGGTGGAGGGGTTGGATTCGTTGAAAAAGTAGGAAGTGGAAATGGATGAAAGAAGAAAACGGTATAATTTTCATTGATGAAAAATATCTCGCCGCGACAACCATCGCATCTGTCGCCTTATGTGCGAACTTGTCTCGGCGCTTTGGTAAGGGCAAACCTTGCAAAGCGCATCTCGATTGGTGGCGCGCTGGGACTATTCCATTACCTTGATTATCGTCCAACCCATGATGTGCATGCCTGGTGGTCAGAAGCGTTGACCGAGGCACAGAGGCAGGAAGTCACTCGTACTCTTGAGGAGGCTTTAGCCGTGCACGGTGACGTGCGTGTCCGCACATGGGGCGATGTGGCTAGCGTGGAGTTAGTGCAGGATGGAAGAACTGTATTCAGTTTTCAAATTGCCACGCGTTCAGCCCGTTTGGAGGAGCCCACATCAGCAGGCTGGATTGACGTTCCTCTGGACAGCCTCCCTGACCTAGTAGCTAGCAAAATGCTCGCTCTGGTGGAACGAGGCGCACCGCGCGACTTTTTGGACATTTTCACAGTTTGTCAGGCTGGAGTGTTAAGTGTCAGCGAATGTTGGGCGTTGTGGCAGAGACGACAGTCCCTGGCTGGAAGCGACACAGATGCCTCCCGCGCCCGCCTTGCCATCGAAACTCATCTGGAACGAATCGCCCTGCATCGCCCCATTGAGCAAATTGCCGACTTGGTTCAACGTGAACAGGCACAAGAGGTCCGTGACTGGTATGCCAATGTTTTCCTGCGGTGAAGTATGAATAACACTCCCTGGCTGGATGGCTCCTTGTATCCCGATGTGGATGTTCCCAAATCACTGAATACTCTCGCGGACCGCGTCGATTTCCTCGCGCGTTTATGCTCGGCTTGGGATTTTGGCGTATTGCCACACGCAGAGACTATTGCAGAAATTCGCAGGGAAGACTGGAAACCTGCTGTGGAAGCCTGCCGCCTCTTGACTTCCCCTGCTTACCACCTCCTGCGCCGCTGGCATCATTTCCCATCCCTTCCTTATCTCGGACAGCAAATTGCACTCATTCGGGACGATCCCTGTCTGGCTCAAGTGTAAGTGGCTGTTAATTGCGATCCGATCCGCCGGAAAAAGAAATAACCTCCAGATGGACTTCATCTGTTTAGAGGAAGAATAACATGACTGATATATCCATTGCGGGTAACGTTGAAGGAAATATTGTTGTTGGGGACAATAACTTTGTCGTCAATAACAATCATGGCACGATCATCCACCAACAGGCCGCGCCACCCGTTCAGAAAAAGAGTGTCTCTCCCCAGCCGCCCCGCAAGCCGCGTAGTTTTGTGGGACGACAGCGCGAATTGAACGAAGTAGATAATTTGATCACCGCCAGGACGCCGGTCATTGTCCACGGTATAGATGGGATCGGAAAAACCAGTCTTCTAAAACAAGCCGCCAATAGCGAATCCGCCAGATCCCAGCCGGATGGGGTCCTTTTTCTAGAGGGTCTGGACGAAGATGGAAAATTATTGGAGTTTGGCGATCTGACGCAGCGCCTCTTCAACGCTCTCTTCGATACGCAACCGGGTCAACTCAAAGTGGACCACGCGTCGGCGCGGACCTACCTGAGTAACACCCAACCTTTGGTTGTGCTTAACTCAATCACTCTCCCTGCAAACGATTTGGACAAGCTAGCTGATTTGTTTCCGAATGCCCCTATCGTGCTTGCCACGGAAGGCATGGCTCAATCAGAAGCTTATGAAAGCATTTTGCTTGGACCCCTGGCTCGCGAGGATGCGCTAAGTCTCTTGATCACCAGCACGAAAGTCGATGATCAGGAAACTCTCTCCAAGATAGCAACCCTGCTCGAAAACGTACCTGCCGCGCTCATCACCGTGGCAAATGCGATTCGCCAGAAGGGGCTGAAAGTCAATGATGCGTTTTCGCGCTTGCAGGCCTATACCCCAATTGAGAAGGATGAAACGAAGGCGGCCTTGGAGCGGGCCTTTGCTGTGATGTTTTCGACTCTTACAGAAGACGAACGCGCTATGTTGATTCAAACTGCCGCGGCGCCCAGTATTTCCATCAATCGCAAATGGTTGGAGAATGTGTGTGGGGGAAGTGCCGTCAGCGAAAAATTAGAGTCGATGGAACTATTGCAGGCGAATAGCCCGCGCTTGCGGCTCATGCCGGGACTTCGATCGTTCCTCCTGCGCGGACGAAATGTGTCGAAAGAACGTGAACGATTGCTGAGTTATCTACTGGCTGAACTGGAAACGCGCTGGAAGGATTTTGACTTCATTCGGGATGAGTTGGGCAATCTACTCGGTCTGCTTTTTTGGTCAGTTGCGCAAGGGCAGTGGATGAACGTGGTGAGTCTGGGTCGTGCTATTGATCCCTATCTCACGCTGAACGGACTTTGGAGTGCATGGCGAAAAACATTGGAGGGAATCCAAAGTGCCGCGGGTTCGATGCAGAATCTCGCGCTACAAGGTTGGGTTCTGCATCAATTGGGAACCTATGAAATAGGGATGGGAAATCTCAGAGTGGCCCGAAACCTGCTGGAGCAGGCAACGAAAATCCGCACGCAGCTGGGGGATCAGGTTGGAGCAGCATATTCACAGCACAACTTGCAAGTCATCGGTCCAGCTGTCCCACCGGCTGCGCGTCCTGCAAATTTTTCCCCCTGGGCCGTAGGCGGACTTGCCGCAATAGCCATCGCGGCTTACTTGATCTTTGGTAATTCTTCAAGCAATGTAGCACTGCCTACGATCGAACCTACCATCGTCCCGGCGAGCGAAGTACCAGTCCTTGTGTCCCCTTCCCCTACCCTAACGATGACCAGCACTCTGACGGAGATTCCATCTGCCACCATCACCGCGACGTTCACTCCATCTCCCAGCGACACGCCAACTGCTACCCCAACCTATGCAGTCCTGAACAAAATCGTAGTGAATGATACCGCCGGGTGTTTCTATGGGCCTGGCAATGTTTATCTCAACAAGGGAACGCGTCGCATCGCTGGTAACCCAGTGGATTTGTTGGGTCGCATCGAGACCGATAAAGGGATATGGGTGCTTAACCAATTTTCATTGCCCAGAACCGACGCAAGTGATCCATGTTGGATGGATTCAAAATATCTCGATATCACACAGGAACAATTGATGAGTGTGCAGCCGATTGACCCGATGAACCCGGTCGAGTACAAACTTCCAACGAACGATCGCAACTCGGCCTATGGCCTATTGCAAGACCCGGTTGTTACAGATGTCATTCGCAGAGGCGAGATCGTTAGGGTCTTCTGGAAATTCTATGATGTGGGTAAAGGCGAATACCCTAACCACGAGGAACGCTTTTATCGTTATCTGATCGAGGCCTGGTTGTGCAAAGACGGTAAGCTTGTTTTCACACCATCGGGTTGGGGACCTTACGGTCCAGAAGTCACTAATGGGGCTACAGTGTTCGCTGATCTCCGGGATGAAGCTGGGTGTGCCGAGCCCTCTCATGCCCGACTGTATCTTGCATGGGCGCACGGTTATGTCGGACCCGTGGAGATCCGAAACTGGCCGCAGCCTGCAGTAATTAACGCCTCCTCAACATCAACACCATAATCAATCCAAAGGCTTACATTACTACCCCCTCGGTCCCACAGCGCCGCTATTCGTTGGTGTCACACCTGTTCAATGCACAGAAGGAGCGTTCGACACGTCGATGGAAATGTTGGAAGAAATGGATGAAAGAAGAACGAGCGGGGCTGAAGCCGCCCGCTCAGCACATGGAAGCCCTGCGGGCTTGCACAACTTTCATGTACTGGGGCAGGGATTTATCCCACACCGAACCAATGAAAGGAAACTACCATGACTTACTGGCGACTCCATTATCACATCATCTGGGCAACATATGAGCGCCAACAAATCATTACACCCGAACGCGAGAAGATGTTTTATGGCGTACTCTACAAGAAAGCCGAAGAATTGGGATTGAAAATTCACGCGGCGGGTAACATCGAAGACCATGTACATATTGTCCTTTCTATCCCACCAATCCTCGCTGTAGCCGAATGTGTCCGCCAGATCAAAGGCGCGAGTGCGTATGCAATTAATCGCATGCCTGGGAGCGACCGTCAATTCAAATGGCAGGGTGGTTATGGTGCATTGAGCGTTAGTGAACATTCACTGGAGATTGTGATGGAATATGCGGCAAGGCAAAAAGAACATCACCGCGAGAACAGACTTGTTGCAGTTTATGAGAGAATGGATGAGGATGAAGACTAAAGAGCGTAGCTGTGTGCAATTGAGCAGGGCTACACCTGCCCTGGCGGTGAGGGAAACTGCCTTCTCACCACATGGAAGCGCTACGCGCTGACGAACGAGTCCGCTTTAGCGGACTTCCACGAACTGAGGCAGGGCTTTAGCCCGCCGACCCGAAGGCCCGTTGCACAGGAAAACAAATGTCAACACTTAAACGAGAGGAAATTTTATCCATCAATCAAAAAGGATGGAACAAAGTCGCTCCGCTGTTTTACGGCGGGACAGCTTTGCCAAAATATGGTCCATTGGCACAGACGGAAGATGAATTACGTTTAATTCCTGATCTTGATGGAAAGAAAGTTCTGGAATTGGGCTGTGGCAGTGGTCATACGCTTTCTTATCTTTGGGAAAACAGAAATGCCAGCGAATTATGGGGAATTGATTTTTCGGAAGAGCAGATTCGGTTTACGCAGGAACTTCTTGAAGGAAAGAATATACCGGCTAAGCTGTTATTATCTTCGATGGATGAAAATCTTGGCATTCCCGAAGATTACTTTGATTTGGTTGTGTCAATCTATTCTCTCGGATGGACACCCAATCTATTAAAAACTCTTAAGTTAGTACATTCCTATTTGAAACCAGGTGGGGTCTTCATCTTTAGTTGGGAACATCCCGTGTATCAAAGTCTGAGCTATGAAGCCAGCATAGAAAAATATGTGCTTGAAAATTCTTATTTCGAGGAAGGTTTCGTACTCCATCCATCCTGGAGAGGTGTTGAGATTGTCATCAATCATCGGAAGTTGTCAACATACCTTAATGCCATTGTGCAATCGGGCTTGGTGATTGGACGAGTCATTGAAAGTGAACCAAATATCGCTTCGGCGCGTGAACAAGATTTTGATCCTGAGAAGTGGTATAGCATTCCACGCGCACAATTGATACCCACTACATTTATCGTAAAAGCGTACAAGCCAACTACCGCGCCACGCCCATCGAACGGACCCAAGACGCGTTCAAGAGGTTAGTGGAAGGGTTGAATTCGCTGAAGGGATAAATTACAAAAATACCCGTTGGTCGAGTCGATGGCGTGCTCCTTCGCCACCGTATCGAGACCAACACTAACCAAAATGATTTTGTCCCCGACATGCAAATGGTCAGGATGTGTCTTGACCTCAGGATGATGTGGAGCGTTATCCCACCTGGCAATCACTTTGTCGTCTGATGTTTGGAGATGAAAACGATATTTCAGTCTTTTGAACTCAGGTTCAGTGACAACATATTCAGCGATATGAAGTTCATACCCACCATTAAGCGTAAGCACCCCTCGTATGTAACATTCCTCTTCCGAGATTTCATCAAAGGAAATGTCTGTTTGAATCACATGCGGTACGGCAAGAATCGCCTTTTGGATGTTGGCATAATATTCACGGGATTTCACACCGAAACTCCCGAAAGGATTTCGTACCGCTCGCGCCACAAGTTCAATCCGCGCGCAGCGGCGTACCAATCGAAGAATTCCTGTTCATCGCCAAGTTTACCCGCCTCGAATTGCTCCATGAATTTCGCTGATGTCATCTTGTGTTTTTTCTCGAACTTTTTGCAGATGCCCGTGTAATGCTCAAACCGCTGACGTGCGTTCGACGCGGCGCTGTTTAACGCAAAAGATACCGCATTGCGGATACTGCCTTTTTCATATCGAGACGAATTGGCTTTTACTGAAAGGTTCATAACATACCTCTTATGATAGGAATTTTAGCACAAACTATAATTGTGTAGCCGACCGCGATGATCGGAGTCCTCTTTCGCGACGCTTGCACTGTCCCTTTGGGACAAGTGCAGGTGAGCACCCTGCAGAGGGCCGCCCCGACCCC
>Ga0081539_10003989_pt1 | contig 17036 bp, 13 predicted proteins | sample TabmetS4T2R2_FD_71023 | JGI IMG/M metagenome (GOLD analysis project Ga0081539, IMG submission 71023) | Tabebuia heterophylla rhizosphere microbial communities from the University of Puerto Rico - S4T2R2 | ecosystem: Host-associated > Plants > Roots > Rhizosphere ...
CGCGTTCTTCGATGAGCACGGCATCGGCACGGCAGCGAGCCCGAGGATCGCCGGCGCGCGGCCGGGCCTCTATGCGATTACGCTCACCGGTGCGGAACGCTCCTTCACCTACTGGCGCGCGGATGCAGCCGCGAGACGGCTCGCAGACGATCCCGTGGCATTGACAAAAAGTCTTGAAAACCGGGCGCTTGTCTATTTTTCCGGAATCACTTTGGCAATTCTGTCGGAGCCAGCCCGCAGAACCCTTCTATCGGCCTTGAGCGATGCCAGATCAGCCGGCGCGCTGGTCGCTTTCGATCCCAACTATCGCTCGCGGCTTTGGCCGGACGCGGAGGCGGCCCGCAGGGCAATCTGCAAGGCTCTCGGTGCGGCGGACATCGCCCTGCCGACCTTTCCGGACGAGCAGGCGCTGTTCGATGATCGCGAGCCGCACGCCGTAGCCAGCAGAATTGCCGGGCTGGGCGTCCCGGAGGTCGTGGTCAAGAACGGCGAGCAGCCCGCTACGATCCTGAAGAACGGGGCGATGGAGATGGTCCCGGCCGTCCACGTGCCCTCGCCCGTCGACACGACTGGCGCCGGCGACAGCTTCAACGGCGCCTATCTCGCCGGGCGGCTCGCCGGCGTCGAGCCTGTCGAGGCCGCTCGCAAGGCACATCGTGTTGCCGCGGCAGTCGTCCAGGTCCGCGGCGCGCTGGCGCCATTCGATGTCCTGCGGAACGCCTTCAGGGAAGCCTGAACCGGTACTCCGTCGTGTGCCGGTAGATCTCGCCGGGCCAGAGCACCGCCTGGGGGAAATATGGGTGGCTGGGCGAATCCGGCCACACCTGCGCCTCCAGGCAGAAACCGGCATAGTTCTTGTACCTGCGGCCGCCCAGCCCTTCCTGCTCGCGCGCGACCTTCCCGCCGGCATAGAACTGCACGCCGGGCTCGGTCGTCCACATCTCCATCTCGACGCCGGACGACGGACCTTGCGCCCAGGCAGCCTGCCTCAGCGGTCCGTGCGCAGCGGCGAGACAGAAATTGTGATCGTAGAGGGCCTGGCCACCTTTGCCATCGTCATGACGAATCGGCCGGGCCTGGCGGAAATCGAAACGCGTCCCCGCGACCGGCTGCACCAGCCCGGTCGGAATCAGCTCGTCGTCGACCGGCAGATAGGCCTGGGCATTGAGCATCAGCCTGTGACCGAGAATGTCGCTCGCGCCGCCGTCATCGAGGTTGAAGTAGGAGTGATTGGTGAGATTGCAGAGCGTCGGCTCGTCGGTCGTCGCCGCAAGCTCGACCGAGAGCGTGCCCGGAATTTTCAGGCGATAGGTGCAGGTCGCCTCAAGATTGCCCGGAAAACCCATGTCGCCGTCGGGTGAGTGCAGCGTGAGCGTCACGAAATCGTCGCCATGCAGCGACACGTCCCAAACGCGCTTGCCGAATCCCTTGCTGCCGCCATGCAGCGTGTGTTTGCCGAGGAAGTTCGTGTCGGCTTGGTACTGCGTGCCGTCGATGGTGAAGCGGCCGTCGCCGATACGGTTGGCGCAGCGCCCAGGGATCGCGCCGAAATAGGGCGAGAATTGCGGGTAGTCGTCGAAATGCTCGAAGCCGAGCACCAGCGGGGCGTCATGCCCGGCACGACGCAGATCCTGCACCGCCGCGCCCCAGTTGATGATCTTCGCCGTCATCCCGCCACTGGCGATGGTAAAGCGCTGTATCACCTCGCCGTCCGCGGTCTTGCCAAAATGCTCGCCGTCCATCTTACCCCTCAGCTCGATGGCTCGATGTCCGGCTTCAGAGGCCGAGGCCACCTATGCAAACATATTTTGTATCGAGATAGTCGTCTATGCCCTGATGGCCGCCCTCGCGGCCGAGGCCGGACTCCTTCACCCCCCCAAACGGCGCCTCCACCGTGGTGATGAGACCTTCGTTGACGCCTACCATGCCATATTTCAGGCCCTCCATCACCCGCACTGTGCGGCCAAGATCACGGGTGTAGAAATAGCTGGCGAGGCCGAACTCGGTGTCGTTGGCCAGGCTGATCGCCTCTTCCTCGGTTTTGAAGCGGAACACCGGCGCAACGGGCCCGAAAATCTCTTCCTTCATGAACATCATGTCGGGTCTGGCTTCGGCGATCACCGTCGGCTCGAAGAACGAACCGCCGAGCGCATGGCGCTTGCCGCCGGTCACGACTTTGGCGCCCTTGGCGGTAGCGTCAGCGACAAACTCCTCCACCTTCTCGACTGCCTTCTCGTCGATCAGCGGGCCTTGCTGGGTGCCCTCTTCCAGGCCGGGTCCGACCTTCAGCTTCCTCGAGGCGGCGGCGAGCTTCTCGACGAATTCGTCATAGACGCCGTCCTGCACGAAGAAGCGGTTGGTGCACACGCAGGTCTGGCCGGAGTTGCGGTATTTGGCGACGATGGCGCCTTCGACCGCGCGGTCGATGTCGGCGTCGTCGAAGACGAGGAACGGCGCGTTGCCGCCAAGTTCCATCGACACCTTCTTCACGGTCGACGCTGCCTTGGCGATTAATATCCTGCCGACTTCGGTGGAGCCGGTAAAGGTGATCTTCTTGACCAGCGGATTGGCGCAGATCTCGTCGCCGATCTCGCCGGCCGAGCCGGTCACAACGTTGACCGCGCCCCTGGGGAAGCCAACCTCCTCGCACAGCACGCCCCAGGCGAGGCCCGAATAGGGTGTCTGCGACGCGGGTTTCACCACCGCCGTGCAGCCGGCCGCGAGCGCCGGCGCGATCTTGCGCGACAGCATGGAGGACGGGAAGTTCCACGGCGTGATCGCCGCAATCACGCCGGTCGGCTCCTTGGTGACGATGATGCGGCGGTCCTTCCAGGGCGAAGGCACGACATCGCCGTAGGTACGGCGCGCCTCTTCAGCGAACCACAAAACATAAGCGGCCGAAATCGCGATCTCTCCCTTCGATTCGGTGAGCGACTTGCCCTGTTCGGTGGTGAGCAGCTCGGCAAGCGGCTGCTGGTTGTCCATGATGGCGTCGTGCAGCGCCCGCAAAAGCTTGGAGCGCTCCAAGGCGGAGGTCTTTCGCCAGATCTGGAAAGCGGCGTCCGCGGCCTCGATGGCGCGGCGCGTCTCTGCTTTTCCGGATTTCGGCACCGTGCCCATCTTAAGGCCCGTTGCCGGGTCGATCACGTCGATCGTCGCGCCCGTGTCGGCCTGAACCCATTCGCCGCCGATCAGGTTCGCCTCACGCTGGAAATGGCTGGTTTTCCGGAGCATGTCTTCTTCTCCTTCGGGCGCCCACCTGTGCCGCTGGTTATCTCGTTGTCGAGACGTTGAATATGGTGCGCGCCTGGAAGGGTTCCAGCCGGCCGGCTGGGCGTTCTTACTCCAGAGCCGAAGCCCTGATCAATCGCGATGGATTGAGGCGCGAGCCTGAAAATCGCCTGATCAAGTCTAGCCGAATGCCATTTCGGCGAGCGAAAGCCAGAATGCGGTGGTGACGACCGCGCATGCGGTCGCAATTGTGATCTGGTTGGAGGCAAGTCCTTGGCCCGTGCCGAACTGCACGGCAATCAGATAAGAGTTGACCCCGGACGGCAAGGCAGCGGCTGCAACGGCCACCCTGGCGCTCAGCGGCGGCAGGCCGAACAGCCAAGCCAAGCCGAGAACCAGCGCCGGCATCAGCATCAGCTTCAATACGGACAGCAGGAGCGCAGGCCGCACGTTTCCGGAAATGCCGAGCCTCTTCAGTCCGAGCCCCATCGCGAACAGCGCGATGGGGCCTGCACTATCCGCTAGGGCGTTGACAAGACGGGCAGCGAGTCCGGGCAGGGGCCAGCCGGTCAGCCGCCATAGGAGACCGCCGACGATGCCGACGATCAGCGGATTGCGAACAAGTCTGCCGATGAAATCGCGAACGAGCCGTATCGGCCGCAGCCGCTCGTCCGGCGCCCGGCCGAAAAGCTGGAACATGATGATCGAGGCCATCATCATGGTCGGCAGATGCACCGAAATCAGCAGCGACAGCACCTCGAAGCCGGGCTGGCCGAACACGCCGAGCACGAAAGGTATGCCGAGCAGCACGAGATTGGAGAAGGCGGAGGAGACGCCGCCCACCACGCCGGCCTTGCCGTCGCGCCCGAGCATCCGCGTCATCACGAGATGTCCCGCCGTCCAGGTGATGATGACGGCGATAAAATAGACTGTCCAGAATCGCCAGGGCGCCGCGCCATTGAAGTCGGCATTGACCATCGTGCGGAACAGAAGCAGCGGCAGCGCAACGCCAACCGCGAATTGCGAGAGCGCTTCCCCTAGCTCCGCCTTCAGATAGCCGGTCCAGCCGGCGAGATAGCCGAGCGCGACGAGACCGAAGACGAACAGGACGGTTTCTGTGAGCGGAGACAATGAGGCTGGCGGCAAGGCGGAATGGTTACATTGGCCTGATAGGCCACCACGGGCAGATCGGCAACCCGCCACAATTTTGAGCCGTTGCGTTTTGTAGCCGAGAGGTCGGGCAGAACTGCCGCCCACCTGCGGCGCGACGACATGGGGTAAGTATGTTCAGGGGAAAAGCGACAGCGGTCGCGGCGTTGGCGCAGCTTGCGGCAATCGTATTCTTTTGCGGGCTTGCGACCGCGCTTCATGCCGAGGAGAGCCTGAAAGGGGTGGCCCTCGTCATAGGCCAGTCGAAATACGAGCATATTCCCGCCCTTGCCAACCCCGCCAATGATGCGCGCGAGATGGTGAAGCTGCTGTCCGACCTCGGCTTCGATGCGAGAAGCGTCAGCGATCGCGACGCCAAGAAACTGAAGCGGGATCTCGAACGGTTCGTCGAGGATGCAGAGGGCGCCGATGTGGCCTTCCTCTATTATTCCGGGCACGGCATCGAATCGGGCGGCGAGAACTGGCTGATCCCGGTCGATGCCGATGTCTCCTCGCTCGAGGACGCCGAGGAGACGCTGGTGGCGCTGACGGCGGTAATGGACCAGCTCAAGGACGTCGTCCCAATGACCATTGTCCTCTTGGATGCCTGCCGCACCAACCCCTTCCCCGCCGGCGCTCAGGTCAAGAAATCGCCCGAAGATCCTGGCCAGCCGATCGGCGCGGGCGGACTGACACCCATGCGCGGGGCCGTGCCGCTCGCCAAGGACCAAACCGCAGCGGAAGACCTGGGCACGGTGATCGGGTTCGCGGCCGAGCCCGGCCGGCCGGCGCTCGACGGCGATGGTGAAAACAGTCCCTACGCGGCTGCACTGCTGCGCCATCTCGGCGCAATCGACGGCCTCGAGTTCGGCCAGGTGATGCGCATGGTCACCGAAGAGGTTTATCTCGACACGAGGGCCAAGCAGCGACCGTGGGTGAACGAAAGCCTGAGGCGCCTGCTCTATTTCGGCGTACGCCAGCCGGCGCCGACCGGCGAGGACGGCCTGATCACCGGCGAGCGGCGGCAGTTGCTGCTCACCATCTCCGACCTGCCGGATTTCAACCGGGCGCAGGTCGAGACTGCGGCGATCAAGGACGACGTGCCGCTCGACGCGCTCTACGGTGTGCTCAAGGCGCTCGGCGCCGACAGGATCCCGGAGGATCCGGCCGAGCTCGCCAAACTGCTCGACGCCCAGGCCGGCCAGTTGAAGACGATGATGGCACAGCGCGATGCGCTGAGGACCGACGATCCGGAAATCAAGCGGCTGACAGACGCCGCGGACCGGGCGATCCGTCAGGGCGCGATCCTCACTGCCCGAAAATTCCTCGACGACGCGGTCAAACGCGTCGAGGCAACCAGCGCTGAGGTCGATGCGGCCGAAGAAGCGGTGAAGAACAAACGCCTCGCCGACGCCGCGATATATGCGCAACGCGCGGCCGCCTCATCGCTTGCCTTCGACTATTTGGCCGCCGCCGCCGACTATCGCAAGGCCTACGAACTCATCGAGCGCTGGGACGACAAGCTGCGCATGAAGTACAAGAACGGCGAAGCCGCCGCGCTGGCAGCGTACGGCAAGGTGACAAGTGACCGCGCCACTCTGGAGCGGGCGCTCGAGGAATACCGCGCCATGCTCTCTTTCGGTCCCTATGGCGAACAGAACCGGGACTGGGCGCTGACCCGCCACGACATGGCCCTGGTCGTGCAGACGCTCGGCGAGCGGTCGACCGATACAAAAGCACTTGAAGAGGCGGCCGGAATGTTCCGGGAGACGCTCATGGTCTTCGAGCGGGAGAATGATGACCTCTCCTGGGCAATAGCGAAGAACAACCTCGGCAACGTTCTGCTTGCCATTGGCGAGCGTGAGAATGATCCGACTCGCATTGAAGAGGCCGTCACCACTTTCCGCGCCGCACTGCAGAAGCGCGATCGCAGCAAGGTGCCGCTCGATTGGGCGGCCTCCCAGAACAACATCGGCCTGGCGCTTACCAACCTCGCCGATCGTTCCGACACGGTCGAGCGGCTGACGGAGGCGGAAACCGCTTTTCGGCTGGCATTGCAGGAGTTTACGCGGGAAGCGACGCCTGTCGAATGGGCAATGACCATGAACAATCTGGGCAATACGCTCAGCGGACTTGCCACGGCGAAGAACGACGTCGCCTTGTTCAGACAGTCGGCAGACGCTTACCGCGCCGCCCTGGAGATCAGGACCCGCGAGCATATGCCGATGCAGTGGGCGGCCACGCAATTGAACCTCGGCGGCGCGCTAAACAATATTGCGAAATACGAACAGGGCGTCGAAAGCCTGGAGCCAGCCGAAGCAGCCTTGCGCAATGCGCTTACCGTGTTCACGCGGGACGGGGCTCCCCTCGATTGGGCCTCCGCGCAGAATAACCTCGGCTCCGTGCTGCAGCTTATGGGCCAGCGCACCGTCAACGTCGCAAAGCTTGAGGAATCGGCCGAGGCCCTTCGCGCGGCAATGCACGAGAATACCGAAGAACGTGTGCCGCTCGACTACGCCTACGCGAACCACAATCTCGGCAGCACATTGCGGCTTATCGGTGTGTTGAACCACGATTCATCGACGCTCAAGCAGGCTGTCGAGGCGTACCGGATTGCGCTGAAGCATTTCACGAAAGAGCAAAGTCCAAGGCTCTGGGGAACAGCCAAGGCGTATCTGGGGGATACGCTGCAAGCGCTTTCCTCCTACGAAGAGCCGATGAAGACCTGCAAGGAAGCGATCGCTGTGCGGCGCGAGGCGCTCGAGGTGCTGACCAGCGACAATGCACCGACCGACTGGGCAAATGCGCAGAGCGGGATCGGCATATGCATGCTGAATCTCGCCAATTTCGATAATCAGACCAATCTGCTGCCGGAAGCGATGGCAGCCTTCGAAGCCTCGCAGACGATTTTCACGCGCGAAAAGCTGCCGGTGCGGTGGGGGCTTGCCGAAAACAACATCGCGGACGTGCACTGGTCGTTCGCCTCGCACGGCGGCGGCAAGCCCGAATTCGAAAAGGCGATCGCGCGCCTCGAAAGTGCCAAGCAAGCCTTCGTCGAGACGGGTTATTATCCCTTCATCCCGCTGATCGATAAAAAGATCGTGGCGATCAAGGAAGCCATGGAGAAACTGTAGCACTCCAGGCTTTTGTCCGGCGAAGGTTCACGAAGGCTGTCCCCAACGTCAGCATCCGGCTTGTTTTTCTCGTCGCCTTCGCCTCCCTATATGCCGCGCATCAGCAGGGAGGCTCGATGCTCCGCATAGCACTGATCGTTGTGGCGGCCATGTTTATCACGCCCGCCGCCGCTACCGAGGCCGGCTGGGCGCTCCTGCGCGAAGGCGGCCACGTCGTGCTCTTGCGACATGCTGCGGCGGGCGGCGGCAATGATCCGCCCAACGTCGTCGCCGACGATTGCTCGACGCAGCGCAGGCTCACCGAACGAGGCCGGGAGCAGGCCGACCGCCTCGGCGTGCTTATTTCGGTTCGCGGAGCACCCACCGAACAGGTGCTGACGAGCCAGTACTGCCGCTGCCTAGAAACCGCCCAATATGCCTTCGACGACCTCAAGCCGGAGATTTTCGAGGCGCTGGATCCCCTGTCCGCCGACCCCGAGCTGGCCAAGGAGCAGCAGGCTGCAATCACCGAGCGCGTGAGGTCGTTCACGGGATCCGGCAATCTGGTCATGATCACCCATGGAGAGAACATCAAGGCGCTGACCGGGGTTTCGCCCCGCGAAGGCGAGGCGATCGTCGTGCGCGCCGACGGCGACAGGCTGCATGTGCTGGGGCGCATCATTTTCGATTGAGAGAGCCGAGCTCGGTCGGCACACCTGTTGCCGAAATGCCACCACCGCAAAAAGCCGCCTTTCCGCCACGACAATGCCGCTTGCGACAGTCTGCCGCAGCCTGTATTAGCCCGCCTCCCGGTCACGATGCCGGAGCGAGCACAACGGTTGGGGCTTTCGTCCCCGCCCGCGCAGGCGGCGTTGCCGGCCCTGCGTACGGAGCCGCCTCGGATGTCGGGAGCCAGCGGATGTAGCTCAGCGGTAGAGCGCCGGACTTGTGTCCGGAGGTCGCGGGTTCGATTCCCGTTATCTGCGCCACGGATAGCTCAGTTGGGATAGAGCATCAGATTACGCATCTGACTGTCGAAGGTTCGATTCCTTCTCCAAATGGCCTGTAAAGCCAACACCTTTGGGTGGTGTCTATCTGACGGTCCGGGGGCTGGCATGCAAAGGAACTGACGGAACGGCAGAAGCCTTCGGGCGGATGCCGGACCGAAGGTTCCGATGCCGCCGGTGCGGGGCTCGGCCCGCGGTGAAGGCTATAGACGCGCCGTCGCCGGCAAGGGAGGTTTCGACCTCCCGCGCTCGCTCTCGGCGCTTCGACGCCCGCTCCCGAAGGCCCGCGCTGCGCTGGTGTCACTGGCCTCCGGATCATTCATGTCCGGGACAGAAATGAACGCGTAGGTGAAAGGAAGAGCATGCCTTAGCGCAGTGCCGATTTGAGGGTGATGAAGATGACGATGCTGGAAAAGATTCTTGGGCGCAAGCGCGTCCTCGTGAAGGAAAACGAGCGGATGATCGCGCTCTACAAGGGCGAGATTCGCGGCATCCTGGAGCCTGGCGAACATCTTCTGCCCAACCGGCGCGATGCGCTGGAAGTCGAGCGGCACGACATCGGAACCTGCGTCTTCCACTCGGTCTACGAGAAGGCCCTCTTCGAGAAGCGGCCGGCCGATGCCGGGCGGCACCTCAGCGTCTTCCGTACGGGCCGCGCCGAGGTGGCGGTGATCGAGCGCGACGGCATGATCGTCTTCGTGCTGCCGCCCGAGCGCAAGCTCGTGGTGTGGACGGACGCCGGTCCGTGGAAGGTCGAGACGATCGACGTCTCCAGGGAGATTTCGATCGATCCCGTGCTGATGCGTCGTCTGGCTCAGGTCCGCAAGACGGAGCTGGTCTCCAGCCATATGGTCGGAGACGGCCAGGCTGGCCTGCTGTTCGTCGACGGCGCCTATGTCGGCACTTTGTCGGCGGGCGCGCACGGGTTCTGGAACCTCGGCAAGTCGGTCCAGGTGAAGCTGATCGACCTGAAGCGCCAGTCGCTGGATGTATCCGGCCAGGAGGTGCTGACCAAGGATCGCGTCACGATCCGCGTCAACATCGCCGCCGAATACCGCGTGATCGACCCGCTGAAGGCCGTGAGCACGGTGAAGGACTTCGCGGAAGCCCTCTACCGCGCCCTGCAGTACGCCTTCCGCAAGACGCTGGGCGCGCTCACGCTCGACCAGATCCTCGAGAAGAAGGTGACGGTCGACGAGGCGGCTGCCGCCAAGGTGCGGGCCGACATGGCCGAGATCGGCGTGGAGGTCTCCGACATCGCGCTCAAGGACGTGATCCTGCCGGGTGAGATGCGCGAGATCCTGAACCAGGTGGTGTCGGCCGAAAAGCAGGCCGAGGCCAACATCATCCGCCGCCGCGAGGAGACGAACGCCACGCGTTCGCTGCTCAACACGGCCAAGGTGATGGCCGAGAACCCGGTGATGCTGCGCCTGAAGGAGCTGGAGGCTCTGGAGGCCATCGCCGGCAAGGTCAAGCGGCTGACTGTGCACAACGGCACCGGCGGGCTGCTCAACGACCTGGTCAAGCTCCGCGAAGACTGAGCGACAGGCCGCCGCGGCGACGCGGCGGCCTTCGGCAATATCAGACAAGGCTAACAGAAGGTCGACTTCGCTTCGGCGGAGGCGTATTCTGAGCTGCATTTCGCCAAGGCAGGAGCAGTCGTGAACAATGCCGGTCATCGACCGGCTTCTCGTAGGAGGACGCAATGACTGACTGGGAACTCCACGGAATGGAATTCGGGAATTGCAATTGTTCCTATGGTTGCCCTTGCCAGTTCAATGCCTTGCCGACAACGGGCTATTGCCAGGCCATCGGCTTTTTCAAGATCGACAGCGGGCATTTCGCGGGTGCGAGGCTCGATGGTCTCAACATGGCCATCGCCGTCGCGTGGCCAGGCGCAGTGCATGAAGGCCGTGGCACGCTGCAGCCGATCATAGACGAGCGGGCGGACGCGGCGCAGCAGCAGGGCATGCTCAGCATCCTCACCGGCAAGGATACCGATCCGATGGCCACCTTCTGGGCGGTCTATACCGCTATGTGCGAGAAGGTCCTGGAGCCGGTCTACACCCGCATCAGCATCGATCTCGACATGCCGGGCCGCAAGGCGACATGCCGGGCGGAAGGCGTGGCCGACGGCCGCGGCGAACCTATCCGCAACCCGGTAACGGGGGAGGAGCATCGACCATCGTGGTGATCGCATGGGTCTATGTGCTGCGCCTCGCCGCCGGCATGGACATGGGCGGCATGGACATGACCAGCTTTCGCATGATCTCGACCGGCTTCGAGATGGCGATGGCGCCAGCCGAAACTTCGTGGAGCGGAAAGGACTTCGTGCTCACCTTCGTCATGTGGGCAGTGATGATGATCGGCATGATGACGCCTTCCGCGGCGCCGATGATCCTCATCTATGCGCGCGCGGGCAGGATGGCTTCGGAGGCCGGCCGGCCGCTTGCCGCCACCGGCTGGTTCGCCACCGCATATCTTGGCGTGTGGACCGGGTTTGCTCTTCTTGCCACCACCGCTCAATGGGCACTCGAACGTTTCGCCCTGCTCGATCCGGCGATGGCGAGCGCCAGTACTCTGCTCGGCGGCGTCCTGCTGATCGTCGCGGGACTGTATCAATGGACGCCGCTCAAGCAGGCCTGCCTTATCAGTTGCCAGTCCCCGCTTCTGTTCATCCAGCGCCACGGCGGGTTCCATGGCAGCATTTCGGGCGCCTTCAGGCTTGGCGGCGAGCACGGGCTCCACTGCCTCGGCTGCTGCTGGGCGCTGATGGTCCTTCTGTTCGTCGGCGGCGTCATGAACATTGCCTGGATAGCGGCCCTGACCATTTTCGCGCTGGCCGAAAAGGCCATTCCGGCCGGCCGGACCGTTTCATGGATCGCCGGAGCGATCCTGATCATCTGGGGCCTGATGCTGTTTGCGACATAGGACCAGGCAGGCTCAATCGCGTCGAGCACCGCCGAAAGATGGCCAGGTCGGCTGCTTGCGACCAGTTCGCGAATGGCGTGCTGGTCGTCCGTCATCGCGAACGGCGACTCCGACAGCGGCACAAAGGCCACACCCTGCTGGAACATTCGCCCTTTTCCTGCCCCGAAAAACCGACTAGAGAGCCGGGTTTATATCAGCCCGAACCACGCATCGAGGGAAAAGAGTGTCAACGACCTTCGACAAAGTCGCCAAGATCATCGCCGATACGAGCGAGATCGACCGCGACACGATCACCCTGGAAAGCAACACGATCGACGATCTCGGCATCGACAGCCTCGACTTCCTCGACATCGTGTTCGCTATCGACAAGGAATTCGGCATCAAGGTGCCGCTCGAGAAGTGGACGCAGAACGTCAATGACGGCAAGGTTTCGGGCGAAGAATACTTCGTCATGAAGAATCTCTGCGCCAAGATCGACGAGCTGGTGGCGGCGAAAGCCGCCTCGGGTACGCCTGCCAGGGCATGAGCCCGAACGACGTCGTCATCACCGGCATTGGGCTCGTCTCCGCGCTGGGCGTTGGAAGCGACGCCCACTGGCAGAGGCTGACGGCCGCGGCGCCCGAGCCGGTCGTCGATGCCTTGCGCTTTGCGCCATACACGATCCACCCTCTGCCCGAGATCGACTGGAACCTGCAGATCGCCAAGCGCGGCGACCAGCGCCAGATGGAAACCTGGCAGCGGCTGGGCACCTATGCGGCCGGGCTGGCGCTCGACGATGCCGGCGTCAAAGGCAACGATGCGCTGACGGCGACAATGGATATGGTGGTGGCCGCCGCCGGGGGTGAGCGCGACGAGACAGTCGACTCGGCGATCCTGGCGGCCTCTGCCAGCCGTACGGACCACGGCATCCTGCTCAACGAAAAGCTGACGACGGAGTTGAGGCCGACGCTGTTCCTCGCGCAGCTCTCCAACCTGCTTGCCGGCAACATCTCGATCGTCCACAAGGTCACCGGCTCGTCGCGCACCTTCATGGGCGAGGAAGGGTCTGGCGTCTCGGCAATCGATACTGCCGCCGCCGGCATCCGTTCCGGCCGCTCCACCCACGCGCTTGTTGGCGCAGCCCTCAATTCCGACCATGCCGAGACGTTGCTCGCCTACGAGCTCGGCGGCTATCTGCATCGCGGCCCGTGGAAACCGGTCTGGGATCGCGCCGGCGCAGAAGGCGGCGGCGTGGTGAGCGGAACAGGTGCCGCGTTCCTGGTGCTGGAGTCGCGCGAACATGCCGAAAAGCGCGGCGTGCCGATCTACGCCAAGCTCGACCGCGTCGTGTCGGACAATGCTCGGCGCAGCCACGACGACCTTTCGGCTGAAATCGAGAAGCTTTTGCGGAAGGCCGATCCCGAAGGGTCTGCGGGTCTCGTGATTTCCGGCGCATCCGGCGCGCACACCGCGACCAATGCCGAACGCCAGGCGTTGAAACGCCTGCCGTCGGCGGCCATTCGTGCATTCTCGACGCTGACCGGGCACATGAAAGAGGCGCAGTTCCCCTTCGCGATCGCGCTCGCCGCCCTGGCGATCCGGCACGGCAGTGCCTATCCTTCATTCGACCGGCACGTCGAAAAGGACTCTGCGGGAGAGCCGAAAGCGGCGCTGGCAACAGCGGTCGGCTTCTACCGCTACGAGGGCGCGGCGCTCGTCTCCAAGGCCTGATCAGAAAGGCGGACAGCATGGCGAAAACCACCGATCATCTCGGCAGGCCAGTGGTTGCGGTCACCGGCATCGGCCTGATCACTTCGCTCGGTGTCGGCACGGAGGACAATTGGCAGGCGCTGACTTCCGGACGGTCGGGCATCCGCCAGATCAGCCGTTTCCCGATCGATCATCTCAACACACAAATCTCGGGCATGGTCGATTTCCTGAAATCGAGCAGCGAAGGCCCAAGTCCCCTCACCTACGAGATGGCCGAGACAGTGGCCATCGAGGCGATCGCCCAAAGCGGGCTCGACGATCATGATCTCGCTGGGCCGCTGTTCCTGGCCGCCCCGCCGGTGGAGCTCTCCTGGAAGTCGCGTCTCGGCCTCTATGCTGCGGCAAGTGAAGCCGAGGGATACCAGCGGCTGCTTTCGGCAGCCCGCAGGCAGAACAATTCGGAGATATTCGACACCGTGCAGTTCGGCACGATCGCCGGACATCTTTCCGACCGGTTCGGCACGCGCGGCCTGCCGATCACGCTGTCGACTGCTTGCGCGTCCGGCGCAACCGCGATCCAGCTCGGCGTCGAGGCGATCCGCCGTGGTGAGGCCGACCGGGCGCTCTCGATTGGCGCCGACGGCTCGGCGACCGAGGAGGCTGTGATCCGCTTCTCGCTGCTTTCGGCGCTCTCGACCCACAATGATCCGCCGCAAAAGGCTTCGAAGCCGTTCTCGAAGGACCGCGACGGCTTCGTGCTCGCCGAGGGCGCGGCGGCGCTGGTGCTGGAATCGCTTGACGCGGCACGGGCACGTGGCGCGACAGTGCTCGGGATTCTGGCCGGTTGCGGCGAGCGTGCCGACGATTTCCACCGCACCCGCTCCAAGCCGGACGGCTCGCCGGCTATCGCCGCGGTCCGGGCGGCGCTGGAAGATGCCGGCATGGCTGAGGACGGCATCGATTACATCAACGCGCACGGCACCTCGACGCCGGAAAACGACAAGATGGAGCATCTGTCGCTGGCGACCGTTTTCGGCGAGCGCACCAGGAAAATACCGATCTCTTCCAACAAGTCGATGATCGGCCACACGCTTTCGGCAGCCGGGGCGGTCGAGGCGGCCTTCTCGTTCATGACGATGCTGGAGGGCGTGATCCCGCCCACCATCAACTACGACAACCCGGATCCTGCGATCGATCTCGACGTTGTGCCGAACGTCAAGCGCAGCGCCGATGTCGGCACGGTGCTCTCCAACTCGTTTGGCTTCGGCGGCCAGAACGCCTGCCTTGTCATGGCGCGCGAACCGGTCTAAGCGCAGCCTCCACTCACTGTGGGAAGTCAAGGATTGCGCCCTACGTTGCCCCCCTCTGTCCTGCCGGACATCTCCCCCGCGAGGGGGGAGATCGCGCTCTCTTTGATGATTTCGCCGATCACTGGCGTCGCAGGGCCAACGCCGTCAAAAATGAAGCCCGATCTCCCCCCATGCGGGGGAGATGTCCGGCAGGACAGAGGGGGGCGCTGTCCCGCCGACCTTTCGAATTGGAATGCGGCCTGATGCGCGCACTGCAACTCGTCGAGGACCGGCGGCTGGAAACCGTCGACTTGCCGGCCCCGCCGCCGCCCCCCCCGGGCGAGGCGACGCTCGCAATTCAGGCCGTGGCGCTCAACCATATCGATGTCTGGGGCTGGCGCGGCATGGCCTTCGCCAAGCGCAAGATGCCGCTGGTGATCGGCGCCGAGGCGTCCGGCATGGTCGAAGCGATCGGGCCCGGCGTGGCCGGGCTGGTGCCGGGCCAGCTCGTGTCCATTTACGGCGCCAAGACCTGCGGGCTCTGCCGGACCTGCCGCGAGAAGCGCGACAACCTCTGCGAGAATGTCGGCGGCGTCTACGGCTTCCATCTCGACGGTTTCGCGCAGGAGAAGATCAACGTCCCTGCCCGACTGCTGGTCCCTGCCCCGCCCGGCGTCGACGCCATTGCCGCCGCGGTCGTTTCCGTCACATTCGGCACTGTCGAGCACATGCTGTTCGACAATGCGAAGCTGGAACCTGGGGAGACGATCCTGGTACATGCAGGCGGCTCGGGTATCGGCACGGCTGCGATTCAGCTTGCCAAGCGCATCGGCTGCACGGTCATCACCACCGTCGGCTCCAATGACAAGATGGAGAAGGCGAAGGCGCTCGGCGCCGACCACGTCATCAACTATCGCGAGGACCGCTTCGAAGGCGTGGTGCGCAAATTGACGAAAAAGAAGGGCGTCGATGTTGTCTTCGAGCATGTCGGGGCCGATACCTTTGCGGGCTCCATGCTGTGCCTCAGGCGCGGCGGCCGGCTCGTTACCTGCGGTTCCACTTCCGGCGTGTCTACCGAGGTCAACCTGATGCAGCTCTTCCAGCAGCAGCTCAGGCTGATAGGCTCGTTCGGCTGCCGCATCGAGAACATGGCGGACGCGCTGCAGCAGCTCGCTACCGGCAAGGTAAGACCGGTGATCGACACCGAAGTCGGCTTCAACGACATCGGCCGGGCGCTGGAGCGCATGGAAGCCCGCGACGTGTTCGGCAAGATCATCCTCAAGGTGGCCTGAGGCTACGATGCCGGGCTGCTCAGCCAGGACAGTGCAGGATCGATGAGCGGCGCCGTCCGGCGTGGCGTCCGCCGCCTGCAGACGATCAACTACTGGCTGATCGCGCAAGCGGCGAAAGTGGGGATCGGCACACTCAGGCTGTTGCCCATGGACGCGGCGCTGAACATCGCCGATCGCGGCTCGCGTCGTCTTGGCCCACTCTTCCGCCGTCATCGCGTGGCGCTCGACAATCTGCGGCATGCGTTTCCCGAGAAGAGTGAAGCCGAGATCCGCGCCATCGCGCTCGACATGTGGGGCAACATGGCGCGGCTGGCCGTGGAGTACCTCTATCTCGACAGGCTGTTCGACTACGACCCGGCGCATCCGAATGTAGGACGCATTGAGGCGCAGGGCGCCCACATCTACGAGCGCGTCGCGGCAGAGAAGAAAGCGCACATCATCTTCACCGCGCATCTCGGCAATTTCGAGCTGATCCCGATTGCCGGCGACACGTTCGGGCTTCACGTGACGGCGATGTTCAGACCGCCGAACAATCCTTATATCGCCGAATACATCCTCTCCACGCGCCGCGCCTCGATGGGCGAGTTGCTTCCCTCGCGCCGGGGGGCCGCGATTGCGCTCGCCCGAACCTTGGAAGCAGGCGGCAATATCGGCGCACTGGTCGACCAGAAATTCCAGTACGGCGTCATCACCAACTTCTTCGGGCGGCCCTGCGAGACCAGCCCGCTGCTGCCGAAGCTTGCGCGGCAGTTCGACTGCGACGTCTACCCGGCCCGCTCGATCCGGCTTCCGGGCAACCGTTTCCGGCTGGAACTGGAGGAAAAACTCACACTGCCGCGCGATGCTGAAGGTAAGGTCGACGTGGCGGCGACTGCCCAGCTCTTCACCGTTGTTGTCGAGCGCTGGGTGCGCGAAAACCCGGGTCAGTGGATGTGGTTCCACAAGCGCTGGAAGCTGACGCCGCCGCGCGCAAGACGCAAATCTGTCGATTCCAGCAGCGGCAATCCACCGGCCCAAGAATAAAAAATAGCGATTTCATACGGTTGTAGGAAATTGGGGCGTAACGCGCATCCCGTTTTGTCCACTCCCTTTCGTGCCTGCCTGATAATCCGTGTCACCGCTCTCGCGGGAACCTTGGTCCGGACCGGGGAACAGGGGTGGGCGGCGGCGCCGGGCCGGTCGCGCAACGGTAGCGCGGCTGGACATTGTCATCCGAGGCCCGGGCCCGGATCGAGGCTTGCCGCGCGTGAGAGCCGGCTCCCTCGAATATCCGGACAAGAACGCCGGACGGGCGGCCGCAAGGGCGCACGTATTACTTTAGATGAGCGACCGAAC
>Ga0081539_10003990_pt1 | contig 17035 bp, 17 predicted proteins | sample TabmetS4T2R2_FD_71023 | JGI IMG/M metagenome (GOLD analysis project Ga0081539, IMG submission 71023) | Tabebuia heterophylla rhizosphere microbial communities from the University of Puerto Rico - S4T2R2 | ecosystem: Host-associated > Plants > Roots > Rhizosphere ...
AAAGGCGACCTCCAACAGAGGGGGCCGCGGATGCCACCGCGGCCTCAGAAGCCTTCGCCCACCCGACTACGTTTCTGCACCCAGGCAGTGCCAGGCCGTTGAGATCGTAGATCCACGGGCCGTGAGCGTGCCCGCTCAGCGGAGTGACCTGAACGCCGCGCGGATGTCGGTCGAGAAGAGCTCGGGCTCCTCCCAGGCAGCAAAGTGGCCGCCCTTCTCGACCTCGTGGAAGTAGATGACGTTCGGGTAGCTCGCTTCAACCCAGCTGCGCGGCGTCCGCCAGATCTCGCCCGGGAACGTGGTGAAGGCGAATGGGATCGTCGGCGGGGGCAGGGGCTGGCTGCCCGCGGCGGGGGCATCGGGGCCGTACGCCTCCCAGTACGACCGGGCGGCGGAGGCGCCGGTGCCGGTGAGCCAGTACAGCGTGATGTTGTCGAGGATGTGGTCGCGCGTGAGGTTGCCCGAGGGCCGCCCGTCGACGAACGCGCTGGCGATCTTGTAGTAGGCGTCCGTGTCGTGGTCGGCCATCCAGGCGGCGAGGGCGATCGGGGAGTCCAGCAGGGCGTAGCCGATCGTCTGCGGCCGGGTGGCCATCTCGACGAAGTAGCCGTTTCCCGACTGCCGGAAGGTGGCGATCTTCTCGGCCGCGGCGCGCTCCTCGTCGGTGGCCGTCGGCATGGCGCCGCTCAGCGCCGGTACGAGCAGGTTCGTGTGGATTCCGATCAGGCCCTCGGGCTCCTGTCGGCCCATCGCGTCCGTGACGCCCGCCCCCACGTCGCCACCCTGGGCGACGTAGCGGGTGTAGCCGAGCCGGAGCATCAGCTCAGCCCACGCCCTTGCGGTCCGGCTCAAGTCCCAGCCGACCTCGACCGGCTGGGCGGAGAAGCCGTAGCCGGGGAGGGAGGGCAGCACGAGATGGAAAGCGTCCTCTGCCGTCCCGCCGTGCGCGGTCGGGTCCGTCAGCGGGCCGATCGTCTCGAGCAGCTCGATGACGGAACCCGGCCAGCCGTGGGTCATGATCAGCGGGAGCGCGTCCTCGTGCTGCGAGCGCACGTGGATGAAGTGGATCTCCACCCCGTCGATCTCCGTCGTGAACTGAGGTAGCGGGCTCAGCTTCGCCTCGGCCTTCCGCCAGTCGTACTCGCTTGCCCAGTAAGTCGCCAGCTCGCGAATCGTCGCCAGCTGCACGCCTTGCGTCCGGTCTTCGACGAGCTCTTTGGAAGGCAGGCGCGTCGCGGCTATCCGCCGGCGAAGGTCGTCGAGGTCGGCTTCCGGAAAGTCGACCTCGAAGGGCCGGATCGCGGTCGGGCTCTCGACAGCGCTGCTCATGAAGACCTCCTTTTCGTTGCTCGCGCGGCTCGAACAACGCAGTAACCCGATGCCGCGCGTGTTCTCCCGGACAAGCGGCGGCTCCCAAGCGACTACGGAATCGCCGCGGCGAAGATCTCACGGACGTCGCCCCGCCGCATCGGACGGATAGCCCTCGACGAGGGAGACATCTGGCGTCCCAAGCCCTACGTCATTTGGCCGAGAGGGCCGCTGAGATTGTCCGGACGCGTCGACGTACCGGCTCCGATCATCGATACTCGCCCGGAGGACCTGTACGCGATTGGAGGCCGTTGCGTGTCCGCCGATCGATCGTGGAACGTCGCGTTGCTGACGGAGACCGAGCTGGGGCGTAGGAACCGGCGCACGATCGATGTGCTGCTGATGGCCACGGCTGCGGTCGCCCTCGGCCTTTCGGCGGTGATCGCCTCGTCGGCACCCGGAAACGACGTGGCTGTCGCGGAAGCGCTCGAAACGCTTTTCGGATGGGCAGGTGGGCTTTGGCGTACTGCCTTCTTCGGCGTCCTGGCGCTCGCACTGGCCATCGTGGTGGCCGCTGTGCTGCGCCGGCGGTGGGATCTCGTGCGGGACATGGGGGTCGCCGCTTTGGAGGTCTTCGCCGCGGCCACCATCCTCGGCCGCCTCGTCGCGTCCGACTGGCTCCCCGTCAAGGCTCACCTCTTGTCGCGCTGGGGCTACCCCGAAGTGCGCTTGGCCGTTGCAACGGCTGTTCTCGTGGTCGTCGCCCCGGAGCTCGTCAAGCCGATTCGCGTCCTCGCGACCTGCCTCGTCCCCCTCGCCTCGCTCGGAGCGGTCGTGCTCGGGGCTGCTCGACCCTCGGAGGCGCTTGGGGCCTTGGCGCTCGCTCTCAGCGCGGCCGCGGCGGTACGACTTCTCTTCGGAACGGCGGCGGGCGTCCCCCCGAGCGAGAGCATTCGCGCAGCGTTGACGTCTCTCGGAGTCGAGGTCGGCGAACTCCGGCCGGCGGCTCGGCAGCGCGTTGGCTCCGCGGAGTACCTCGGCCACGACGTTCACGGCGGACCGCTGAGAGTTCGGGCGCTTGGGCGCGATGCTCAGGACACGCAGTGGCTCGCGCGCCACTGGCGCGCGCTTGCGTACCGCGACCCGCCGAGAAGCGTCGGGAACGGCCGCCTGGAGCAGGTCGAGCATGAAGCGCTGGCCACGCTGATGGCCGCACGGGCGGGCGTCCGTGTTCCGGAGGTGCTGACGGCGGCTCTTGGCCCGGACGGCGACGCGCTGGTGGTCACCCGTCAGCCGGAGATCGAGCCGCTCGAGAGCGCGTCACCGGACCAGGTCTCGGACGACTTGCTCCGCTCGTTGTGGGACCAGGTCGGTCGACTCCACGGGGCGGGGATCTCGCACGGCAGGCTCAACGCGAGCAACGTCCTCGTCCTCGACGACGGCCCCATGCTCGTCGACCTGTCCGCGGCGACCCTCGGCGCGCCGCAGTCCGCTCTGGACATCGACGTTGCGGAGCTGCTCGTCGCCTGCACCGTGCTCGTCGGGCCCGACCGTGCGCTGAAGCAGGCAATCGACGCCGGCTGGGGCGATGCCGTCGGCCGCGTGTTGCCGTACCTGCAACGCGCCGCGCTCACACCGCATCTCCGCGACCTCGCGCGCTCGCACGAGGTCGGGCTCAAGGACCTACGCGTCGCCGCCGCCGCAGCAACCGGCCACGAGGCACCCGAGATCGCGCCGCTTCGGAGGATGCGCGCAAGGGACTTCGTCCTGACGGCGGCGCTGATCTTCGCTGCCTACCTGCTGATCAGCCAGCTGGCGGAGATCGGGTTCGAGACCATCGCGCACGAGCTGACGCAGGCCGACCCCGCCTGGCTGGTCGTCGCGCTCTTGCTCGCGCAGTCGACCTTCGTCGCGTCGGGTGTGTCCGTACGGGGAGCGGTAGCCACGCCGCTCGCGCTCCTGCCGTGCATCGTCTTGCAGTCCGCGATCAAGTTCATCAACCTGACCGTGCCCAGCTCCGCCGGCCGAATCGGCATGAACGTCCGGTTCCTCCAGCGCATGGGCGCGTCTCTGCCGGAGGCAGCCGCCGCGGGTGCCGTCGACGACGCGTCGGAGACGATCGTCCAGATCGGCCTCTTCCTCCTCGTCCTCCCGTTCGTGCACGTCGAGCTGGACACGAGCCGGTTCCACGGCACGGGACCCGATACCCGCCTCGTCGTAGCGATCGCCCTCGCGCTCGTCGTCGGCCTTGTCGTATTGCTCGCCGTGCCGAAGCTGCGAGCAAAAGTCGTGCCGCCGCTCCGGGTTGCGCTCTCCAGCCTTTGGACCGTCGCACGCAGTCGCCGCAAGCGGCTCGAGCTCTTCGGCGGCAATGTCGCCTCAGAGCTGCTCTATGCGATCTCCCTCGGCGCGACCTGCCTGGCGTACGGGGTCGACCTGAATCTGGGGCAACTCGTCTTCGTCAATACGGCGGCGTCCGTCCTGTCGAGTCTCATGCCGGTCCCTGGCGGGATCGGAGCCGCCGAAGCGAGCACGTCAGCGGGCCTCATCGCAATGGGCGTCAACGAGCCGACTGCCTTTGCGATCGCGATCACCCAGCGCCTGTGGACGTTCTACCTCCCGCCAATTTGGGGGTACTTGTCCCTCCGGTGGCTCAGCCGCAGGGGCTACGTCTAGCGCCTGCGTGCAGCAGGCCGCGCAATTCGCGAAGGCAAGACGAGCGTGAACGCGGATCGGACGGATGGCGGATCGCGAACAAGACATTTGGTGTCCCCGCCTTACGTCAATTGCCCGATGCGCCGACGGACCGATAGGGTCGCTCTCGAGCGGTCGCGACTGTCCCAAAGGGGGCCGTTCGATGACGACCCAGGCACACCTGTACCCCCCGCGCCCCGCCATCCGGCGTGTGGCCGCCCTTGCGCAGTTCACGTACGCCAGGCACGCGGCGCAGGCCGAGCTCTTCAACGTCGGGCGCGAAGCACTCGCCAACCTCGTCAAGCACGCCCTACCCGCGATCCCGGGCCCGACTCTCCGATGACGCCGGATCCGAGCGACACGATTCGCGTGCTCGTGGTCGACGACCACGCGGTCGTCCGAGTCGGCCTCAGGGCTTTCCTCGACGGCGAGCCCGATCTGGAGGTCGTCGGCGAAGCCGAGGGCGGCGCGCAGGCGCTCGAGCTGCTCGCGCGCCTGTCCTCGGAAGGTAGGAAGCCCCACGTGATCCTCATGGACCTTCAGATGGAGCCGCTCGACGGAATCGAGTCGACCCGCCAGATCCGCTCCCGCTTCTCCGAAGTCCACGTCGTGGCTTTGACCTCCTTCGGCGAGGAGGAGCGCGTCCACGCCGCACTCGAGGCGGGCGCCTCCGGGTATCTGCTCAAGGACTCGGATGCCGACGAGGTGTTGCCGGCCATCCGAGCAGCTCACCGAGGAGAGCTCCCGCTCGATCCCGCCATCGCCCGCGACCTGACCTTGTCGCTCCAGACGGAGGCGCGAGCGGGGCGGAACCGGGAGCTCACGACGCGCGAGCTCGAGATCCTGCGCCTCCTCGGAGCAGGGAAGGCCAACAAGGAGATCGCCGCGGAGCTGCAGATCAGCGAGCGAACCGCGCGCACCCACGTCTCCAACATCCTGGGCAAGCTCGATCTCACGTCGCGCACGCAGGCCGCGCTCTGGGCCGTCCGCCAAGGTCTCGTAGAGGTTCGGGCCGACTAATGGAGCCAACGGGATTCGAACCCGTGACCTTCTGGCTGCCAGCCAGACGCTCTCCCAGCTGAGCTATGGCCCCGCGAGGGACCCAGTCTAGCGGAGGCGTTTGGTCGATTCCGGGCCCGGGCAACCGAATTCCGATGCCCGAGAAGACCGACTACAGCCCCGTCGTCGAAGACACGGGCGAGGCGGAAAAGCGTCGCGAGCGCCGAAAATGGGGCGCCTTCCTCGCCGGAGCGCATCTCTTCTGGATCTACGCGCTCGTCCTGGCGGGGATCGTGATCCTTCTGTATTTCGTACTGCGCTGACCGTCCGGCTCGGCGAGCACGCGGCTAACCGGTGGTGGCGGCGACCTCGACCGACGGCACGTCGCCCCAGAGCTCCTCGAGGCGGTAGTACTCCCTCGCCTCCGGGGTGAAGACGTGCAGGACGACGTCGAGGTAGTCGGCGAGGATCCAGCTGGCGTCGCGCTCGCCGTGGACGTGGCGCGGCACCGCACCCTGCTCGCGCTTGAGGCCCTCGCGGACCTCGTCGTAGATCGCCTTCGCCTGCCGCGGGTTGTTCCCGCTGCAGACGACGAAGTAGTCGGTGTAGCTGCACACCGGCCGCATGTCGAGGATCACGATGTCCCTGGCCAGCTTTTCCTGGGCCAGGTCGGCGATTCGGTGTGCTTGGTCGAGGGACGTCAGGTGGTCGAATGCTCCTCGGTCGCTTGCGATCAGGGTATCACCGGTAAAGACGCGCACCCTCGATTTCCCGCGCGACTCCCTCGGGAACCAGTCCGTCGATCGATTCCCCGGCGCGGATGCGCCGCCGAACGTCGCTCGAAGACACGTCGACCGCCGGGATCTCGAAGAACTCGACCCGCTCGGGCTGCTGGAGCTGCGCCAGAACGGCCTCGAAGACCTCAGACGGATAGCCGGGGCGCGTCGCCACGCCGAGGCGCGTGCGGCGCAGCACCTCGTCGGGCTCTTTCCACGCGGGAAAGGCCGTGAACTCGTCGGCGCCGATGAGGAAGATCGCGTCGGCGAAGTGATGCCTGCGCAGCGCGTCGGCGGTGCGCGGATGCCCCTCGGGGTGTAGCCGGGTGCGCGGAAGGCCGTCGAAGGCGAGGTGGGCGAGCTTGTAGCGAGCCTCGAAGTCGAGCTCGACGCTCTTGTGCCCGGGGTCGACGACGACGAGGACCAGGAGCTGCTGCAGGTCGAAGTGCTCGAGAGCCGCCCGGGCGAGCGCGAGATGGCCGTTGTGCGGCGGGTCGAAGACTCCTCCGTAGAGGCCCGTCACTCGTACTCCACCTGATCGCCTGGTTTGACTCCAGCCGCACGGAGCGCTTCCTCGGAGGCTTCGCCGCGGACACGGAAGCCGCGATCGGTGCGGAAGATGCGAAACGGCCGCCGCCGCGTCGCGGTCGGCCGGTAGACGAGGTAGTCCGCGAGCTCTCCTTCGTTTGCCGTCACTGCCGGCGCGCTTTCGGGAACGAGGTCGAAGAGCAACCGCCTGAGCTCGTCCACTCCTTCACCCGTGACCGCGGAGGCCTCGACGACCCCGAGGATGCGCGGGTCCTCGAGCGCGAGCTCACTGCGCCCGAGGTCGACCTTGTTCAGGACGACGATCTGCGGGCGCTCCGCAAGACCGGCGCCATACGAGCGCAGCTCGGCGTCGATCGTGCGAAAGCGCTCCGAAGGGTCGTCCGCCGGCGCCTCGATGACGTGGACGAGCAGCCGCGCGCGTTCGAGGTGCGCGAGGAACTCGTCACCGAGCCCAACGCCTTGGTGCGCCCCCTCGAGCAAGCCTGGAACATCCGCCACCGTCAGCTGCCGCCCGTCCGGCGAGTCGACCGTCCCGAGTACGGGGGCAATCGTCGTGAAGGGGTAGTCGGCGACCTTCGGCTTCGCATTCGAGAGGCGCCGCAGGAGCGACGACTTGCCCGCGTTCGGGAACCCGACGAGAGCCGCGTCTGCGAGTAGCTTGAGACGCAGCTCGACGACCGCTTCCCCTCCGGGAAGCCCGATCTCCGCGAGCCGGGGCGCCTGGTGTGTCGGAGTGGCGAAACGCTTGTTCCCCGCCCCGCCCGGCCCGCCGTGGGCGACCGTGATCCGCGCATCGCCGTGCGCGAGGTCGGCGAGCAGCCGACCTTCCCCGTCGAAGACCTGCGTCCCGACGGGCACGCGCAGCTCAACGTCCTCACCGTCGCGACCGTGCTTCGACTTGCCCTGCCCGTGCATGCCGCGCCCCGCCGTGAAACGGCGCTTGCGCTGAAAGAACGCGAGGTCGCGCAGGTCCGGGTCCGCGACCAGGACGACGTCGCCGCCCGAGCCGCCGTCGCCGCCGTCGGGCCCGCCCTTCGGGACGTACTTCTCCCGCCGGAAGCTGAGCGACCCGTCGCCGCCGCGGCCCCCGCGCACCTCGATGCGCGCGCGGTCGTGGAACACGAGTAGCTCCTAGTCGACCGAGATGATGCGGTCGCGGAAGGCCACCTTGCCGTCCCGCTTCGCGAAAATCGTGTGGTCCCGGCCGACGCCCGTGCCCGGGCCCGCGCGAAAGCGCGTCCCGCGCTGCCGGACGACGATCGCGCCCGCCCTGATCTCCTGGCCGTCGAAGACCTTCACGCCGAGTCGCTTGGACTCGGAGTCACGGCCGTTCTTCGAGGATCCGAGGCCTTTCTTGTGAGCCATCAGTGCCCCTTCAGTGAATGTTGTCGCGCGTCCTGGCGGCGAAAACCGAGCAGGGCCAGGACGCAGGGAGTGTTCATATGCATGTCATATGGGCACGACCGAGGACGCCGCCCTGCGACGGTTTGCAGGCGGCAGGAGCCGACAGTCATTTGCTGGAGGGGCACTAGTCCGCCTTCTTCTTCGTCGTCGTGGTCGTGCGCTTCTTCGCCCCGCTCGAGCTCGTCGTCTTCTTCGCCGTCGACGACCGCGAGGCCTGCTTCGAGCCGATCGACTGGATCTCGATCTGCGTGAGCCGGCTGCGGTGCCCGTTCCGGCGCCGATAGCCGGTGCGCCGCTTGTGCTTGCCGACGATCACCTTCTCGCCGAGCACGTGGGCGGAGACCTTCGCGGTCACCTGCGCTCCTTCGAGCTTGTCGCCGAGCTTCGGGCCGCCGTCGCCGCCGAGGAGCAGCAGGTCGGGGTGGAAGGTCTTGCCCTCGTCCACCGACACCCGGTCCACGAGCAACCGCTCGCCCTCACGGACCCGGTATTGCTTGCCGCCGACTGCGATGACTGCATATGTCGAGTTTTCGGCCATAAGCACTAGGAGAGCGGGCTCTCCTGGCCCGCTTCGGGCGCGGATTCTACCGGCTTCCGCTTCCGACCGCGCCCGCCGCGGCTACCCCGGCGGGTCTTCTTCTTCGGCTTCTCCTCGGCCGGCTTGTCGTCCTCGGTCTCCGCGCTCGGCTCAGGCGCCGCCTCGGCCGCCGCGTCCGCCGAAGGCTCGGCGGTCGCCGTCTTCTTCTTGCGTCCGCGGCCGCCCCTGGTGCCCCGCCGGGTCTTCTTCTTCGGCTTCTCCGTCGGCAGAGGTTCGTCGCCGTCCTCGGAGACGAGGACCCCGTGGGCGGACGTCTTGCCAACCTTGTCGATCCGGATCGCGACCTTCTCCCCCACGTGGGCGGCGGCTCCGGCGATCGTGATGACGTAGCCGTTCAGCCGCGCGATGGCGTCGGTCTCGGCGTGCAGGTGTGCCTCCTCGAGCTCGAGCGTCAGCTCCTGGCCCGGCTCGACAGGGAAGGCCTGCGGCTCCACCCCCTCCGCCTTGCCCTCGCTCAGCACGACGAAATGGTCGTGCGCCGCGCGCTGCCGTCCCTTCAGGGCGAACTTCTTGCCCGTCTCCTTCTCGAGCTCCTCGAGCCGTGAGCCGCCCGGCCCGACGAGGAGCGTCGCTACCTGCGAGTTCAGCTCGACGAGGAAGGACTCGCTCTTCGACTCCTTCGCGAGCTTCACGAGCCTGCGCTCGGCCTCGACCGCGTGGGTCTCCATCGAGACGACCACGCCGTCGCCCTTACACGTCGGACAGCGGTCGGTGAGGATCTCGCGCGGCCCGTCGGTCACGTTCTGGCGCGTCATCTCGACGAGGCCGAGAGGCGAGATCTCGACGACGTACGTCTTCGTCCGGTCGCGCTGAAGCTCGGTCTCGAGCGCCTCCTCGACGAGCTGGCGGTTCTTGGGATTCGCCATGTCGATGAAGTCGATGACGATGATCCCGCCGATGTCGCGGAGCCGAAGCTGGCGCACGACCTCCTTGACCGCTTCGAGGTTGTTCTTCGTGATCGTGTCCTCGAGGCGGCCCTGGCTGCCCTTGCCGCGGGCGCCGACGAAACGGCCGGTGTTGACGTCGATGACGGTGAACGCCTCGGCGTAGTCGAAGATGAGGTAGCCGCCCGAGGGCAGGTCGACTCGCCGTCCGAGCGTCGAGCGCACGGCGTCGTCGACGCCGTAGCGCTCCATCAGCGGCTCCCGGTCCCGGTAGAGCTCGACGCGGGCGGCGAGCTCCGGCGAGGTGCGCTTGAGGTAGCCGACGATGCGGCGGTACGTGCGGTCGTGGTCGACGACCACACGCTTGAAGTCGCGGATGAAGAGGTCACGAACGATGCGGAGCGGAAGCTCCGACTCCTGGTAGACGAGCGCGGGCGCCTCTGCGCGGTTGGCGCGTCCCCTGATCGTCGACCAGAGCTTCTGCAGGAGCGCCAGGTCGCCCTCGAGCTCCTCGCGCGAGGCGCCCTCGGCCGCCGTGCGAACGATGAGGCCCCCTTCGGGGAGCTCGAGCTCCTTGCAGATCGACTTCAGCCGCTCGCGTTCCTCGTCCTCCAGGCGCCGAGACACTCCGATGCCGTCGCCGAACGGGACGAAGACGAGGAAGCGGCCGGGCAGCGAGATCTCGGTCGTCAGACGCGCCCCTTTCGTTCCCATCGGGTCCTTGACCGCCTGGACGATGACCTCCTGGCCGCGCTCGACGAGCTCCTGGATCCGGCGTCCGTGCTTCCGGCCTTCGAGCTCCGGGACGACGATCTCGTCCACGTAGAGGAAGCCGTTCTTGGCAAGGCCGATGTCGACGAACGAGGCCTCCATGCCCGGGAGCACGTTGTCGACGACGCCCTTGTAGACGTTTCCCGCAATCGACCGGCGGCCCGGCCGCTCGAGGTAGACCTCGGCGACGACTCCGTCCTCGAGGACCGCGACGCGCTGCTCGCCCACGTCGACCGAGACGAAAATCTCTTTCTCGAGCTCGATGGGGGCGCTGCGCGCTCCCGTCGGAGAAGGCTTTCGCGCAGGAGCGCGCTTCCGCCTCGGCTTGGCCTCCTCTTCCTTCTTGCTCTTCTCCGTTACCGCGGCCGCCGCGGTCTCGGTCTTCTTCTTGCGCCCGCGCCCGCCGCGGCTGCCGCGGCGTCGGCGGGGCTTTCTCTCAGGATCGTCCTGAGCCTGCTGTTCCTGTGCAGCCTCGGGTGGGGCAGCCGCCGCTTCCGGCGGCGCCACCTCCTCCGAGGGCTTCTGCCTCCGAAACCAACGCACGTTCTAGATCTCCTTTCGGGCGCACGCGAAGGCCGCCCGCAGGCAGACCTGTCAGCGTGTCAGCGCCAAATCTCATCTTCTCGAGCGCGGGATCCCGCTCGCCCGATTCGGGCTCGGTGCTCCTTGCGCTTCCCCCTCAGGGTAGCAGTCGCTCTCTACGCGGCCGCGGGCCGCAAATGTGCTTGCTTTCTCTTCACTGCGCGCAGGCGCTGGCTGAGCCGGGCCCACGCCCATGGCTCGATCTCGGGGTACCGCCCCGTCAAGACCTCGGCCCTGGTCACCTCCAGGTATTCGAACCAGGCGTCAGCTTCCTCGATCGCCAGTGCCTCGCCCTCCGAGAACCTCTGGTCGCCGCTCATGCGCGGACAGGCTAGGACCGGGACCGGACGGACCCGACCACCTCCGCGATGCGTGTCTGGCCGCCGGCTTCGAAATACGTGGCCGCCGCTCTCCCGAGCGCCTTGGTGCCGACGTAGGCGATCCCTCCCTTGATGGCCCAGCCGACGCCCGGAACGAAGGCCACCGCCTCCCGGGCGAGCGCACGAAGGCCGAACCCGGCGCCGATGACTGCAAGGATCTCGAGAGCGCGATCGCGGTCGATCTCCTCGCCGTAGGCGGCCGCGATCCGGAAGACCATGCGGATCTGGTTGAGCGTCAGCACCGGCATGTCGGCGCCCGGGATGAAGATGGCGACACCGAGGATCCCGTTCTGGCGCGAGAACTTCTCGACCATGTGCTCGACCACCGCCGGGCGCAGGGCGGGCAGGCGGGCGGCCCACATGTACGCACGCTCCTCGACCCGCCCGGCGATCGCCTCGACGACTTCTTGGACCGGGACGGCGGCGCCGGGGGGCGTCTGCACGACGTTGGTGGCGAGCACGAAGGGGACGTCCACGGGATCCGGGCCGGCCCCAACGAGGACGCAGATGACTTCGACGCCCTTGCGCTCCGCGAGCTTCAGAGTCTCCTCGTCCGCCGGGGTCGTCTTGTCGCCCTCGACCACGTAGAGCAGGAGCCCCGCTCCCTCGACGTCGTAGGACGAGAGCTCGCTGCCCGAGAGGTCACGGATCGCCTGGGGCTCGCCGCCTGCGCTGAGCGCGTCACGCAGCTCCCCGGCCGGCCCAGCCCAGCCGGCGAGGACGATCGGACGGTAGTCCTCCGCCGCGGCGCGAAACTCCTTGACCACCCCATAGACGGCTCCCGGGTGGATCGGAAAGCGGCCGAGCCTCACCGCTAGCGCTCTGCGAGCCGGCCGCGAATATGGATTGCCTCGAGGAGCCCGATCATCGCGAGCGTGGTGATCATCGAGCTGCCGCCGAAGCTCACGAAGGGGAGCGGGATCCCGGTGACAGGCGCGATCCCGATCGTCATGCCCACGTTGATGAAGATCTGCACGAGGAACGTGAACACGATCGCTCCCGCCGTCGCGGCGGTGAAAAGGGTCGGCGCGACCGCGATGATCTTCAGTCCGCGCCAGGCGATGAGGGCGTAGAGCAGGAGGAGGATCGCGGCGCCGAGGAACCCGCGCTGCTCGGCGAGCGAGGAGAAGATGAAGTCAGTGTTGTGCTCGGGCAGGAAGTCGAGGTTCGTCTGCGAGGCGCCCGCGACTCCACGCCCGTCGTAGCCGCCCGAGCCGACCGCGGTGATCGACTGCGTCACGTTGTACGTCGTCCCGGCGGGATCGACGTCCGGGTGCACGAAGCCGATGAGGCGGTCCTTCTGGTACTGGTCGAGCACCTCGACGCCCGCCGAGGGCAGGAACCAAAGCATCGAGGTCAGGATGAGCGCGATGAGGGCCAGCAGCGCGGCGAGATGCTTCCACGGGAGGCCGGCGAAGAGCAGGGCCGCAGCCGCCGCGGACCCGTACAGAAGCGCGCTTCCGAAGTCGGGCTCCTTGAAGACGAGCACGATCGGGATCGCGGCGAGGCCGACCACCGACCATGTCACCCGCCACTCGCCGATTCGCCGAGCCCGGTCGGCGACGAACCCGGCCAGGAACAGGATGAGGAGGACCTTGCCGAGCTCCGAGGGCTGGAAGTTGAACGAGCCGAAGGCGATCCAGCGCTTCGAGCCGCGGACGTTCTCCGCGAGCGGAAAGACGACGATCAGAAGGGCGATCGCCAGCGCGTAGAGCACGCGCTTGTACCGGCGCCAGATCTCCGGGTTGATCACCGCGAAGACGGCGAGCGCGATCGCGCCCACGGCGACGTAGACCTCCTGGCGGACGAGGTAGTAGGCAGGGTGCCCTGGGATGTCGTTACGCGTGACGGCGTTCATCACCCAGAGCCCGTAGGCGATGACGCCGCCGACCGCGAGCAGGAGCAGGTAGTCGACATGGCGCAGGAAGGCGCCGATCTCGGCGCCGAGGAGGGAGCGGGTCGTGGTTTGTGGAAGCGCTCTGGTGGCCATCAGTCGGAGTTCTTCACGGAGGCGGAATAGGAGTCGGGGTCGACCTTGAAGTACTTCTCGAAGACCTTGAGCGCTGCTGGCGCGGCCGCGACCCCGCCATGGCCGCCGTTCTCGATCAGCGCGCAGACGACGAGCTTCGGCTTCCCGTAAGGCCCGTAGCCGCACCACCAGGCCTGGTCCTGCAGCCCCGGGGAGCCGGGCATGCGCACGTACTTCTCCGCGGTGCCCGTCTTGCCGGCGATCTCGACCGGGAAGGCGCCGAAGACGCCCGACGACGTCCCGTAGTTCGCGTGCGTCGCGTTGTAGAGCCCTTCCTGGACGACGCGCAGCGCGGTTGGGTCGAGCTTGACCTCCTTCGGCGGCTTGGGCGCATACGGCCGCAGGACGACGGGTGCCTGGCCCTGGCTGCTCGGCTCCTCGACCGACTTGACGACGTGCGGCTCGACGAGCTTCCCGCCGGTCGCGATCATCGCGTAGAGGCGCGTCATCTGGAGCGGCGTCACGAGCACGTCGCCCTGGCCGATGGCGAGCTGGACGGAGTCGCCGCTCGTCCAGATCTTGTCGATCTCCGTCTTGAAATAGCGGCGCCGCCAGGCCGGGGTCGGCACGAGACCTCTCTCCTCCGGGCCGATGTCGACGCCCGTCTTGGCGCCGAAGCCCATGTCGCGCGCCCACCGCTGGAGCGGCGAGTCCTTGCGCTCGTAGAAGCGGAGGCCCAGTTGGTAGAAGTAGGTGTCGCACGACGCCGCGAGCGCGGTCGTCATCGTCATCGGCTCGTTCACGTACGGATCCCAGTTCGTGAAGGTCTGCCCGTCGACGACCTCTTTGGGCGTGCATTGGATCAGCTCGTCGGGCGCCACCAGGCCGGACTCGAGCGCCGCCAGGGCGGTCACGGGCTTGAAGGTCGAGCCGGGCGGATAGACCCCGGCCACGGCGCGGTCGAGGGTCGGGTGGTTCGCGCTCGCCTTGGCGAGGTTGTTGAGATCGCGCTGCTTGACCCGGCCGGTGTAGACGCTCGGGTCGAACGAGGGGTTCGAGGCCAGGGCGAGGATCTCTCCCGTGTTCGGGTCCATCGCGACGAGCGCGCCTCCGTCTGCGGCCCACCGGCCGTCCTCGTGCGCGATCCGGATCCCGTAGTCGAGCGCCTCTTCGGCCGTTCGCTGGAGGTCGGCGTCGATGGTCAGCCGAACGTTGTCGCCCGCCTCCGGAAGCTGCTCGTACTCGCGAGCGCTCTTGACGCGCCCGAGCGCGTCGACGTAGACGCGCCCGATGCCGGGGCGCCCGCGAAGATACATGTCGTAGGCGCCCTCGACCCCGGTCTGCCCGATCCGGTCGCCCGGCCCGTAGCCCTCGTTCTGGCGCGCCTCCACCTGCTGCGGCGAGATTTCGCTCACATAGCCGAGCACCTGGGCCGCGGTGCCGCCCTGGTCGTAATGGCGCAGCGACGCCTGGGTGATCTGGACTCCCGGAAAGTCGTTCTGGTGCTCCAGCAGGTAGTTGACCTTCGCGTTCGGGACGTCCGTCTTGATCGTCACCGGGGTGAGGAGGTCGTTCTGACGGAGCTCGAGCTCGTGCACGATGCGGCGGTAGGGGACATCGAGCAACCGGCCCACGCGCCGGAGCGTCGTCTCGCGCTTCTCGGCGGTGAGATCGTCGAGCGCCGCGGGCCAGAGCTGAGCGACGGTGCTCGGCACGTTCGAGACGAGCACCTTGCCGTTTCGGTCGATGATCGAGCCGCGCTGCGCCGGCGCCCGGAACGTGCGCACCTGATTGTTGCGGGCGTCCTGGAGGTAGTGCTCACCCGAGATCACCTGCAGCGCCCAGAGCCGGAAGAAGAGAACGGAGAAGATCGTCACCGCGAAGACGCCGACGACGGCGATGCGAAGCGCCAGCTGCGGCGTGAGGCGGTACGGCTCCTCGACGCGCGGGTCGGGCGGCAGGAAGCCGCCCGGAAGACTCGTCGGATTGCTAGACAGCCGGGCTCACCTCCCGGCGCTCGCGCGGCTCGGGCTGGAAGATCCGCCGGCAGAGCCCGTAGAGCGGGTAGGCGAGAAGGAGGTTCAGCGCCACGCTCGGCAAGAGAACCCCGACGAAGAACTCACTCGCGGCGATCGTCGAGCCGAGCATGAAATGGAGCAGCGCCGAGCCGAACGCGAAGCCGATCGTCCCGAGGCCGACCGCAACGAGCGAGGGATGCGCCGAGTGCTTCGTCGTCACGTCGCCGAGGCGACCGGCGAAATAGCCGGCGAGCGTCAGGAGGAGCGAGGTGAGGCCGAGCGTCTCCAGCGAGACGACGTCGAGCACGAGCCCCGCCCAGAAGCCGACCACCGCGCCGAACAACGGGCCCCGAAGCAGGGCGATCCCGATGACGAGGACGAGGACGACGTCCGGGTGGCCTTCCGCCACCTCGATCGTCGACGCGAGGGACACCTGGACGAGCGCCGCGACCACCATGAGCGCGGCGGCTTTGATCGCGTCGGCCGTCAACGGTTCCTCGGCACGAGAACGATGACCTCGGCCAGCGAGTCGAAGTTGACGAGCGGCGTGACCTGGATTCGCTTGTAGAGATCGACGTCCTGCTGGCCGACGGACTTCACCGTCCCGACCGGGATGCCACGCGGGTAGAGCGACTCGAGGTTGCCGCTTCGCCAACCGGCGGTGATGACCAGGTCGCCCTCCGTGACCAGCTCGTCCTTGCTGACGCGGTCAAGGATGAGGGCAGACGAGTCGCTCGGCCCGTGTCGGACGATGCCTGCGGCGCCGCTCTCGAGCACGACCGCCGAGACGGCGCTCGACTGGTCGGTGAGAAGCGTCACCTTCGCTCCGTTCGACGTCACGTCGGTGACGAGCCCGACGAGGCCGTCCTTCGTTACCACCGGATCGTTCCGCTGGACCCCGGAGGACGAGCCCGCGGCGATGAGCACTTCCTGGTTGTACGCGCTCGGCGGGCGGCCGACGACGCGGGTCGCCACGCCGTCGAAGCCCGAGGGGAAGGTCGGCCCGTCGACGAACTTGAGCAGCGCCCTGAGCCGCTCGTTCTCGCTGACCGCCGTCTGTTGCTGGACGAGCCGCTGCCGGAGCTCCTCGACCTCTTTGCGGAGCTTGTCGTTCTCGTCCTTTGCGCCGATCAGGTCGGAGGCCCAGCCCCAAGAGTCGCGAAACGGCCGCGCTACGCGCTCGCCCGCGACCTCGAACGGCATCGCCACCGAGAGGCCGATCCGCTGGGCGCCGTGCAGCGCTCCCTCGTCGGATTCGCGGAAGTAGACCGTGATGAGGGCGAGCGAGACCAGCACGAGCACGGCCGCGACCAAGCGCGCTCTGAGCGCGCGGCTCGTCCCGGGCGAGAGCCCCTCGGTGCGACGGGCGGGCGCGTCCAGGACTGGGAGCCGTGCTGTTCGTTCCCGAGGCACGGAACGGACTAGTCTAAAGCTTTGGCCGGAAAGTGAAGGTTTTAGCGCCGGCGGCCGTTGCGACTGCGGGCCTTCGCGGCCCGGTGGATGACCTCGAATTCCTCGAGGCTCTTGCCCGAGCCGACCGCGACACACGTGAGCGGCGACTCGGCGAGCTGGACGGGCATCTGCGTCTCCTCGCGCAAGCGCTCTTCGAGCCCGGTGAGGAGCGAGCCGCCGCCGGCGAGGACGATGCCGCGGTCCATGATGTCGGCCGCGAGCTCGGGCGGCGTCTTGTCGAGCGTCGACTTGATCGCATCGAGGATCTGGCCGACCGGCTCGTCGAGCGCCCGGCGCACCTCCTCGGAGGTGATGACGATCGTCTTCGGGAGGCCGGTGAGCATGTCGCGGCCCCGCACCTCCGCCTGCACCTCCTCGCTGAGCTCCCACGCCGAGCCGATCTCGAGCTTCAGCTCCTCGGCGGTTTGCTGCCCGATGAGCAGCTTGTACTCCTTCTTGATGTGGCTCATGATCGCCTCGTCCATCTCGTCGCCGCCGACGCGAATCGACTGCGACACGACGATGCCGCCGAGCGAGATGACGGCGACCTCGGTCGTGCCGCCCCCGATGTCGACGATCATGTTTCCGGTCGGCTCCGAGACCGGGAGCCCGGCGCCGATCGCGGCGGCCATCGGCTCCTCGATCAGGTAG
>Ga0081539_10003991_pt1 | contig 17025 bp, 13 predicted proteins | sample TabmetS4T2R2_FD_71023 | JGI IMG/M metagenome (GOLD analysis project Ga0081539, IMG submission 71023) | Tabebuia heterophylla rhizosphere microbial communities from the University of Puerto Rico - S4T2R2 | ecosystem: Host-associated > Plants > Roots > Rhizosphere ...
CCAAGTCGGCCAAGAACCCGGAGGCCGCCTGGGCGTTGATCCGCTACCTGTCCACCGACACCGGCGCGATCGTCAAGCTGGCCAACCTCATCAAGAACGTGCCGACCACCACCGAGGCGCTGGCCAACCCCGGTGACCTGGCCACCGACCAGCAGTTCAAGGTCTTCATCGACGTCTTCCAGAACCCGAACAGCCGGCACATGCCGATCACGGCGATCGGGCCGGCGCTGGAGGAGACGATGGCGGCCTTCATGCAGAAGTACGCCTCCGGCCAGGCCAAGGACCTCGACGCCGGCCTCAAGGGCGTCGATACGGATATCAACAAGCAGCTCCAGCTCGCGGGATAGGCCCCATGGCTCTCACCCTCGGCGCGCCGGGCACCCGTCCCGGCGCGCCGCCGGAGCGCCCCGCCTCGCGGTCCCGGCGCCGGGCCCGCGAGCGGCTCACCGTGCTCGGCTTCATGGCGCCCGCGCTGGCCGGCCTGCTGCTGTTCCTGGTGTATCCGCTGCTGGCCAGCGCGTACTTCTCGTTCACCAAGTTCGACCTGGTGAACCCGCCGCGATGGGTCGGGCTCCGGAACTGGTCCTTCCTCCTGCAGGATCCGAACGTACGGGTCGCCGCGTACAACACGTTGTGGCTGGTCGTGGTCATGGTGCCGGCCCGGATGGTGGGTGCGCTCAGCACCGGGATCCTGCTCACCCGCTTCCGCCGGGGGGCCGGCTTCTACCGGACGCTGTTCTACCTGCCCGCCCTCGCCCCTCCGGTGGCCGCGACGCTGGCCTTCGTGTTCCTGCTCAAGCCGGGCACCGGTCCGGTGAACACGCTGCTCGCCCGTCTCGGGATCGAGGGTCCACTGTGGTTCAGCTCGCCGCACTGGTCCAAGCCGTCGCTGGTGCTGCTCGCGCTGTGGGGCGTCGGCGACCTCATGATCATTTTCCTGGCGGCGCTGCTCGACGTGCCCCAGGAGCTCTACGAGGCCGCGGCCCTCGACGGCGCGAACGCCTGGCAGCAGTTCCGGGCGGTGACCCTCCCGGCGATCTCGCCGGTGATCCTGTTCGCGGCGGTGACCGGGGTGATCCAGACCTTGCAGTACTTCACCCAGGCCGCGGTCGCGGCGAGCGTCGCGTCCGGGCAGGCGAACTCGGGCGGCGGCATCTCCGGCACGTTCGGCTATCCGGCGAACTCGACCTACACCTATCCACTGTGGCTCTACGTGGCCGGCTTCCGGTACGGCGCGCTGGGCTACGCCAACGTCCTGGCCGTCGTGCTGTTCGTGGTGTCCATCGTGGTCACCGGGATCCTGCTGCGCCGGTTCCGCGCGTTCCTGGGCACCGACCGATGACCGCGCCGGCCCGCCCGAACGCCGCCCTGCTGTTCGTGGCCCGGCACAGCCTCGCCATCGCGCTGTCGCTGATCTTCCTGGCCCCCGTGGTGTTCCTGCTGCTGACCTCGTTCATGACCGACCACCAGTCGCTGACCTCGAACCTGTGGCCGGAAAGCTGGCACCCCGAGAACTACGCGAACGTCTTCGCCAAGACCCCGATGGGCCGGTACCTGGCGAACACCGTGCTGTACGCCACGCTGGCCACCCTGTTCATGCTGCTGTCCAGCGTCCCCGCCGCGTACGCGCTGGCCAAGCTGCGCTGGCGCGGCCGCTACGCCACGCTCGTCGCGATCGTCTGCGCGATGATGCTGCCGCCGCAGGTCACCACCGTGCCGCTGTACCTGCTCTGGGCCACCTGGGGGCTGACCGGGTCGCTGTGGCCGCTGATCCTGCCGATGCTGCTCGGCGACGCGTTCTCCATCTTCCTGCTGCGCCAGTTCCTGGTGACCATCCCGGACGAGTACCTGGACGCGGCGCGGGTGGACGGCTGCGGGGAGTGGCGGACCCTGCTGCGGGTCGTGCTGCCGATGGCCAAACCGGGCGTCGCGGCCGCCGCCATGTTCCAATTCTTCTACGCCTGGAACGACTACTACGGGCCACTTCTCTACACCAGCGAGAACGAGTCCGCCTGGACGATGTCGCTGGGGCTGGCGTCGTTCCGGTCGCTGCACGCCGTGCAGTGGAACCTGCTGACCGCCGCCACGCTGTTGACCATGGTGCCCATCGTGCTCGTCTTCTTCTTCGCGCAGAAGGCGTTCGTCCAGGGCGTGACACTCACGGGAGTCAAGGGATGAGGATCGCGGTCGTGGGCGGCGGATCCACGTACACGCCGGAGCTGGTCGACGGGTTCGCCCGGCTGTTCCCGGCGGCCGACCTGTGCCTGGTCGACCCGGCCGGCGACCGGCTCTCGGTGGTCGGCCCGTTCGCCGCCCGGATCTTCCAGGCGTACGGCGCCGCCGGCCGGGTGACCTGGACTGACGACCTGGACGCCGGCCTGACCGGCGCGTCCGTGGTGATCCTCCAGTTGCGCGTCGGCGGGCAGGCCGCCCGGATCAGCGACGAGACGTTCCCGATGGACTGCGGCTGCCTCGGCCAGGAGACGACCGGCGCGGGCGGGCTGGCCAAGGCGCTGCGCACCGTCCCGGTGGTGCTCGACATCGCCGAACGGGCCGCCCGGCTGGCCGCGCCGGACGCCTGGATCGTCGACTTCACCAACCCGGTCGGCATCGTCACCCGCGCCCTGCTCGACGCCGGGCACCGGGCGGTCGGCCTGTGCAACGTGGCCATCGGCTTCCAGCGCCGGTTCGCCGCGATGCTCGGCGCCGATCCGTCCTCGGTCGTGCTCGACCACGTCGGCCTCAACCACCTGACCTGGGAACGCGCCGCCTACCTCGACGGCGTCGACCGGCTGCCGGAACTGCTCGGCTCCCGGCTGGCGGAACTCGCGGCCGAGGTCGAGCTGCCCACCGAGGTGCTCGCCACGCTCGGCAACGTGCCCTCCTACTACCTGCGCTACTTCTACTGCCACGACGAGGTCGTGCGCGCCGCGCGGGGCGAGCCCACCCGCGGCGAGCAGGTCGCCCGCATCGAAGCCGAGTTGCTGCGCATGTATGCCGATCCCGCCCTGACCAGCAAGCCCGACCTGCTGTCCCAGCGCGGCGGGGCGTACTACTCGGAGGCCGCGGTCGGATTGATCGCGTCGCTGCTGCGGCCGGGCGCCGCGGGTCCGCACGCGGTGAACGTCCGCAACGCCGGGACGCTGCCGTTCCTGCCGGACCCGGCGGTCATCGAAGTGACCTGCGAGGTGGACGCCGGCGGTGCCACGCCGCGCCCGGTGCGCCCGGTCGGTCCCGCGCTGTCCGGCCTGATCGCGGCGGTCAGCGCGTACGAGGAACTGGCGATCGACGCCGCCGTGCACGGCGGGCGGTCCCGGGTCTACTCGGCGCTGCTCGCGCATCCGCTGGTGGGCCAGCACGATCTGGCGGACGCACTGACCGACAAGCTGATCGCGGCCAATGCCCGCCACCTGGCGTGGGCCCGATGAGGCGGCTCTTCGTCGCGATCGACGGCGGGAACTCCAAGACCGACGTCGTGATCGGCTCCTCGTCCGGTGAGGTGCTGAGCACCGCCCGCGGGCCCGGATCGTCGCCGCACGACCTCGGCGTGCCCGGCACGATGGCGTTGCTGGACTCGCTCATCGGCACCGCACGGGAGCGGGCGCGGCTGCCGGCGCCGGCGGTGCTGGACCGCGCCGAGGTCTACCTCGCCGGTGCCGACCTGCCGGTCGAGGTCGACGTGCTGCACAAGGCGATCGGTGAGAAGGGCTGGGCGCGCGAGCACCGGGTCGACAACGACACGTTCGCGCTGCTGCGGGCCGGCACCGACGTCGCGGACGCGGTCGCCGTCGTCTGCGGGGCCGGGATCAACTGCGTCGGGCGTACCCGGGAGGGCCGCACGGCGCGGTTCCCGGCGCTCGGCGACATCTCCGGCGACTGGGGCGGCGGGCACCATCTCGCCGCGCTGGCCCTCTATTACGCGGCTCGCGGCGAGGACGGGCGCGGCGCCCCGACGTCGCTGTCCGCCCGGGTCGCGGCGGCGCTCGGCTGCGCCACGGTCGAGGAGGTCAGCGCCGGGCTGCACCTGGGTGAGATCCCGCCGGCCCGGATCAACGAGCTGACCCCGGTGCTGTTCGCCGCGGCCGACGACGGGGACCGGGTGGCCCGGAAGGTGGTCGCGCGGCAGGCCGCCGAGATCGTCGGGCTGGTCCGGGTCGCCGCCGGCCGGCTGGGGCTGCTCGAGGCGGCGTACGCCGTGGTCTTCGGCGGCGGCGTGCTCGCCGCCCGGCACGCCCTGCTGAACGACGCGGTCCTGGCGGGCATCCGGGCGTATTCTCCGCGCGCCGGCGTCTCGGTGGTCGCCGACCCCCCGATCACCGGCGCCGCCCTGCTGGCGCTGGACGCGCTCGACGCCCCCCGCGGCGCGGGCGACCGGCTGCGGGCAGCCCTGCCGGCTGGACGAGAAGGCGAGTCATGACCGTCTCTTACCTGGACGGCGTCCGGTCGCAGCCGGACGTCCTGGCCCGCTCCGCCACGGTGGTCGCTCGGGCGCTCGGCGGCCGCGTCGGCTCCCGCATGGTGGCCACGGCGCGGCGTGGCGGCCTGCTCGCGTACGGCATGGGCGCCAGCACCCACGCCGCCGCCGGCTTCGCGGCCGTCCTGCGGGCCGCCGGCCGGCCCGCCACGGCGATGAGCGCCGCGGACCTGCTCGACGGGATACCGCCCGGCCTGGCGGCCACCGTGCTGGCGATCAGCCAGTCGGGCCGCAGCCGGGAGACCGTCGAGGCGCTCGGCACCGCCGACGAGAACACCACCCGGCTGGCGCTCAGCAACGACCCCGACGGGCCGCTCGGCCGGCTGGCCGATGCCACGCTCCCGCTCGGCTGCGGCGAGGACACCGCCGTGTCGACGCTCAGCTACACGGCCACGCTGCAGGCGCTGGGCCTGCTCGCCGACCGGATCATCGGCGAGCCGTCGGCGGACTGGGCGGCGCTGCCCGCGCTCGCCGCCACCGTGCTGGACACCGACGTGGCCCCGCTGGCCGACGTGCTGGCCGGCGCGGACAGCGTCGACGTAGTGGGCTCCGGATCGCGGATCGCCACGGCCGGCGCCGTCGGCCTGCTGCTGCGCGAGGCGGCCCACCTGCCGAGTGCCTTCTTCGCGACCCGCGAGTACCTGCACGGGCCGCTGGAGACGGCGGCGCCGGGCCGTACCGTCCTGCTGTTCGGCGAAATACCGCTCGCGCGCGAGCTCGCCGGGTACGGCGCCACCGTGGTCCTCTTCACCGATGCCGGGCAGGACCTGCCGGCACATCCCGGCCTCCGGGTGGTGCGGCTGCCGGCGGCCGGTGGCCTGGCCCGCTGCATCCTGGACGTGCTGCCGGTCCAGGTGGCGGCGCACGCCGTGGCCGAGCGGCTCGGGCGCCCCATCGAGCTGCGGCACATGCCGGCCGACACCAAGCTGAACGGTTCCTGACTGTCGCGGCCCGTTGCTCTCATACTGTGAGGTATGTCTGACACAGTGCCGCGCGCCGGCGGGGGCAGTCGGTAGATGACCACGATCGAGGTCCGGCGGCTGTCCCTACGATCGGCCGACGTGGACGAGGTTCGCGGCTTCGGCGGCACCCATTTCTACCCGCGCAGGTTCCTGCACCCGCTGCAGCGGTCCGGCCGCCTCGCGGCACGCTTCGATCTGCTGCGGCTCGGCCCGCTGACCATCGGGGAGGTCTCCTACGGCGCCGACGTCACCTTGGGCTACGAACACCCCGACGCCTACCAGCTCGGGGTACCTCTGGCGGGCAACCTTCGAGCCCGGCAGGGCGGTCGGGAGATCGTCGGCACCGAGGGCCGGGCACCCGTCTTCCGGGTGGGGGAGGACGTCGTCCTGGATTACTGGGGCGCGGACTGCCGCCAGCTGGCCGTGAAGATCGGCCGGGACGTGCTCGAACGGCAGCTCCAGACGCTCCTCGACGCGCCGATCGCGGGACCTGTCGCGCTGCCCGCCGGGCTGGACGTCAGCGACGGTCCGGGCCGCACCTGGGCCGGGCTGATCCGGTGGACGGCCGGGGAGTACGCCAACGACATGAGCCTGCTGGATCAGCCTCTCATCGCGAGTCACCTCATCGACAGCCTGACCATCGGGCTCCTGCTCGCCGTCGAGCATCCCTACCGAGACGCGCTGCGCCGGCCGGCACATGCGTACCGCCCGCAACCGGTGCGGCGCGCGGTCGACGCCATGCAGGCCCATCCGGAGCATCCGTTCACGCTGGCCGAGCTCGCCGGCATCGCGGGCGTCGGTGCCCGCGCGCTGCAGGACGGGTTCAAGCGCTACGTCGGCAGCTCGCCCATGGCCTATCTGCGGCACGTCCGGCTGGCGCGGGTGCACGACGACCTCCGGGCCGCGGACCCCCGTCACACCACGGTGGCGGAGACCGCCCACCGGTGGGGCTTCTTCCATCTCGGCCGGTTCGCCGCCGCCTACCGGGCCCGGTACAAGATCGCGCCGTCGGACACGCTGAGGACCGGGCCATGACCGGCGGTCGCTCGATCGAGCCGGTGCTCGGCCGGGCGGCGGAGTTCTCGCGGTTGCGGGCGCTGCTCGACGACGCCCTGGCCGGGCGGCCGCGCGTGGTGCTCTGCTCGGGCGCACCGGGGATCGGCAAGACCGCGCTCTTCCGGCACTTCACCGACGAGGCCGGCCGCCGGGGTGTGCCGGTGCTGTGGCCGGCCCCGTCCGGCTCGCCGGCCGCGCCGCCCTACTGGCTGTGGCGGCACGCCCTCGGCCCGCCGGACCCGCTGGGCGAGGTCGGCGCCGGTGCGGACCGGGCGAACCTGGTGGAGCGGCTGGCCGGCCGGCTCGACCGCGCGGCGACCGACCGCGGCGTGGTCCTCGTCGTGGACGACGCGGACGAGGCCGACGGCCCGTCGCTGCACACCCTGCTCGGCCTGGTCCGGTTCGTGCGCTCCGGCCGGATCCTGATCTGCGTACTCGGTGACGACGAGGGCCGGGCACCGGACGACTGGCACGACGTACGGGCCGGACTGCGCGGCGAGCCGGTCACCGAGTCGCTGGCGCTCGGCGGGCTCGCGCCCGAGGAGGGGCGGGGCTGCCTGGAAGCCCTGGCCGGCCGGCGCCTGCCCGAGTCGATCCTGGCACCGGCGTACGCCGCGACCCAGGGCAACCCGTTGCACCTCACCGAACTGGCCCGCTGGTTGCGCGACCGGCCCGCGGACGCGGAAACCGGCCCGCTGCCCGGCACCCTGGACGACACGGTCGCCCAGCGCCTGGACCGCCTCTCCGGCCGGGCACGCACCGTCCTGCGGGCCGGGGCGATCCTCGGCACCAGCTTCCGGATCGCCGAGGTGTCCCGGATGCTGCACCTCGACGCCGCTGACTGCCTGGACCCGATCGACGAGGCCGTCCGCGCCGGTCTCCTGTCGGCATCGGCGACGTCCGGGCGGGGCAGCTTCCGCCACCGCGCGATCCGGTCGATCATCACGGCGGGGATCCCGCTGTCCGAGCGGGTCCGGCTGCACACCCGTGCCGCCCGCGCCGTCCAGGAGCTGGCCGGCGGCGGGGTGACCGAGCACCTCGGCGTCCTGACCCACCACTGGTCTGCGGCGGCGGCTGGCGCGCCGTCCGCCGAGGCGCGCACGTGGGCCCGTCGCGCCGGCGACGAGGCGATGCGCGTGCTCGCCTTCGAGGAGGCGGAGCGGTTGTACCGGGTGGCGCTGGACAACGCACCCGGCCCGGACGCCGCCGAGCGCACCGAGCTGCTGCTGGCGACGGCCGCCGCCGCGGCGGGCTGCGGGCATCTCGCCGAGGCGCGGCGGGCCTGCCGGGCGGCCGCGGACACCGGCCGGCGACTCGGCTCGCCGCGCCTGCTCGCGGCCGCCGCTCTGACCCTCGAACCCCTCGGTGACGCCACCTGGGACGGCGACATCTACCGGTGGTGCCGCGAGGCGCTGGCCGCGCCGGAGCACGACGAGGCGACCCGCATACGGCTGCTCGCCCGGCTGACGCAGGCGGCGGCGTACTGCGGCCTGCACGAAGAAGCCGACCGTACCAGCGCCGAGGTCCTGCGCCGGGCCGGCGCGTCCGGTGACCCGGACCTGACCATCGCGGCGCTCGGGGCGCGCCAGCTGGTGCGCAGCGGCCCGGACACCATCGCCGAGCTGGAGCAGCTCGCCGCGCGCATGATCGTCGCCGGAACCGCGTCGGGGCGCCCGGAGGCCGAGATGTGGGGACGCCTGTGGCTCATCGACACCCACTGGTACGCCGGGCGGCTTGCCGCCATCGCCGCCGAGACGGCCCGGCTCCAGCGTTGTGCCGAGCGGCTGAACAGCCCGTACGCCAGTTGGCACGTGCTGCTGACGCGCGCGTCCCTGGCCGGCGCCCGCGCCGAGTTCGACGACGCGGAGCGGCTGTACCGGGCGGCGGTCGATCTGTTCGAACGGATCGGGCATCCCGCCGCGCACGGCGCCTCGGTCGCCTTCCGGCTGCTCCTCGGCCACCACCGGGGTCACTCCGACGACCTGCTGGCGGCCGGCACCTGGGACTTCGCCACGGACAGCCGGTGGGACCAGTTCGCCCGGCTGGGCCGCGCCTTCGTCCTGGCGGACCGCGGGCTTCTGGACGAAGCCGCCGCGATGTACCACCGCTGCGGCTCGCCGGGAAGCTGGCCCGTTCCACCCGGTGCGCGGCTGATCGCCTTCGGTATCGGCGCGCAGGTGGCCGCGGCGCTCGGCCTCACCGACGACATCGTTGCGCTGCGGGAGCGGCTGTTGCCGTACCGGGACCGGTACGTCGTCGGCGGTGCCGGTGGGACCAACTTTCTCGGGCCTGTCGAGCTCACCCTCGGCAAGTGCGCGTCGGCGCTGGGCCGGTGGGAGGCCGCCCGGCGGGAACTCGCCGCGGCCGCCGCCTCCTGCCGCGACGTGGGCGCCCCGGGGTTCCGCGTCGAGTCGGCGTGCGAGCTGGCCACGGTGCTGGCCCGGGCGGGAGATCTGCCGGCGGCCCGGGCGCTCGCGGAGGAGACCCTGCCGCTCGCCCGCGCGCTCGGCATGACGCCGTGGGTGGCCCGCCTCGCGCCGCTGACCGCAGAGGTGGCCGATCATCCCCTCACGGTCCGGGAACGCGAGATCGCCGCACTGGTCGCCGAGGGCCTCAGCAACCGGGGGATCGCCCAGCGGCTCGTGATCTCCGAGCGCACCGCGCAGAACCACGTCCAGCACATCCTCGGAAAGCTGGGGCTCGCCAACCGGACCCAGATCGCCGCCTGGGTGGCGCACCGGCGGGGATGAGTACGCGGATGAGCAATTGCGCCGATGCCGGCCGGGCGGGCGGGGACCGACGCTTGTCCCCATGACGACGCGCGTGGACCTGTACGTGGATCCGGTGTGCCCCTACACCTGGGTGGCGACCCGCTGGCTGGGGGAGGTGGAGCGGCAGCGCGAGATCGACCTCCAGCTCCACGTGATGAGCCTGCGCATGCTGAACGAGAACCGGACCGTCGACGCCGGTTACCGGGCGAACATCGACGCGTCGACCGGGCCGTCCCGGGTGGCCGCCGCGATCTGGGTCAACCACGGGCCGGGTGCCCTGCGGGCCTGGCACACGGCATTCGGTTTGAAGATCTTCGACCGATGGCGGTATCCGGACCGGGCGGAGTACCACGCGGCGGCGCGGCACGCTCTTGTCGCGGCCGGCCTGCCGGTCGCGCTGGCCGGGGCGGCGGACTCGGCGGAGTACGACGAGCCGTTGCGGCGCAGCCACACCGAGGGAACCGCTCCGGTCGGCGCCGACACCGGCACCCCGGTCATCCACATCGACGGTGCGGCGTTCTTCGGTCCGGTCCTCAACGCCGTCCCGCGAGGTGACGACGCCCTGCGTGTGTTCGACGGGGTCCGGCTGCTCGCGGGAGCCGCCGACTTCTTCGAGCTGAAGCGCACGCGCACCGCGCCTCCGCAGGTCAGCTGAGCCCGGCCGGATCGAGGAGGAGAACAATGGCGAACATGACCGTCGACGAGGTCTGGTCCGCGATCGACGCCCAGCGCGTACGCACCGCCGACCTGCTCGACAGCCTCGCACCGGAGGACTGGCGGCACCCGTCGCTGTGTGCCGGGTGGACCGTCCGCGACGTGACGGCCCACCTGGCGATGCAGCCGGTAAGACTCGGCCCGGCGCTGCTCGGCATGCTCCGGCACGCGGGCGGACTCAACGACATGATTCGCGAGACGGCGCGCGGCCGGGCGTCGATGCCCACCGACCGGATGATCGCCGCCATCCGGGCGACGGTGGGCTCCCGGCGGCCCAACATCGGAGTGACCTACCTGGAGACGCTGATCGACATCGTGGTGCACGGCCAGGACATCGCCGTCCCGTTGCGCCGCGAGCTGCCGGTGCCGGCCGACGCCGCGGCGACGGCCGCGACGCGCGTGTGGTCGTACCGGAACAGCCGCCGCGACCGCAGGAAGGCGCGGGTGTTCCGCAGCCTCCCGTACGGCGGGTACCGGTTCACCGCCACGGACACGTCCTGGTCCGCCGGGGACGGGCCCGAGCTGCGCGGGCCGATCCTGGCGATCCTGCTGGTGCTCACCGGACGGCCCGCCGGCCTCGAGCAGCTCGCCGGTGAGGAGTTCGCCGGGGAGGCCAGCCTGGAGTGACCCGGCCGGTAGGCGCGACAATGCGGACATGGACGCGGCGCCCATCGACACCGGAGATCTGCTGGCGGCGCTGCGTGCGCACGGCGAGTCCGTGATGCTGCCGGCCACGGCTTACACCGGCGCGGACGTGTACGCCTGGGAACGCCGGCACATGTTCGCCGGCGGCTGGACCTGCGTCGGACGCACCGGCGACCTGACCGGTGCCGGCGCCGCGATCACCCAGCGGGCGGTCCAGGCCGGGGACGTCGGCGTCCTGCTGACGGTCACCGACGGCGGGCCGCGCGCCTTCGCCAACGTGTGCCGGCACCGCGGCCACGAACTGTTGCCGATCGGCGGCGCGGCCGGGCACCGGGCGGTCGTCTGCCCGTACCACGGCTGGTCCTACCGGCTCGACGGCGGCCTGCACACCACCCCGGGCCTGGACGGCGGCCCGGCCGGCGCGCTCGACCTGGTGGAACTGCCGCTCGCGACCTGGCACGGCTGGGTGTTCGTCAACGCGACCGGGCACGCCCCGGAGTTCGAGCGCTACGTCGGGGCGCTGGCCGGCATCGTGGCGCCGTACCGCGCCGAGGATCTGGTGGTGGGTGCCCGCCACACGTACGAGGTGGCGGCGAACTGGAAGATCATCGTGGAGAACTACCACGAGTGTTACCACTGCCCGCTGATCCATCCGGAGCTGTGCCGGGTGTCGCCGCCGTCGTCGGGTGCCAACTGGGATCTGCCCGGCGCGTGGGTGGGCGGCTCGATGGAGCTGCGCGAGCACGCCGAGACGATGTCACTGTCCGGGCGGTCGGCCGGCGTACCGCTGCCCGGCGCCGACCCGCGCCGCGTCCAGTACGTCAGCCTCTTTCCCCACCTGCTGATCTCGGCCCATCCGGACTACGTCATGACGCACCGGCTGACCCCGCTCGCGCCGGACCGTACCGCGATCGAGTGCTCCTGGCTGTTCCCGCCCGGGGTGGCGGATCCGTCGTACGCGGTCGACTTCTGGGACGTGACCAATCGCGAGGACTGGGCCGCCTGCGAGTCCGTCCAGCGTGGCGTGTCGAACCCGCACTTCCGGCCGGGCCCGCTCGCGGCCGGGGAGGACGCGGTGTATCAGTGGGTGACCCTGCTGGCCCGGATCTACCTCGATCCCGTCGGCGCGATCGCCGCCGCCTGTGGCTGACGCCGCGCTCCGTCGTCAGCCCTCGGCGCCCGCAGGTCCTTCACCCGCTGGACGGTGTCCGCCCAGCACGGGTCGTCCGAGTAGGACGAGTGGCCCAGCGTCGGCGGGTCGGAGATGTCTCCGGCCGCCTTGCCGAAGACCGGGTCGACCAGGCGCATGTCGACCACGGACTCGGTGAAGACCGCGCCACCGATCGGGTCGCTGGGCCGGTAGAGATTGCGCCACGGCCACCCCTCCATGGCCTCGTGCGGGCTGCCGAGCAGGAACGACCCGGCCCGCTCCAGGTTCGCCGACCCGAAGTAGGCCGGGAAGAACCGGGCGTAGAGCCGGCGCAGCGGCGAACCGTAGGTCAGCAACGCGACCGAGCCGCTCTGGGCGTAGGTGAGCTGCATGACCACCGCGGCGCCCAGCACCGTGCCCTGGGAGTGACAGGAGAGCAGCACGTTGCGGCCGTCCCGACGCAGGAAGTCGATCCGTTTGATCAGCTGGGGTACCGCCCGCTCGGCGTAGCAGGGCGGCGCGAGCGGGTGCACGGCGCGCGGCCAGAACGTGCCGAGGTCCCAGATGACGCTGACGGACCGCCGGGTGTCCGCGTTCTGGAAGGTCCGCCGGCCGACGTAGACCAACCCGGCGGCGAACAGGCCGATCAGCCAGTCGCCGACGTTGGCCATGGCGCTGAGCCATTTCGTGTCGGTGGCGGCCGCCGGGTTGAGGGCGTAGCCGGCGAAGGCGACCGCGACGAGCACCAGGGTGATGCCGACGAACCAGCCGGCGACCTTGCGTGAGGTGTCGTCCAGGGTGGCCCTGGCCCATTGCCGGGCGATCGCCATGGCCCGCTTCGGGTCCGTCGCGGCGTCCGGGTAGGTCTTGCGGACGACCGGAAGCATCTTCCGCGCGGCGGCCCACCGCAACGCCAGGTAGCCGCCCAACGCCAGCACCGCGGCGACGACGGCGACCACGAGGCCCACGGCGGCTATCCAGAAGTACGGCATGGGCGTCACGAGCGGATCGAGGCCCCGATCGCGGGGCATCGGCTTGCCGAGCAGGTGGCCCACGGCCAGGACCAGCGCGGCGGCGTACGCGCCGGCGAGCGCGGACGCGAACAGCATCACGACCGCCGTGGCGTACCCATGCCAGGCGGCCGGGTTTCCGCCGGCGTCCCGGTCGCTCGCCTTTCTTCCCCGCATCATGGAGAACAGGAGCACGATCATGATGACCAGCAACGCGACCTGGGCCGCGATGTTGACGTGCAGCGCCGCGGACAGCCACGGCAGCGAGGTACGCGGCGCGCCCGGCGACCCGGCCGGCGCCGGCCCGGCGAGCGCCAGCCAGCCCAGCGACAGGGCGACCAGCGCGGCGGTCAGCCAGGGCAGCCCGCCGATGATCGCGGAGGACGCGTCGCCCTCGCGCTCCTCGTCGGCCGCCGGCCGGTCGGACATGCTCGGCAGGCAGGCGAGCACGATGCTCAGGATTCCCATCCCGAGCAGGGCCACCATCAGGGCCCGTCCGGCGACCGGCGCGGCCCGCCAGTTCCGCACGAACGGCGCCAGCGCCAGGATGCCGACCAGTGCCAGCGCGGCCATCACGTGCACCGCCCGCAACCGGCGCACCGGCTTGCAGCTGTTCCACATCCGCCGGTTCTCCAGCGGTGAACGGTGCACCGAGCGGGCGGGCTCCGGGTCCACGGCGGTGTCCTCGTTCGTGCTCCAGGTCTTGTTGGCCAGCCACCACAGCAGAGCGATCACCGCGAGCGGCACCAGGGCGCTCACCGCGATCCGCCGGCCCGGCGTCGCCAGCCACGGCCAGGTCAGCCACCCCACCCACGCGGCACCGCAGGAGCGCGCGCCAGCCGGCCGCACGCACTGCCAGCCGACGAAGTCCATCGACACGTTCACCGTCGCCAGCACCAGAGTCGCCGTGATGGTCAGCGCGAACAGGCGCTGCACCGCCTCGCCGAGGCTCTGCCGCACTCCCGGCCGCTCCACCGGTCGGGCGTAGAACGCGACGTTGGCGAGCAGGAACGGGATCAGCAGCAGCCACAGTGCACGCACCTTGCTGCCCGCGGTGAGGCTGCCCCAGGAGTACGCCTCCACGACGTTCCGGTCATCGTCGTCGGCGGTCGGCTCGGTCTCCCACACCCGGCGGTAGAAACCGCTCGAGGCGTCCCCCGAGACCCGCCGCACCGTCGAGTGCTCGAGCATCCGCTCCGGCGGCTTGCCCGACACCCCGTGCACCCGCAACTCAGTCCACTGCGCCGGCTCGCGCCGCACCCAACCAGCCATAACGCCGGTCTATCACCCGGCCGCCCGCCTCCGCAGTCACCGAACCGACGTATCTGCCAGGCCGTCAGGCGTCGCCGAGATGGCCGTCGAGAGGATGAGATCAGTCGACGTCTGTGGGGTTGCGGATGACTGCCGCCGCACGGCGGCTCGCCGCCTCGCTGAGCGGCAGCGCCCCGGTGACCCTGGAGATCCTGCCCGCCCACACCGATACGCCGGTCGATCACCCTGGGCCAAGATAGCTCCATGCGAACAGTGGTGGTGAAACGAAACGGCGGCCCGGAGGTCCTGGAGGTGGCCGAGCGCGAGACGCCCCGGCCGGGGCCGGGCGAGCTCCTCGTCGACGTGGCCGCGGCGGGCGTCAACTTCATGGACATCTACCAGCGGGAGGGGCGGCCGCCGTACGCCGTGCCGCCGCCGTTCGTGCCGGGCGCCGAGGGTGCCGGAACGGTGGCCGCGCTCGGCGACGGCGCCGCCGGCTTCGCGGTCGGCGACCGGGTCGCCTGGGCCGGGCTGTCCCAGGGGTACGCCGAGCAGGTGGTGGTCCCGGCCGACCGGGTGGTTCCCGTTCCCGCCGGCGTCGACCCGACGATCGCGGCCGCCGTCATGTTGCAGGGCCTGACCGCCCACTACCTGGCCTCCAGCACCTACCCGGTGGCCGTTTCGGACGTCGTCGTGGTGCACGCCGCCGCCGGTGGGGTCGGCCTGCTGCTCACCCAGATCGTGAAGATGCGTGGCGGGGTCGTGGTCGGCACCACCTCGACCGCGGAGAAGGCCGACCTGGCCCGGCGGGCGGGAGCCGATCACGTCGCCGCTTACGACACGTTCGCCGAGGTCGCCCGGGAGGTCAGCGGCGGCGCCGGAGCGGCGGTCGTGTACGACGGCGTCGGCCGGACCACCTTCGACGCGGGCCTGACCGCGCTGCGTCCGCGCGGCCACCTGGTTCTGTACGGCGCGGCCAGCGGCCCGGTGCCGCCGTTCGAGCTGCAGCGGCTGGCCGCCTCCGGGTCGCTCTACGTCACCCGCCCGGTCCTGGGGCATCACATCGCCACCCGGGACGAGCTGCGGTGGCGGGCCGGCGACCTGTTCGACTGGATCCGCGACGGGAAACTCACCGTGCGGATCGGCGCCACCTATCCGCTCGACGAGGCCGGCCGGGCGCACGACGACCTCGGCGCCCGGCGTACCACGGGAAAGCTCCTGCTGTTGCCCCGCTGACCTACTGCCCGGTACGCCCGTCGATGCACTCGCGCAACAGGTCGGCGTGCCCGCAGTGGCGGGCGTACTCCTCGATCATGTGAATGAGGATGTCGCGGACGCTCGCCTCGTCGTCGTGCGGGGTCAAGACCAGAGCGCCGAGGTCGGTCGTCGCGTCCAGCCACTGATCGGCCGCGGCGATCTGCGCCCGCCAGGTCGTGAACGCGTCCTCGACCACCGCCGGATCGGCCACCGCGCCCTCGAAGTCGAGGTCGTGGTCGTCCGGGGACCAGTACAGCCGCGGCAGCTCCCGATGACCCCCCAGCACCCGCTGGAACCAGTGGTGCTCGACCCGGGCCATGTGCCGGACCAGGCCGAGCAGGCTCATCGTCGACGGCGGCACGGAGCGGGTGGCGAGCTGTTCCGGTGACAGGTCCTCGCACTTCATGCCGAGAGTCAGCCGATAGTTGGAGAGATACTCGCGGATCGTGGCCAACTCGCCGACGGGTGCGCCCGCCACCCGGGGATCCTGTCCGGGAGGCGCCCACCTCCCGTCGTAGCCGACCACATGCTGATTCGTCATGGTCCACATCATGGCGGACGGACCCGGCCGGGCCAACGGGATCATGACGGCCAACCGCCGGCCGCCGCGCGGACGATGTCGGCCAGTTCCGCGACGTCGCGCCCGTCGGTGTCGACGCACAAGTCGCCGATGCCCGCGTGCTCGAGGGCGTCGCCGATCCGGACGGGCTCCGCCACGTGCCCGCGTAACTGCTCTTCCGTCCGCCCGCGCAGCTCGTCGCCCGGAATGGCTGGTCCACCGCCCCGCCCGCGCAGTGTGATCCGCTGAGCCAGGGTGTCGAACCCGGCGCGCAGCCGGCACACCGTCCACTCCGCCGACGGGATCGCGCTGGTGTAGCGATCGACGGTCGCCCGGTCGGTGACGTTGCCCGACATGACCAGGCAGCGCGCGCCGGCCGCGTGGAAGCCCTCCCAGACGCGGCCGAGCTGATGCGCTGTGAGCCGGTGGTGATGGGGATCGCCATCCGGGGCGGGCCGGCAGAAGCCTATCTGGGCCAGGTCGACGTAGCCGGCCGGCACGCCGGCGGCGAGTACCCGCAAGAAGATCTCGAATCCGATGGTCGACTTGCCGACCGCCGGCGGGCCGCAGAGCCACAACACCGGGACCGTGCCGGGGCGGCTGTCGTGGCGCGGCAGGGCGGACACCATGCGCGGCGGCACCCGGCCCGGCCAGCCGGAGGCACGTATCTGCGCCGCCACCTGCGCGACGGCAAGGCCCGCGGTGTTCACCACCAGGTCCGCGAAATCCGAGCGGTCCAGCTCCATCGCGTTGCGGACGTTCTCCTCGGTCAGGTGCAGCAGCGATCCCCGTTTCCTGATCCGGCTGCGCAGCTCGTCCGGGCCGACGCGCAGCCGGCAGACCCGCACGGCGGTACCGGGAAGCAGGCGGGCATGCCGCAGCACCTCCTCGGCGTCGTCCACGATGCCGCTCACGACCAGGCACTGCGCTCCCGCGGCCCGGAAGCCGGCCCAGACCTGGCCGAGGTTGCGCGCCCTCAGGCGGTTGTTGCGGGGATCGCCGTCCGGTGCCGGATAGCAGAGTCCGAGCTGGTCCAGATCCACGTACGCGATGCCGGTCCCGGCCTTGCTGAGCTGGTCGAAGAGCTCGAAGCCGACCGAAGACTTGCCGACGCCGGACGGACCGCAGAGCCACAGGACCGGGGCCGGGTCGCGACACACGAGCGCCAGCCTAGCT
>Ga0081539_10003992_pt1 | contig 17021 bp, 16 predicted proteins | sample TabmetS4T2R2_FD_71023 | JGI IMG/M metagenome (GOLD analysis project Ga0081539, IMG submission 71023) | Tabebuia heterophylla rhizosphere microbial communities from the University of Puerto Rico - S4T2R2 | ecosystem: Host-associated > Plants > Roots > Rhizosphere ...
CGTCCACGAGGGACCCGTCGCCTCGACCACACGCCTGGTCAGCGGCGAGGAGCGCGCGCGGCTGCACGCCACCGGCGCGATCGCCTGCGACATGGAGTCCTACTGGCTGGCCGGCGCCGCCGAGGACCGTCCGTTCGCGGTCGTGCGCGCGGTCGTCGACACGCCGGCGCGCGAGCTGCACGACCCGCGCGCGCTGGTCACCGGCTCGGCCCGAGCGTTCCGATCGCTGCGCGCCGCCGCGCCGGTCATCGACGCGTGGGGCCAGGCCACCGGCCCGCGCGCGATCGAGCTCGCCTCGCCGCGCGCCTCGTGCGCCGGCGTCGAGCGCGCCGTCGAGACCGTCGAGCAGGCGCTGCGTCACTACGGGCCCGGCGTCTACGTGCGCAAGCAGATCGTCCACAACGCCCACGTCGTCGCCGACCTCGAGCGTCGCGGCGCGGTCTTCGTCGAGGAGGTCGACGAGGTGCCGCCCGGCGCCACGCTCGTCTTCTCCGCCCACGGGGTCTCCCCCGCGGTCCGCGCCGCCGCCGCCGCGCGCGAGCTCAACGTCATCGACGCCACCTGCCCGCTCGTCAGCAAGGTCCACGCCGAGGCCCGGCGCTTCTCGCGCGACGGCTACACGATCGTGCTCGTCGGCCACGAGGGCCACGAGGAGGTCGACGGCACCGTCGGCGAGGCCCCCGAGAGCACGCGCATCGTCGCCGACGAGGCCGACGTCGAGGCACTCGAGGTCGACGACCCCGACCGCATCGCCTACCTCACGCAGACGACGCTCGCCGTCGACGAGACCGACGACGTTATCGCCGCGCTGCGCGCTCGCTTCCCGCACATCAGCGGCCCGCGCACCAGCGACATCTGCTACGCCACCCAGAACCGCCAGGACGCGGTCAAGGCGCTCGCGGCCAGGGTCGACCTCGTGCTCGTCGTCGGCTCGCAGAACTCGTCGAACTCGCGCCGCCTCGTCGAGGTCGCCGAGCGCCACGGCGCGGTCGCGTACCTCATCGACGACGAAGCGTCGATCGAGCCCGACTGGCTCGTGGGTGCGCGGACCGTCGGCCTCACCGCCGGCGCCTCCGCGCCCGAGGCGCTCGTGCAGCGCGTGCTCGGCGCCCTGCGCGCGATGGGCGCCGACGACGTCGTCGAGCGACCGACGGTCCACGAGACCGTACGCTTCAAGGTTCCCGCTCCAGCTGACAGAAGAGAGACCTGAATGCCCGTCCCCCTCCGCCAGAGCGTTCGCGTCGGCACGTACCTCATGCGCCAGCGCCTCGCCCGCCGCGAGAAGTTCCCGCTGATCGTCGAGCTCGAGCCGCTCTTCCAGTGCAACCTCGCGTGCGCCGGCTGCGGCAAGATCCAGCAGCCCGACCACGTGCTGCGCCAGCGGATGCCGGTCGAGCAGGCGGTGGGCGCGATCGAGGAGTCCGGCGCGCCGATGGTCTCGATCGCCGGCGGCGAGCCGCTCATCCACCCCGAGATCCACGTGATCGCGAGCGAGCTCATCAAGCGCAAGAAGTTCGTCTACCTGTGCACGAACGCGATCCTCATGGAGAAGAAGCTCGATCTCTTCGAGCCCAGCCCGTACTTCGCGTGGGCGGTGCACATCGACGGCCTGCGCGAGCGCCACGACGAGTCGGTCGAGCGCGAGGGCGTCTTCGACAAGGCGGTCTCGGCGATCAAGGCCGCGCAGGAGCGCGGCTTCCGGGTGACGACGAACACCACCTTCTTCACCCACGACAGCCCGCAGACCATCCAGCACGTCCTCGACTTCCTCAACGACGAGCTCAAGGTCGACCAGATGATGATCTCGCCGGCCTACGCCTACGAGAAGGCGCCCGACCAGGATCACTTCCTCGGCGTCCAGCAGACCCGCGAGCTGTTCGCGAAGGCCTTCGCCGACGGCCGCCGACGCAAGTGGCGCCTGAACCACACGCCGCTGTTCCTCGACTTCCTCGAGGGCAAGGTCGACTTCCAGTGCACCGCGTGGGGCATCCCGAGCTACTCGCTCTTCGGCTGGCAGCGGCCCTGCTACCTCATGGCCGACGGCTACGCGAAGACCTACAAGGAGCTCCTCGAGACCACCGACTGGGACAAGTACGGGCGCGGGCGCGACCCGCGGTGCGACAACTGCATGGCGCACTGCGGATACGAGCCCACGGCCGTGCTGGCGACGACGCGCTCGGTCAAGGAGTCCGTGCGCGCGGTGCTGGCTGGCTAATACTTGACGTCGACCGCCACCAGGCGGTGGTCCGACGACGGGAAGCCGTTGCCGTTGGGCAGCAGCGCCGGGTCGAACGTCCCGACGAGCGGGAAGAGCGGATCGCTGCTCGCCGGCCAGAACACGAACGAGCTGACGATCTTCGTCCAGCGGTCGGGCAGGACGTAGTCGGCGCGCAGGTTGCCCGGCCCGTTCGGCAGCGCGTCGGCGAAGTCGGCGGTGTCGAACGCCGGGTTGCCCTTGTGCAGGGAGTTGATCTGGTCCTGCAGCGCCGACTGCTCGGGGCCGCCGGGGCTCGTCGGCGTCACGCTCGTGTTGATCCGCGGGTTGTCCACGAGCTGGTGGATCGCGCCGGCGGTGCTGTCGCCGTCGACCGGATCGGCGTTCATGTCGGCGGCGATGACGAAGTGGCTGCCGCGCTTCAGGCCGCCGCGGCGCCCGTTGTCGTCGTAGATGTAGCCGCCGGCGGACGGGTCGATGTAGTCGGCCCAGAAGCGGATCTCGTCGTGGTTGCGGGTGCCGTTGCGATCTTCGGGACCGTCGAACACCGGCGGCGTCGGGTGGCTGACGAGGAAGTGGACCTCGTCGCCGCGCCCGACCTCGATCGGCACGTCCCAGTGGCTCTTGGACGACAGCCGGAAGATGGCCAGCTCGTCGGGCGAGTACCAGTCGTGCGGGGCCGCGGTCTTCGGGTCGTCGGGCAGGAGTGCCCCCGGCATGTCCTTCCACAGGAAGTGCTGGAAGGTGCGCGCGTGCCTGTAGTCGATCGGCAGCCGCGAGAAGACCGCCAGCCCGAACTTGCCCGGGAACTCGCCGAAGCCGAACGCGTCGTTGCCGTAGGCGCCTGTGCCGGGCGTCGTGACCACCTGCCCGTCGTTGTCGAGGTCCTTGCCCGACGCGATGCCGGTGTTCGACGGCTTGACGAACCGGAACGGGAACTCGATCGGCTTGGCGCCGTGCTGGGAGACAGACAGGTAGTTGCGCTGGAAGAGCTTGGCCGCCTGCTCGTCGGGATAGAAGTCGAACTCGTTGACGAGCAGCACGTCGGGCCGCGCGCGCTGGATGATCTCGGCGACGTTGCGCAGCTGCGGATCGGTGCCGGTCTGCAGATCGGTCAGCAGCTGACCGGCCGCGTTGCGGTTCACCGACGCGTTGAACGTCGCGAAGCGAATGGTCTTCGCGTGGTGGTCGTGAGCGAGCGCCGGCGGAGCCGCGAAGGCGGCGAGCGCCAGGATGGCGAGCGTGGTCCTGAGCATGGCGATCACGGACCCTAGGATCGCCTGACACCGCGATTGTGAATCCTCTGGCATCGCGCAACCTCCGCGCGCGGACGCCGTTGCCACTCGTATCCGCCGCGCCCTCCTCTGCCTCCCGTCGCGCTCCTCGCCGCGCTGCCGGTCGCCGCGGCGCACGCCGCGCCCGGGCTCAACGGCTACCTCGCCTTCGGCTCCAACCGCACCGGCTCGCAGTTCAGCGATGACATCTACGTCACCCCGCTCGACGCCGAAGCGCCCCGCCAGCTGACCTTCCGCACCGCCGATGACGGTCAGCCCGCGTGGTCGCCCGACGGCACCCGCCTGGCCTTCAAGACCACGCAGTTCGGCAGCAACCAGCTGGCGGTCATGAACGCCGACGGCACCGGCGAGGCGCTGCTCACCCACACGTTCCGCTTCAGCGAGGGCCAGCCGTCGTGGTCGGCCGACCAGAGGACGCTCATCTACCGCCGCACGCCCGAGAACCCGCGCCGACGGCACCAACGTCCGCAGGCTCACCGACAACGCGGACTTCGACTCCGCGCCCGCTTGGTCGCCCGATGGGCAGTGGCTGGCCTTCGAGCATGCGCCCGGCGACACCCTGACGCCCGGGACCAGCCGCAGGAGAAGGACATCTACGTCATGCGGCCCGACGGCACCGACGTGCACCGCCTGACCGACTCGCCCGGGCTCGACGAGGGCCCGGTCTGGTCGCCGGACGGCACCAAGATCGCCTTCTCGAGCGCCCGCGACGGCCAGCAGGAGATCTACGTCATGAACGCCGACGGCTCCGATCAGCGGCGCCTGACGAACAACCCCGCGCGCGACGAGTCGCCCGACTGGCAGCCGCTGCCGTTCGATGACCGCGGCCACACGCGATGCCGCGACGTGTCACCGGCGTCCGGCGGCGCGTCGAGCGTCGCCGCGCTCGGCATGCCGTGCGGCGTGGCGAAGCGCAAGGCGGCGCGCTGGGCGAAGGCCGCCGACGCCGGCGCACCGCCCGGCCGCATCGGCGCCCTGCGCTGCACGAGCGACCCCCGCGCCTACGACCTCGTCGTCGTGCAGTGCGATCACAGGCGCAGGGGCATCGCCTTCGTCTGGCGTCACTCGTAGGCGAGCGCGTCGAGCACGTCGAGCTTGGACGCCCTCCGCGCCGGCAGCACCGCCGCGCCAACGCCCGCGACGCCCGCGAGGATCAGCACGATGATCAGCGTCGGCACCGGGATCGACAGCGTGAAGTTGTCCAGCGGCTGCGTGAAGAGGATCGCGAGGATCACGCCCATCACCACGCCCAGGACCGCGCCGATCAGCGCCGTGATCACCGCCTCCCAGCGCACGACCCGCTTGACCTGCTTGCGCGAGGTGCCGATCGCCCGCAGCATGCCCAGCTCGCGCGTGCGCTCGGAGATCGACAGCACGAGCGTGTTCACGATCCCGAAGAGCGACACGATGATCGCCAGGGCCAGCAGCGCGTAGATCAGGAACAGCAGCTGGTTGACCTGGCCGGCGATGTCGTCCTTGAACTCCTTGTTGGTCAGGACCTCGGACTCCGGGAAGCGCTGCTCGAGCACGTCGGAGATGCGCTGCTTGACCACCGTCGGGTTGGCGCCCGGATCGAGGCCGACGAGGCCGAACGCGTCCTTGGTCTCGCCGAACCGCGACGCCGCCAGGTCGTTGGTGATCGTCAGCTTGCCGAGCAAGCCGCCCTTGTCGTTGACGATCCCCGTCACCTTCAGCGGCAGGCGGTTGCCGTTGGGCGTGGTGACCTGCAGCGTGTCGCCGATCTTCTTGCTGTTGTCGTCGGCGAAGCTCTTGCTGACGAGCACGTTGGTGTCGCCGAGCCCGCGCACCGCCGGCTCGCCGCCCTGCTTCATCTCGAGCTTGTAGAGCCCGAGGAAGGTCTGCGGGTCGATCGACGAGACCGACTGGTTGCCGCCGACGCCCTTCACCTTCGCCTGGGAGAAGCGCACGGCGCTGACGCTCGAGACGCCGTCGACGCCGTCGACCGTCTTGAGCACCTCCTGCGAGAAGGGCGAGAAGCCGTCGGTGTTCTGCACGACGAACGCGCTCTTGAGGTTGGTGTCGATCGCGTCGTTGATCGTCGCCTTGGCGCCGGCGGCGAAGATCGACGCGAAGCTCACCAGGGCGACGCCGATCATGAGCGCCGCGGCGGTCACCGCCGTGCGACCCGGCTGGCGCATCGAGTTCTCGCGCGCGAGCTGGCCCGTGACGCCGGTGAGGCGCTCGATCGGTCGCCCGATGATGTTGGCCAGCGGAGGCACGAGCCGCGGCGAGAGCAGCGCGACGGCCAGGAAGGTCAACGCGGCCCCGCCGCCCATCAGCGAGATCGCGGCGCTGGCGGGCTTGGGGCTGGCGAACAGCCCGATGCACATCAGTGCGACGCCGATCGCGAGCACCACGCCGGCGAAGATCGCCATGCGCCGCCCGCGGGCGCGGGTGGTCGGCACGGCGCCCTCGCGCAGCGCCTCCACCGGCGGCACGCGCATAGCGCGCACGGCGGGGGAGAGGCTCGCGACCAGGCTGACGACCACGCCGACGAGGATCGTGACGATGACCGTGCGGGCCTCGATGACGTTGCCCTTGCTCGGCAGGTCGGCGCCGAAGGCGATGAAGAGCTGGCGCAGCAGGGCGGCGGTCCCGATGCCGATCACGAAGCCCAGCGCGCCGCCGACGAGGCCGAGCAGCAGCCCCTCGTTGATCACCGCGCGCCAGACCTGACGCCGCGAGGCGCCAAGCGTCCGCAGCAGCGCGAACTCGCGCATGCGCTGCGCCACGGTGATCGAGAACGTGTTGAAGATCAGGAACGCGCCGACGAACAGCGCGATGAACGCGAAGGCCAGCAGGAACGTCTTCAGGAACCCGAGGTTGTCGCGGATGTCTTTGGAGTCCTTCGAGGCCTGCTCGCTGCCGGTCCGTACGTCGACGCTCGCGGGAAGCGCCTGGCGCAGCTCGGTCTTGAGCTGCTGCGCGGACACGCCGTTCTTCGAGGCGACCTGGATCTGGTCGAAGCTGTCGCCCTTGCCGAGCAGGCGCTGGGCCTCCGGCAGGATGAGGTCGAGCACGGCCGCGCCGCCGAACGAGCTCAGGCCGGCGATCTGCGTGGTGCCGACGAGCGTGTAGCACTTGCGCGGCGCGACCGCCACGGCGCAGACCTTGTCGCCGAGCTTCCAGTGCTGCTTCTTGGCGGTCGCGGCGTCGATCGACGCCTCGTCGGCTGTCTGCGGCGCGCGGCCCTCCTTGAACGTGGCCGCCTGGAAGCGCAGCAGCTCGGACGCCGAGCCGATGAAGTTCGGAGCGCCGCCGGAGCTGATCCGCTTGCCGTTCTTGCCGAGGATGGTGCCCGTGTCGAACACCGAGCCCTGCGCCTGGGCGACGTTCGGCGAGCGGCGGACCTGCTCGAGCACGCTGGCCGGGATGGTCGGCTGCGTGCCGCCGTTGTCGGACGTGTCGATCGTCTTGTGCGGCGTGACCGAGGCGTCGACGTTCTTGTTGGTGACCTCGAAGATCGTGTCGAACGCGCTGTTGATCGAGTCGGTGAAGACGTACGTGCCGGCGATCAGCGTCGTGCCGAGCACGACCGCCAGCGTCGTGAGCGCCAAGCGCAGCTTGCGGGCGAACAGCCCGCGGAAGGCGACCTTGGCCATGGCCTCAGCCGACCGCCTTCATGAGGTCGAGGACCTCCTCGGCGCTGTGCGCCTCGCCGTCGTGGACGATGCGCCCGTCGGCGAGGACGAGCAGCCGGTCGGCGTAGGAGGCGGCGGTCGCGTCGTGGGTGACCATGATGACCGTCTGGCCGAACTCGTTGACCGAGCGACGCAGCAGGTCGAGCAGCTCGCCGGAGGACTTCGAGTCGAGGTTGCCGGTCGGCTCGTCGGCGAAGATCACCGCCGGGCGCGAGGCCAGGGCGCGCGCCACGGCGACGCGCTGCTGCTGGCCGCCGGAGAGCTCGGACGGGCGATGGTCGAGCCGGTCGCCCAGGCCGACGGCGTCGATGAGCTTGGCCAGCCACTCCTCGTCGGGCTTGCGCCCGGCGATCGACAGCGGCAGCACGATGTTCTCGCGCGCGTCGAGGACGGGCAGCAGGTTGAAGGACTGGAAGACGAAGCCGACCTTGTCGCGGCGCAGGTCGGTCAGGCGCTTGTCGTCGAGGTCGACGAGCTCGACGCCGTCGAGGACGACCGAGCCGCTGGTCGGCCGGTCGAGGCCGGCGAGGATGTGCATCAGCGTCGACTTCCCGGAGCCCGAGGGCCCCATGATCGCCGTGAAGCGTCCGGCGGGGAAGCCGACCGTCACGCCGTCCAGTGCGCGGACCGCGGCCTGGCCTTCGCCGTACACGCGCACGACGTCGGCAGCCGACACCAGCAGAGGCTCGGGCAGGTTCATGATCGGGAATGTAGGCGGGCCGGCTGACGCGTGTGGTGCGGCTTTCCGTACTCGGTCCCCTAGGGGTGGCGTCAGGGTTCGAAGCGTCGAACGAGCGTCCATGCCGAGGGCAGGACGAGCGCGCCGACCGCGGCCTTGATGAGGCCGCCGAGAACGAAGATCGAGAAGCCGTTGTGGATCGTCCAGCCCCACGATTCGCCCACCGAGATCTTCAGTCCGGCCAGCCCGAAGGCGAAGACGATGAGCTGCCCGACCACGAACGCGGCGAAGGCGGCCAGCGCCTTGCGGTCGGCGCCGCGCTCGGCCAGCCAGCCGATCGCGCCGGCGGCGAAGACGAAGCCGACGATGTAGCCGCCGCTGGCGCCCCAGATCACGTGCCAGCCCGATTCGCCGCCCGCGTAGAACGGCAGGAACAGGCCGAGCACCGCGTAGAGCAGCAGCGAGGTGGCGCCGCGGCGCGCTCCCAGCGTCGCGCCGACGAGGCCGACGGCGAGCGTCTGGCCGGTGACCGGCACCGGCGAGCCCGGCACGTGGACCTCGATCTGGGCCAGCAGCGCGGTGAGGAGGGCGCCGGCGAGGACGAGCGTGGCGTCGCGGACGCGCGCCTGCGGGATGGCGTCGGCGAGGACGGTTCTGCGGGGAAGGGCGGTTGCGGAGGTGAGGGGAGCCATGGGGCGGGAAACCTACAAGCACCCGGCGCGCTACTTGCCGATGCCGGCGGTCAGGCCGCGCACGAAGAACCGCTGACCCGCCACGTAGACGAGGATCACCGGCAGGATCGAGACCAGCGCCCCGGCGAGGACGAGCGGCTCGTTGGTGGCGTAGCGACCCTGGAAGAGCGTCAGCCCCGCCATCAGCGTCCGGCGGTTCTCGTCCTGGAGGAAGACGAGCGCGATCAGCAGCTCGTTCCAGACCCAGATGGCGTTGACGATGACCAGCGTGAACGTCGCCGCCTTCGAGATCGGCAGGACGACGCGCCGCAGCGTCGTCAGCGGTGACGCGCCGTCGACGGTCGCCGCGTCGATGAGCTCCACCGGGAACTGCCGGAAGAAGTTGACGAAGAAGAAGACCGCGAACGGGACCATGAGCCCCGAGTAGAAGATGACCACCGACGCGAGGCTGTTGATCAGGCCGGCGTCCACCATGAACACGAACATCGGGATCAGCAGCGCGACGGGCGGGATCACCATGAGCCCGAGGTTGACGCGCAGCAGCGCCTCGCGGAAGCGCATCGTGCTGAAGACGATCGCGTACGCCGCCAGGAGCGCGATCACGGTGGAGATCGACACCGAGAGGACCGTCACGATCGCGCTGTTGAGCGCCCACCGCGGGACCGGCAGCTCGAGGATGACCTGGCGCAGGTTCTCGAGGGTCGGGTGCGACGGCAGCCCCGTCGGGCTCAGCGTGTACTGCTCGTTGGTCTTGAGCGCCGTCTGGAGCAGGAACCAGATCGGATACAGCGAGACGACCGCCATGGCGACCATCACGAGCTGGCGCAGGGCGATCGGGATCGAGCGGCGCATCAGACCTCGGCGTCGCGCGCTCGCAGGCGCATGTAGATGGCGATGAGGACGCTGGCGAGCGCCAGGAGGATCACCGAGACGGTCGATGCGGTGCCCACCGAGCCCAGGGAGAACCCGTTCTTCCAGATGTAGAACTCGAGGACGCTCGACGCGTTGCCGGGACCGCCGCCGGTCAGCACGTAGACGTAGTTGAAGACCTGCGAGAGCACGGTGATCGCCTCGAGGACGACGAAGAACTCGACGATCCGCCGGATCTGCGGGATGTGGATGCGCCGCTGGATCTGCCACCACCCCGCGCCGTCGATTCGGGCGGCCTCCGTCACCTCGGCCGGCAGCGCGAGGAGCGCCGCGGTGAACACGACCACGCCGAACCCGAGCTGCTGCCACACGACGACACCGCCGATCGCGGGGACGACCCACGAGGCAGAGCCCAGCCAGTCGGGCGCCAGCGCGCCGAGCCCGGCGTCGCGCAGGAACGTGTTGAGCACGCCGTTGCGCTGGAGCAGGTAGGAGAAGGTCAGCCCGATCGCGGTGGCGGGCAGGATGTACGGCAGGAAGACGATCGCCTGGTACTGGCGCCACCCGCGGATCCGATCGTTGAGCATCACCGCGATCAGCAGCGCCAGCGCCGTCATGACCGGGACGGTGACCAGCAGCTTGAGGTTGTTGAGCAGGGAGTGCCGGAAGACGGGGTCCTGGACGACGTTCTTGTAGTTGGCCGTCCCGACGTAGGTCAGCGTGTCGGTCGAGCCCGCGTAGAAGCTGTCGCGAACGACCTGGACGAGCGGATACACGAAGACCAGGCCGATCGCGCCCAGCGCCGGGGCGATGAACAGGTACGGCCACACCTGCCGCGGTCGCCGCCGCCGGCGTCGCTCGCGCACGCGGCCGAGGACGGGCTGCGCGGTGGCTACCCGTTGGCCCACTGCTGGTAGTGCTGGTACTCGTCGGGGTGCTGCGTCTTCCACTGCTGCAGGACGGTGTCCCACAGCGACGCGGCCTTGGACGGGGCGCCCGAGCCGGAGGTGATGAGCTGGCCGGCAGGTAGGTCGGCGTTCTGGTCGACCTGCGGCGGCAGGTAGTTCTCACCCCACACCGACTTCTGCGTGGCCAGCCGGTAGAGCTGCTTGGCCACGGGGTTGGTGATCCGCGACGCCGAGAACCGCTTGTCGGCCGGGAACACCCCGGTCTCGGCGTACCACGCGTCGAGCGCCGCGGGCGTGTGCAGGAACGTCAGGAACGCCGCCGCGGCCTTCTTGTGCTTGGACCAGGACGTGATCATCGCCGAGGACGACTGCGTCGTCGTGTAGTAGGACGCCAGTGCTCCGTTGCCGAACCGCGGCGGCGCCCCGACGCCGATGTTGGCGGCGCCGATCGCCTTCGCCCACGTCAGCGCATTGCCGTCGGTGGTCCACGCCATCGCCGCCTTCTTGCGCGGGAACAGCTGCCAGCCCTGGTTGAGGTCGAGCGACGAGATGTCGTCGTTGAAGCAACCGCTCTGGCGCAGCTTGGCCATCTGCTCGTAGAAGCCCGAGTACTTCGGGTCGGAGAACTTGGCCTTGCCGGTGACGATGCCCTGCAGGTCGGCCACGCTGCTCAGCTGGCTCTTGCCGTAGATCGCGAAGAACCAGGCGCCCGTGTAGCCGTCCTTGTTGCCCATCCCGATGGGCGTGTAGCCCTTCGCCTTGAGCTTCGTGCAGGCAGCCAGCAGGTCGTCGAACGTCGCCGGCGGCGTGTCGGGATCCAGCCCGGCCGCCCGGAACATCTGCTTGTTCCAGACGAAGGGGACGCCGAGCAGGTACTGCGGCATCCCCCAGAGCTTGCCCTGGCTGATGTTCTCCTGCGTCGAGATCCAGTTGTCGGTCTCGCTCTTGGGGATGAGGTCCGACAGCGGCGCGGTCGCGCCCGTCCACGCGGGCGTCAGGACGGGCAGCGTCGCCCACTGCGTGGCGATGTCCGGTCCGCGCTTGGTCTGCGACGCCGTCTTGAACGCGCCGATGAGCGTGTCGGTCGCCTGCGGGACGAGCTTGATGTGGACCTTCGGGTGCAGCTTCTCGTAGCGCGCGATCATCTGCTTCATCCACTTGTTCGCGCCGGGCGCGTCGCTCTCGCCCCAGTACCAGTAGGTCAGGTCGCCCTCGTCCGCCGAGCCGCCGCCGCCGGATGACGACGACGAGCCGCCCCCACAGCCGGCGGCCAGCAGGGCGAGCACGACGGGGATGACGAGCAGTGCGGCGAGCGGATGGCGCTTGGCGATCACGGTGCCTTCTCCTCTTGAAGCTCGGCGGGGCGCGCGCAGGCGGCGCGACCCCTTGCTCACTTCTGCATGAATAGCCGACAAAACGAGCAAAAGCAAGCAGTTCGTCGCCGATTCGCGCAAAGTCGCTCATGCCTGGCGTGAACGCAGGCGTGCGCGCGCTCGCCGCCCGCGGGCGAGGACCAGACCTCTAGGCTCGCGCCGCTAGGCGCGCAGGTACGTCAGCACCGCCAGGACGCGCCGATGGTCGTCGGCCGTGGGCGGCAGGTTGAGCTTGTTGAAGATGCTCGTGACGTGCTTCTCGACCGCGCGCTCGGTGACGACCAGCTCGTTGGCGATCGCGTGGTTGGAGCGGCCCTCGGCCATCAGGGCGAGGACCTCGCGCTCGCGCGGCGAGATCTCGGCCAGCGGATCGGCCTGGCGGCGGCGGCCCAGGAGCCGCGAGACGACCTCGGGATCGAGGGCGCTGCCGCCCTCCCCCACGCGCTTGACCGCGTCGACGAAGCGCTCGAGGTCGGCGACGCGGTCCTTGAGCAGGTAGCCGACGCCCTCCGCGTTGGAGCTCAGCAGCTCCATCGCGTAGGCCTCCTCGATGTACTGGGAGAGCACGAGGACGCCGGTCTCGGGGTGCTTGTCGCGGATCTCCGCGGCCGCGCGCAGGCCCTCGTCGGTGTGGGTCGGAGGCATGCGCACGTCGACGATCGCCACGTCGGGCTTGTGGGCGCCGACCTTGCGCAGCAGGTCCTCGCCGTCGCCCGCCTGGGCGACGACGTCGAGGCCCGCGTCCTCGAGCAGACGCGCGACCCCCTCCCTCAGTAGCAGGCTGTCATCGGCCAGGACTACGCGCACGGGACCTCCGCGCGCACGATCGTACCCTCGCCCTCGGGGGAGTGGACCTCGAGGCGGCCGTCGAGCGCGGCCAGCCGGTCGGCGAGGCCGCGCAGCCCGGTGCCGACGGCCGGGTCGGCGCCGCCGACGCCGTCGTCGCGGACCTCCACGACGGCGTAGCCGCCGTTGCGCCCGATGCGCACCTCCGCGCTCGAGGCGCCGGCGTACTTGGCGACGTTGGTCAGCGCCTCGGCCACGACGAAATAGGCGGCCGCCTCCACCGAGGCGGGCAGTCTCTCCTCTGGCATCTGGTCGAGACTAACCGGTAGGGGGGCGCGTTCGGCGAGTGCCTCCAGGGCGGCCTCGAGGCCGCGGTCGGTCAGGACGGCGGGATGGATGCCGCGGGCGAGCTCGCGCAGCTCCTCCAGGGCGCGGGTCAGCTCGTCGCGCGCGGCGTCGAGCATGCTCATCGCGCCGCGGCCGTCACCTGACTCGAGGCTTCGGTGGGCCAGGCCGAGCTGCAGCGAGAGGGCGACCAGGCGCTGCTGGGCGCCGTCGTGCAGGTCGCGCTCCAGCCGGCGGCGCTCGAACATCGAGACCTCGACCAGCCGGGCGCGCGAGCTCTGCAGCTCGTCCAGGCGCGCGCGCAGCTCTGCCTCCAGGCGCTCGTTCTCCAGGGCCAGCGCGGCGGAGGCGGCGACGGCGCGCACGAGGTCGGGCTCGTCGGCCAGCGAGGCGTCGTGGATGATCGCGCCGACGCGGATGCCCTCGCGCTCGACCTCGGTGACCGCGCGGCCCGAGCCGGGCTGGGGCAGCTCGACGCGGCGGCCGTCGTAGGTGACGTAGTGGCCGGCCGACGGTCGCCAGTAGACGAGCTTGAGCGAGCGGTCGCCGAGCGCGTCGGCCAGCGCCTGGCCCAGCGAGCGGTCGGCCTCGGGGTTGTTGAGGCGCTCGATGAGCTCGCCGACCGCGCCGGCGCGCGAATAGCGGCTGCGTACGAGGCCGGCGAGGAAGGCGAACGGCAGGATCGCGAAGAAGACGAGCGCGACGATCCCGACGCCGTTGACGACCGAGTCCGAGGCGCCGAGCGCGTCGAGGACGAAGCTGACGCCGAGCAGGATCACGAGGACCATGCCCGTCCACAGCATCGGCGCCAGCGCGCGCCGCTGCGGCGGCGTCGCGGCCTGGCGCTTTCGCACCAGCAGCACGATCGTCGCGATGAGCAGGACGACGGCGACGAAGGTCGACGTGTAGTCGAAGACGTCGGCGAGGTCGGGCTCGTGGGCGATCGTCAGGACGTTGTGCAGGCGCGGGTCGTCGAGGCCGGCCGCAACGTCGCCGCCGAGCAGGAAGAAGGGCAGGCGCACGAGGAAGACGTCCAGGTAGCCCGCTATGACGACCGCCCGCTGCCCCAGCGTCTCCAGGCGCCCGGTCGGGAAGGCGAGCACCATCTGGATGACGAGGACCAGGTACAGCGGCGCGACGTAGCTGGCGATCGTGAAGACCGTCGAGTTGTTCGACTCCGTGACGCCGGCCAGGAAGTACGCGAAGCCGACGCTCGTCATGAGCAGCCCGAAGCGGTTCAGCGGCCGCCGCCACCAGGCGAAGACGCCGGTGCTGATGAAGGCCAGCCCGACCATCGGCGCCACGATCGCCGTGGCCAGCTGCATGTCCTCGTGATCGGAGGTGACGACGAGCGCTACGAGGAAGCCCGCGAAGACGATGCCGAGGGCGAAGAGGGCCAACAGGGCACGCCGCAGGCCTAGCATGGGTGTCGCTACAGAAGACGGGCCAGCGCAGCGCCGGAGAGATCGCCCTTCGAGATGAACCCGCGCGCGCCGCTTCCGGTGACGAGCGGGCCGAAGTCCGAGGAGTCGCGACTGGAGGTCAGCACGACGGCCGGGGCGCCGTTCTGGGCGGTGATGCGCTCGGCGACCTGGAAGCCGTTGAGGTCGGGCAGGTTCACGTCGAGCAGGACGAGGTCCGGATGCAGGCGGGAAGCCTCGGTCAGCGCCGTCGTTCCGTCCGGCGCCTCGCCGATCACGTCGTAGCCCTCGGCCTCCAGCAGCATGCGCGCCGTGGCCCGAAAGGTCGGGTGGTCATCGACGATGAGGACTGTGGTTCCCACTTGTAAAAGGATTGTCGTCCGTTCCGAAAGGGCGGTGGATACGGCTAGCTACACCCGGCCTCGGAGGAGACCTGCCGGAAGGCTGCCCCGGGATCCGGGGTCCCGAACACTGACGTACCCGCAACGAAGAGCGACGCGCCGGCCTCGGCGCACGGCGCCGCCGTCTCGACGTCGATGCCGCCATCGACCTCGAGCTCGACGTCGGGGCCGATCAGCGCGCGCAGGCGGCGGATCTTGTCCAGCGAGGCGGGGATGAAGCGCTGTCCTCCCCATCCCGGGTTGACCGTCATGCACAGCGCCGACCACAGCTCGCCGCGGATCTCTGCGAGCGCCTCGACGGGCGTGGACGGGGTGATGGCGACGCCGGCGGTGCAGCCGGCGTCCTGGATAGCGTGGATCGTGTAGTCCAGGTGGGGCGTGGCCTCGGCGTGGATGGTGATGTTGGTGGCGCCGGCGCTGGCGAAGGTGGCGACGTGGCGCTCGGGCCGTTCCACCATGAGGTGGACGTCGAGCAGGACGTCGAGGTCGCGCAGCGCCTCGAGGACGCTCGGGCCCATCGAGAAGGTGGGGACGAAGTGGCCGTCCATGATGTCGACGTGGATGACCTCGGCGCCGGCGTCGACCACTTCGCGGACCTGCTCGTGCAGGCGGCCGAAGTCGGCGGCGAGGACGGACGGGGCGACGCGGCGCCTCATACCTCGACCAGCATCGAGCCTTCGCAGTGGCTGCAGGTGACGGTCGCCGTGCTCGACATCCGCACGATCGTGGAGTGCTCGCCGCAGTTCGGGCACACCGAGCGCAGCTCGAAGCGGTGCAGGCAGTACACGCAGCGGTAGCGCCCCGCCAGGTTCGTCGGGCGCAGCCACGGCTCGCCGCACGAGGGGCACTTGAGCCCGATGTCACCCTCCATCGCGGGCAATATAGAAGCCGTCGGTGTGATCGACGGGCGGCAGCGTGCGGGTTATGTCGTTCGTCGCGAGCCGTTCCTCGCGCGGAGAGAGCGTGCAGACCGAGTAGACGAGGGTGCCGCCGGGCTTCAGCGCGCGGCGTGCGGCGGCGAGCAGTTCGTCCTGCTCGGCGGCCAGACGGTCGATGTCCGCGGGGGTGATGCGCCAGCGCAGATCGGGGTGCGACTGCAAGGTGCCGAGGCCGGAGCAGGGCGGGTCGAGGAGGACGCGGTCGAAGGGCGTCCTGCTCTCGAACGCCCGAGCATCCGCGGTCAGCACGGTGACGTTGGTGGCGCGCATGCGCTCGCACGTCGCCCTCAATGCTCGCGCCCGCTGCTCGTGGCGCTCGACGGCTACCAGCTCGCCGGTGGCGTTCATGAGGGCGGCGAGGTGAGTGGTCTTGCCGCCGGGAGCGGCGCACAGGTCGAGGACGCGCTCTCCCGGTTGGGGGTCGACGATCTTCGCGACGAGCTGGCTTGCGCGCGACTGCGGGGTGAAGGCGCCGGCCTGGTAGCCGGGGTGGTTGAGGGCGTCGAAGGGGCCGTCGACGACGATCGTGTCGTCGGTGCGGCGGCCGGGGATGTCGCTGAGGTCGTGGTCGACGAGCGGGTTGACTCTGAGGGCGAGCTCAGCGGGCTCGTTGTTGGCCTGCAGCAGCGCTCTGGTCTGGTCGGCTCCCAGCCAGTCCCACCAGAGGTTGACGAGCCACAGCGGGTGCGAGTGGCGGATCGCGGCGTTGGCGGGCGTGTCGTCGGGCGGGAGGGTTGCGCCTTCTCTTTGGACGCGGCGCAGCACGGCGTTGACCAGCTTGTGGCCGGGGCTCGGCTTGGCCAGCTCGACCGCCTCCCCGATCGCCGCGTGGGCCGCGACGCCGTCGAGGAACAGGAGCTGGAAGAGCCCGAGCTGCAGCGCCGCCCTGACGGACGGCTCGAGCTTGCGATCGACGTGCTGCTCGATGACGTGGTCGAGGGTCAGCCGGCGCTGCACGGTGCCGAAGGCGAGCTGCTTGGCGAGCGCGCGGTCGCGAGCATCGAGGTCACGGCTTTCGCCATGCAGCGCGCGATCGACGAACGCCCCGTCGACCAGCGCCCGACGCACCACGGCATGCGCGGCGCGGCGAGCTGGGGTGACGGTGGGCGCGGGCACGGGGTTCACGGTAGCCGCGCGGTGGATGCCCCCGCCGCGGGCTGCGCGCGCAGCGACTCCGCCCCGCAGCGCGCCGCCGCGGGCGCCCCGCCCTCCGCCTCGTTCATCCTCGGGGGGGGGATGCCGCAGGCCATCGCGGGCACGAGCCGCAAGATGACCATCATTGGTGGCGAAGGTCTGGCTCCGGCCATCTCCCTGGTCCACGCCGGGCAGGTCGGCGCGGAGGTCGGGTTCGACTACGGCTGGTTCGGTTGGGGCGCCGTCGACACCACCAACCGCGTGCTGGCCGGCAAGCCCACCGTGACCGAGGGCTTCGGCTG
>Ga0081539_10003993_pt1 | contig 17021 bp, 16 predicted proteins | sample TabmetS4T2R2_FD_71023 | JGI IMG/M metagenome (GOLD analysis project Ga0081539, IMG submission 71023) | Tabebuia heterophylla rhizosphere microbial communities from the University of Puerto Rico - S4T2R2 | ecosystem: Host-associated > Plants > Roots > Rhizosphere ...
AAAGTGCGCTAACTCGGGTCGGTTGGTGACGACCAAAGGATGCCCGGCGCGAGCGCCGGGCATCCTGCTCAACCGAACTTGCCCGGCTTACATACCCATCTCGAAATAGGTGTACTTGCCGTCGTCACCCTTCTTCCACTCGTACATGACGTAGTCAGGACGGGTGATGTCGCCCTTGGAGTCATAGCCGATATCGCCAATCGCGGTTGACCACGGGCCGCTGGCCTTGATGGTCTCGGCGACCTTCTGCGCGTCGTTCTCGCCGGCCTTGGCGGCGGCGGCGGCAACGATCTGCAGGGCGGCATAGGAGTAGAGCGTGTAGGCTTCCGGCTCGAAGCCAGCGGCGCGGAACTTCTCGACGAGCTCCTTGGCGGCCGGGTTCTTGCGTGGATCCGGAGCAAACGTCATCAATGTGCCGTTGACGGCGTCGCCGGCGATCGAGGCGAGCTCGTTCGACACGATGCCGTCGCCCGACATGAAGGTCGCCTTCACGCCCTGGTCGGCGAGCTGGCGCATCATCAGGCCGGCTTCGGTGTGCAGGCCTCCATAGTAAACGACAGACACGCCGGCTTCCTTCATCTTGGCGATAAGGGCCGAGAAGTCCTTGTCGCCGACATTGATGCCTTCATACATGGCTTCGGTGACGCCCGCGGCGTTCATCGCCTTCTTGGTTTCGTCGGCCAGGCCCTGGCCGTAAGGCGTCTTGTCGTGGATGACCGCGATCTTGGCGTCCTTGAAGTGGGCCGCGAGGTAGCCGCCGGCGACTGCACCCTGCTGGTCGTCGCGACCGCAGGTGCGGAACGTGTTCCACAGGCCGCGCTCGGTGAGCTGCGGGTTGGTGGCCGACGGCGTGATCACCAGAATGCCGTTCTCGGCATAGACTTCCGAGGCCGGGATCGTTACGCCCGAGTTGAAGTGGCCGACAACGAACTTGACGCCGTCAGCGACGAACTTGTTGGCGACCGAGATGCCCTGCTTCGGGTCGGAGACGTCGTCGCCGATCGACAGCACGATCTTCTCGCCATTGATGCCGCCCGCAGCGTTGATGTCGGCAGCGGCCTGCTCGGCGCCCTTCTGGAGCTGTGCGCCGAAGGCGGCGTTCGGTCCGGTGATCGGACCAGCAACACCGATCATGATGTCTGCCCAGGCGCTGCCGCTGAACGCCACGAGGGCGGTCAAGGCAACAGCGGACAAAAGTGATTTTTTCATTGAAACACTCCCATTTACTGAGCGGGCGAGGATGATGCTTTCATGCGATGCCCGCCCATATCGCAGAAAGGGTACTTTGCCGATTTTCCGGCAGTTGTCACGCCCATTCCCTTAGGAAAAGGCGCAAATATTGAATGTTTCTCATGGGTTGCTCTTAGGCTTCCATGAAAGCGGAGAGGCTTTCTCGTAGAGCCAGTAGTACTGAGTGACCATCTGGCTGGTGCGCGTGTATTTGTAGCCGAGCGTGCCGAAGATCATGAGCACAATAGTATCGACCACATAGAACTGCAGCGAGAACATCGTGCCGCCAAACAAGGCATGGTGGATGAAGCGCACCGCTATGCCGAGCCCGAGAAGGTAGATCACCAGGCCAGGGTAAGAGCGCCAGGTCTCAGCGCAGGCGCGGCCGGTCATCCACGCGGCCCAGCCGCCGAGCACGCAGGTGACGAACAGGAACTGCCAGACCGAGGCTTCTTCGTAAAGAATGCCCTGCATCGCTTATTCTCCTAGTGATGCCCGCCTTCGAGATAGGCGGCGCGCACATGGGGATTGGCGAGAAGCTCCTTGCCGCTGCCGCTCATCGTCACGCTGCCGTTGACGAGCACATAGCCGCGGTGCGCGAGCTTCAACGCGCCAAAGGCGTTCTGCTCGACGAGGAAGACGGTGAGCCCCTGCGTGCGGTTAAGCTCCCGGATGGCGCCGAAGATCTGCTTGATAATCAGCGGCGCAAGGCCGAGCGAGGGCTCGTCGAGCATCAGAAGCTTCGGCCGCGCCATCAGCGCCCGGCCGATCGACAGCATCTGCTGCTCGCCGCCAGACAGCGTCCCGCCGCGCTGATGGAGCCGCTCCTTCAAACGCGGGAAGAGCTGGAATACCTTCGCAACGTCCTCGTCGAAATATTTGAGATGGTCCAGGCTGGCGCCCATCTGCAGGTTTTCCAGCACCGTCATGCGCGGAAAGATGCGGCGACCCTCTGGCGACTGCGCAATTCTAAGGCGCGCAATCTCATGGGTGGGAAGCTCGGTAATGTCCTGCCCGGCGAAACGGATCGCACCGTGCCTGGCGCGCGGGCTGCCGAAAATGGTCATCATAAGCGTGGACTTGCCGGCGCCGTTGGCGCCAATCAGCGCGACAATCTCGCCTTCCTCGACCGACACGTTGACGCCGTTCAGTGCACGGATATTGCCGTAATAGGTCTCGACGCCCTCGACGCTGAGCAGGGCCCTCCCCGACGCCATCATTTACCCTTTCGTTTGGCGGCCTTCGGCCCCGCTCCGGCCTCGGCAAATCGTTTGGCCTGCCCGATCCAGTCCTCGCGTGCGATACGGCCATCGAACTCGAGATAGGCCTCCACCGCCTTGACATCCGCCTCGCTCCAGGCAGCAATCTGTTCGAAGCGATAGATGCCGTGCTCGTTGAGCTTTTTCAGGTTCACCGGGCCGATACCTTTGATTGCGAGCAGGTCATCCGGCTGGCCGCCGCCCGGTGCAGAAAGCAGGCTGGAAGCGGGTGAAGCCTTCGATCGAGCAGGCGGTTTCGCGGGAGCCTTTGCGGCTCCCTTGCCGGCACCGGAGGCTGCCGCGCCGCCGAGCGACGACACGGCGCCGCTGGTGGCCGAGCGCGCAGGCGCGGAGCCCTCTTTCGATGCTGCCTTCGCACTACCCTTGTGGCTGCCGGAAGCAGCGGCGCCGCCGAGCTTGGCGACAGCGGACTTCGTCGTCTCGCGAGCTTGTCCCGAAGCCCTGGTCGACGCAGCCTTGGCTGCACCCTTGCCTGCGCCGAGCAGCGCGGATGAGCCGAGCTTGGCGGCCGTGGCGTCGTCCGGAGATGTCGGTGCGCCAGATTTCTTCGCGGCGGGCTTCTTCGCCGGTTTTGCCGCGGACTTCTTGGCCGGCTGAGCGTCGGCCGCAGCCGATGCGGCGCGCTCACGCCGGTCGACGACGTCGGCTCTCGACGCGTTCGGAGCGATGGTGACACGCTCGCCAGCCGGGTCTGCGTGATCGATCGTCTCAATTACCGAGCCGGCCAGCATCGAAGAAGAGAAGGGCGGTCCATGATGGATGTCCGGTCCGCCTTCCAGCTGCTGCAGCACCTTGTCGTCGCCGACCTCGGTGAGCACATCACCGACCTCCTCGTCGTCGACGCCAAGATAGGCGGCAATCACACGCGGATCGTTCTTCACATACGCCGGATCGCCGTCGGAAATCTTGCGGCCGTACTCCAGCACGACGACATGGTCGGAAATCTGCATGACGACCGACATGTCGTGTTCGATGAGCAGGATCGAGGCGCCGGTCGACTTGATGTCGTTGAGCAGGGCATTCAGCTCGGCTGATTCTCTTGGGTTGAGCCCGGCCGCCGGCTCGTCGAGGCAGAGCAGCTCGGGGCCTGTGCACATGGCGCGGGCAATCTCCAGCCGGCGCTGGGCGCCATAGGGCAGATCGCCCGCGGGGTCGTCGGCGCGATCGACCAGCTTCGCCTTTTCCAGCCAGTGCCTGGCGAGGTCGATGGAGGCGCGGGAAGCCTGGCGGTATGAACTGAACCCGAACAACCCGAGCACGGTATAGCCCGAGGCGCGCATCAGCTTGTTGTGCTGGGCAACCAGCAGGTTCTCCAGCAGCGTCATGCCGGAAAACAGGCGGATGTTCTGGAAGGTGCGCGCGACCTTGGCCCTGGCCGTGATCTCGTGGTCGGGCATGCGCTCGAGCAGGAACTTGCCGCCATTGCTGCTGGTCAGGGTGATCATGCCTTCGCTCGGCTTGTAGAAGCCGGTGATGCAGTTGAAAACGGTGGTCTTGCCGGCGCCGTTCGGGCCGATGAGGGCAGTGATCTCGCCGCGCCGCGCCTCGAAGGAAAGATCGCCGATCGCGACCAGTCCGCCGAACTTCATCGAGAGGTGCTCGACCTTCAGGATAGGACTTTCCATCGGTCCGGTACTCGCATTCATCAGCCGTGGCCTTCCTTGGTGAAGGAGGCCGATATGGATTTGCGCTTGTGCAGGAAGGCTGTCGGCTCGCGGCTGCCGACGAAGCCGCGCGGCTTCCAGAGCATGACAATGACGATGGCGAGGCCGAACAGGAGCATGCGGTAGAGCTCCGGCGTGAAACCCTCGCCGAAGATGTATTTCAGCCACGTCATCTCGCGCAGGATCTCTGTGCCTCCGATCATCACCATCGCGGCAATGGCGATGCCGCCGAGGGAGCCCATGCCACCCAGCACGACGATGGCGAGCACGATCGCCGATTCCAGGTAGACGAAGGATTCGGGACTGACGAAGCCCTGCCTGGCGGCGAAAAAGGAGCCGGCAAAACCAGCGAACATGGCGCCGATCGCAAAGGCGGTGAGCTTGGTCGTGGTGGTGTTGATGCCCAGGGAGCGACAGGCGATCTCGTCCTCACGCAGCGCTTCCCAGGCGCGGCCGATCGGCAGGCGGCGCAGCCTGACCGTCACGAAGGCCGTGAGCAGGCAGAGCAGCACGATCAGATAATAGAGGAAGATTTTATAGTAGGCGCCGGAGGAGGCGATGCCCAGCACCTTGCCAATATAATTCTCGGCCGAAACGTCGAATGACATCAGGCCGAAGAAAGTGACCTTGGGGATGCCCGAAATGCCGGCCGAGCCGTTGGTGACCTCGCGCCAGTTGATCAGCACCAGACGAATGATCTCGCCAAAGGCGAGCGTGACGATCGCCAGATAATCGCCGCGCAACCTCAGCACGGGAAAGCCGAGCATGATGCCCCAGAAGGCCGCCATGATACCGGCGGTCGGCAGCAGGATCCAGAACGACAAGCCGAATTGCGTGCCGAGCAGCGCATAGGCATAGGCGCCGACCGCGTAGAAGGCGACGTAGCCGAGGTCGAGCAGGCCGGCGAGGCCGACAACGATGTTCAGCCCCCAGGCCAGCATCACATAGATCAGCACTTGAATGCCGAAATTGTCGACCCATTTCAGCGAGCCCTGGAAGCCGACCAGCGTCACGACGACGATGGGATAGAGGAACAGCGCAACAAGCCCGATGACCTGCCAGTTGCGGCGGATGAAGCCAGGCTCGGCGGCGACCGTCCGTACAGTGCGCTGCGCGGCGGCGCGGCGCGAGGCGATGAAATAGGGTGCGGCGTAGGCGACGTAGACGAAGCGGCCGATCGCTGTGATCGCCACGACGATGGCGAGCAGGCCCCAGCGCGGCACCAGGATCAGCTCGTTGCGGATGTTCTGGTCGGTCTTGAGGCCGATCAACAGGACGAAGAGGCCGAGCGCGACCAGCGCGGCGTAACCTGCTTCCTTGATCGCATTGGGGATGACGTTTTCGGCCTCGTCGCGCGACGTGGTGACGGCTTGCGCCATGAGGTCAGACCTTTTCCACTTCCGGCCGGCCAAGGATGCCGGAGGGCAGGAAGATGAGCACGATGGCAAGGATCGAGAAGGCGGCGACATCCTTGTAGTCGATGGAGAAATAGGCAGACCACAGAGATTCGATGACGCCGATGAGGAGCCCGCCGACGACGGCGCCGGGAATCGAGCCGATGCCGCCAAGCACGGCGGCGGTGAAGGCCTTCACCCCCGGCACGAAACCATCGGAGAAGACCACCACGCCGTAATACATCAGGAACATCGTGCCTGCGACAGCGGCAAGCGCTGCGCCCATGATGAAGGTGATCGAGATGGTGCGGTCGACATCGATGCCGAGCAGAGCCGCCATCTTGCGATCCTGCTCGCAGGCGCGCTGGGCCCGGCCGAGCGGCGTCTTGTTGACCAGATACCAGAATATGACCAGCAGCACGGCAGTGACGATAAAGATGACGATCTGCTTGAGCGAAATGGTGATGGCGTCGATCTGATAGGTCTGCGAGATCATCGGCGGGATGGGCTTGTTGCGCGGGCCCTGCGTGACCTGCACGAAGTTGGAGAGCGCGATGGACATGCCGATGGCGGTGATCAGCGGCGCCAGCCGGAACGAGCCGCGCAACGGCCTGTAAGCGACCCGCTCGATCACCCAGTTGTAGAGGCTGGTCACCAGCATGGCGACGATCATCATGATCAGCAGCGCGATCGCCACCGGCACGCTGTAGAAGATGCTGAGCAGGATCAGGAAGACGATCAGCGCGACGAAGGCACCGATCATGAACACATCGCCATGGGCGAAATTGATCATTCCGATGATGCCGTAGACCATCGTATAGCCGATGGCTATCAACCCGTAGATCGATCCCAGCGTCAGCCCATTGATAAGCTGCTGGAGAAAATATTCCATCTGTATGCGGCTCCCCTGGAATGTCGCCTTTCGGTCGCATTCCTTCTTGGTCTTGTGTCTAGTCCTAATCTGTCGAGCCCGGATTGCAACGGCATTTTATCGACCTCGGCGCGCATTCCCCTCCGTTGCGCCCAGCCGTCGCCTTTTTGCTGTCCGCCCCTTTGGACTAGCCGCGGACGCTATCATTGGCACAACGCAATGTCTTTGGCGATTCGGTTTTTGTGCAGCGCATTCACGAAAGTGTTTTGCGTGATCTTGGCAATCGGAGGCGATTCCTTGCATATTTTCGACCGGTGACGGATAGCGCGACGGTCCGTTCAGGCCACGACGAAGCCATGGGCGAAGGGGTCGCGGTCGTCGATGAAGATCGTATTCAAACCCGTCACGCGCGCCCAGCCGCCAATTGACGGAACGATAGCCGGCCTGCCGGCGACGCTCACCTCGCGCTCGACGCGTCCCTTGAAGAGCGAGCCGATGATCGATTCGTGCACGAAGTTGTCGCGTGCCTTGAGCTTGCCCCTGGCATGGAGCTGCGCCATGCGCGCCGAGGTGCCGGTGCCGCAAGGCGAGCGGTCAATGGCCTTGTCACCGTAGAAGACGGCGTTCCTGGCGTCGGCTTCGGGATTCTTTGGCGCGCCGGTCCACAGCATGTGGGAGAGACGATTGATCCCCGGGTTTTCAGGATGGACGAAGCTGTACTTCCGATTGAGCCGTTGCCTGACCACCGGGCTCCAGGCGATGAAATCGCCGGCAGAAAAGTCGGCCATGTCGCGATAGTTCTCCTGCCGATCGACGATGGCGTAGAAGTTGCCGCCATAGGCGACATCGACGCGGATTTCGCCGAGCCCCGGGCACTCGACGGTCAGGCCCTCGGCATAGAGGAAGGAGGGCACGTTGGTGATGCGGACCTCCTCGACATAGTCGCCGACCTGCTTGTATTCGGCCACGACCATGCCGGCCGGCGTGTCGAGCCGCAGAACGCCCGGGGTCTTCGGCCTCACCAGCCCGTGCTCGATGGCCATCGTGACCGTGCCGATCGTGCCGTGGCCACACATCGGCAAACAGCCGGACGTCTCGATGAACAGGATCGCGACGTCGCAATCCTCGCGCGTCGGCGGGTAGAGGATCGAGCCCGACATGACATCGTGGCCGCGCGGCTCGAACATCAGGCCGGTGCGGATCCAGTCGTATTCGGCAAGGAAATGCGCGCGCCGTTCCATCATGGTCGCGCCCTCCAGACGCGGTCCGCCGCCGGCGACGAGCCGGACCGGGTTGCCGCAGGTGTGGCCGTCTATGCAGAAGAAGCTGTGACGAGACATGGCTGACAAACTCCGTCAGAAGCGTTGCGGCGAAAGCGCCTTCAGGTCAATGGCCGGGGTGGCGCCGGTGATGAGGTCGCGAAGCAGCCGCGCCGTGGCCGCGGCCTGGGTCTTGCCGAGATGACCGTGGCCGAATGCGTAGAAGACATTGGGCGTCGAACGGGCCTGACCGACGACCGGCAGCGAGTCGGGCAACGACGGACGAAAGCCCATCCATTCGCTGCCGCCGGACGGGTCGAGCCCTGGCAGGAATTGCGTTGCCTTTTCCAGCATCGCCCTGGAGCGCGCGAAATTCGGAGGGCGCTTAAGGCCGCCAAGCTCGACGGCGCCGCCGATCCGCAGGCCGGTGGTGAGCGGAGTAATGACGAAGCCGTGGCCCGGGAAGATGAGCTGCCGCTTCACGTCAAAAGCGGACACGGGCAGTGTCGTGTTGTAGCCGCGTTCGGTTTCGAGCGGGATGGCGTCGCCGCATTGCTTCGCCAGCAGGTGCGACCATGCACCGGCGGCGACGATCACTTTCCCCGCCTGCCGGGTTGTTCCGTCGGCGAGCTTGAGAATCGCACCAGCTTCGCCAGACGGCGACGGCGCGATGCCCTCCACCGTGGCCTTCACGAACCGTGCGCCTCTCGACTCCGCATGGGCCCATACCGCCTTGCCGAGCAGCTTGGGGTCGTCGGCGGTCTTCCAGCCAGGGACGAAGGTGGCCTTGACGAAGCGGGGCGAGAGCCCCGGCTGCAGGGACGCGAGCCTGCCGCCCGACACGTGCTCATAGGGGATGCCAAAACGGTCGCGCGCCGCCCAGCCGCGTAGCGAAGCCTGGAATTCGGCCTCGCTCTCGTAGAGCTCCAGCGAGCCATCCTCGTTGAGCATCGGCCGCGTGTCGGAGCGATCGAGCAGCGACATCCATTCGGCCTCGGCGAGCTTCATCATCGCGGCCTGGGCGGCAAGGCTCGCCTCGTAGCGATCCGGCGCACCCGCTCGCCAGAAGCGGATCAGCCACGGCAGCAGCCTGGGCAGGTAGGCAGGCGGGATCGCCAGCGGCCCGAGCGGGTCCATGAGCCAGCGCGGCAGGTGCCTGACCATGCCTTTGTGAGCCAGCGGCAGCACATCGGAGAAGGCGAAGGCCGATGCGTTGCCGGCGCTTGTCTCCTCGCAGACGCCGGTGCGATCGAATACGGTGACCCTGTAGCCGGCCTCGGTCAGATAGGTCGCGGCGCAGATGCCGACGATGCCAGCACCGACAATGGCAATGTCCAGCGACACCGACACGTGGACGCCTGATCAAGCCGCCTTCGCCACATCCAGCGAGGGCAGCTCCGGCTTTGTCGCGATGGCGTCGCGCACAATCTTCTCCACCGCTTTGCGGCGCTCGCCGGAGAGCGGCAGGCGCGGCATGCGCACCCGGTCGTTGGTGCCGATTGCCAGCACTTCGGCGAGCTTGATGTTCTGGACGAGATAGGTCGAAACGTCGAGGTCGAGCAGCGGGCGGAACCAGCGGTAGATGGCGAGCGCCTCCTCGCGGCGGCCGGCCTTCATGAGACGGTAGATTGCGACCGTCTCTTTCGGGAAGGCGCAGACCAGACCCGCCACCCAGCCGACGGCGCCAACTGAAAACGCCTCGAAGGCGAGGTTGTCGACACCGGTGAAGACATCGAACCGGTCGCCGAAGCGGTTGAATACCTCGATCGTGCGGCGGATATCGTCGCAGGATTCCTTAACCGCCACGAACAGCGGGTTGGATGCAAGCTCGGCCATGATCTCGACTGTCACGTCGACACGGTAGGCAAGGCGGTTGGAATAGATCATCACGGGCAGGCCGCCGGCATTGGCCACCGCGTTGAGCGCCGCGGCCGTCTCCTCGGGATTGGTGTGGTAGATCGGGCTCGGCACGACCATCAGGCCATCGGCGCCGGCCGCTGCGGCGCGTTTTGCGAGGCCTGCCGCTTCACGCGTGCCGGGCTCGTTGATGGTGAGCAGCACCGGCTTGCCGCCGGCCATCTTACGGGCAGCCGCAAAGACCTCCAGCTTTTCGTCATGCGACAGCATCGGCCCTTCGCCGAGCGAGCCGCAGACGATCAGCCCATCCACACCGGCCTCGATCTGCAGACCGAAGCAGCGCTCCATCTCCTCGTGGTCGAGACGGTCGTCCTCGGTGAACTTGGTCGTGACGGCCGGAAAGACACCGCTCCACATATCGATCTCCTCGTGATATATCAGTGATATATCTTTGTCGAAGGATGCTGTCAATCGGAATCGCGGACTGATATATCAACGCATGCCGATGGAGCCGAGATTGGTCAGACCTGAACTGGAAAGCATCCCCGCTGCCGCGCGCGCCTATCGCACGCTGGAGCGCATGATCGTCATGCTGGAACTGGCGCCGGGCAGCGTGTCCTCGGAAGGCGCGCTCATCGACAAGGTCGGTCTTGGGCGGACGCCGGTGCGCGAGGCCATCCAGCGATTGGCCTGGGAAGGGCTGATGGAGGTTAGGCCGCGCGCCGGGCTGGCGATCGCGCCGCTGCATGCCGGAGACTGGCTGCGCGTGATCGATGCACGATGCGGGATCGAGCAGGTGCTAGCGCGTTCGGCGGCGCGCTACGCCACACAGCAGACCGCAGCAGAACTGCACGCCGCAGCACTCGCCATGCAGAAGGCGGCGATCACCGGCAATGTGCTGGCCTTCCTGGAGGCCGACAAGGCACTGGACGAGGCTCTGGCCGCGGCTGCGGACAACTCTTTCGCGGCGCGCCTTGCCGCACCGCTGCAGACGCATAGCCGGCGCTTCTGGTTCCGCTATCAGGCGGACACGGGGCTCGCGGCGGCGGCGGAGCGCCATGTCGAACTCATCCGGACGATCCTTACCGGCGACGCGCATGAAGCCGGGGAGGAGGCGCGAAAGCTCATGGCGCTGCTGCGCCGCTATGCCGAGACAGTGGCGACTCAGTGAGCTGAAAATATGGGAGCTGAAAGGATGGGAGCTGAAAGTCCGGCCGGCGGCCTCGCGGCTTCGGATCGATGCAACCCGGTATCCAAACCCTTGACGAAGTTTGCGCCTTCCCAGCCCTCTCCGGCAGAAACCACACAGGCCGTACCGTCGGTTCCGCTGGCAATGATTGTCCAGGTTCCTTTGCCTGAGACGTAGAGTTCGATGACAGCCTGGTCGCTGACGAGACCCACGGCCTGCTGGCTTTCCTTGAATTCCTGGGCAAGCTTGCCGACGATCTCGGCGCGAGGTGCGCAAGTCTGCTGAGCAAAGGCTGCGGGGCCAAAGCACGGAGTCGCTACGGAAAGCGCGATAACGGCAAGTGCTGGTCGTTTCATGGTCGGTCTCCTTCCATCGCCGGCGAAAGGATCATGGGCTTACACCGACGGCGTCATCCTGTTTGGCACCTGAACGCTCCTCCCGCATCCGGCTCGACCCGAAGCCTCGATTAGCTGGGGAAGTTCCATCACTTTTCGGCAATACTCTGAAACGATACGCGCATCGGTCAATACATGAAGGGCGGCTTCGCGCCGCCCTTCATGATTTGTGGCAAGTCCGAGGAGACTCAGTTCATCGTCGGGATGACGAACTCCGCCCCTTCCTTGACGCCGGACGGCCAGCGCGAGGTGACCGTCTTGGTCTTGGTGTAGAACCGGAAAGCATCCGGGCCATGCTGGTTGAGGTCGCCGAAGCCGGAGGCCTTCCAACCGCCGAAGGTATAGTAGGCGATCGGCACCGGGATCGGCACGTTGATGCCGACCATGCCGACCTGCACTTTCGAAGCGAAGTCACGGGCCGCGTCACCGTCGCGGGTGAAGATCGCGACACCGTTGCCCATCTCGTGTTCGTTCGGCAGCCGCAGCGCCTCTTCATAGTTCTTCGCGCGCACCACGGAAAGCACGGGGCCGAAGATCTCCTCCTTGTAGATGCGCATCTGCGGCTTCACCTCGTCGAACAGGCAGCCGCCCATATAGTAGCCGTTCTCATAACCCTGCATCTTGAAGTTGCGGCCATCGACGGCGAGCTTGGCGCCTTCCTTCACGCCGAGATCGACATAACCCTTGACGCGCTCCAGCGCCTGACTTGTGACGAGCGGGCCGAAATCGGCGGAGGCATCGGTCGAGGGACCGACCTTCAGGCTCTCGACGCGCGGGATCAGTCTCTCCATCAGCCGGTCCGCCGTCTTCTCGCCAACAGGGACGGCGACCGAGATCGCCATGCAGCGCTCGCCGGCCGAGCCGTAGCCTGCGCCGATCAGCGCGTCCACTGTCTGGTCCATGTCCGCGTCGGGCATGACGATCATGTGGTTCTTGGCGCCGCCGAAGCATTGCACGCGCTTGCCGGCCGAGCAGCCGCGGGCATAGATGTACTGGGCGATCGGGGTGGAGCCGACGAAACCGATCGCCTTGATGTCCGGGTCATCGAGAATGGCGTCCACCACCTCCTTGTCGCCATTGACGACATTGAGGATGCCAGCCGGCAGGCCGGCCTCGATGAACAATTCGGCGATACGCAGCGGCACGCCGGGGTCGCGCTCGGAGGGTTTCAGGATGAAGGCGTTGCCCACCGCGATCGCCGGCGCGATCTTCCAGAGCGGGATCATGGCCGGGAAGTTGAATGGCGTGATGCCTGCCACAACACCCAACGGCTGGCGCATGGAATAGACGTCGATACCGGGGCCGGCGCCGTCGGTGAACTCGCCCTTCATGAGATGCGGCGCGCCGATGCAGACCTCCACGACCTCCAGGCCGCGCTGGATATCGCCCTTAGCGTCGGCAACGGTCTTGCCATGCTCGCGGGCGAGGATGTCGGCGAGCGCATCGTATTCGCGGGTCGCAAGCTCGAGGAATTTCATGAGCACGCGTACCCGGCGCTGCGGGTTGGTGGCGGCCCAGGCCGGTTGCGCTGCCTTGGCGTTTTCCACCGCCTTGCGCAGTTCTGTTGTCGAGGCCAGCGCAACCGTGCCGCGCACAGTGCCATCCATAGGCTGCATGACGTCCTGCTTGCGGCCGCTCGTTCCGGCGACGCGCTCGCCGCCGATGAAATGCCCGTACTCGATCATGGCTCGCTCCCTACTTGGATTGTGGCCGCATTGTCCCGCTTTGGACGGCGCTTGGCAACGCGAGGGGGAAAGGAACTGTTGTGCGCAGGATCGATAACGGACAGACTTGAGCTTCGGTTTCTGCAAATGTAGCTTCGAGCGGCCCGTCGTTTGAAAGCTCGACCTTGCAACGCCTCGTTCCTTCGCGCCCCCCTCTGTCCTGCCGGACATCTCCCCCGCAAGGGGGGAGATTGGCTGTCTTTGATGATTTCGCCAATCGCCAACGTCGCCGGTTGCCGAAAACAAAGCTGAAGGCCAATCTCCCCCCTTGCGGGGGAGATGTCCGGCCCATTCGACAAGCTCAGGACAGAGGGGGGCAACGTAGAGCGCTGCCCCGAGCCAATAATCATGGGTCTCCCCCATGAACTGGGACGACGTCCGCATCTTCCTCGCCGTCGCCCGCGCCGGGCAGATCCTTGGCGCTGCGCGCAGGCTGGAACTGAACCACGCCACCGTCTCGCGCCGCATCGCCGCGCTGGAAGCGGCGCTCGGCGCCATGCTGTTCCGCCGCCACACCGCGGGCAGCGAGCTGACTGCGGCCGGAGAGCGCTTCCTCGGCATCGCCGAGCGCATGGAAGCAGATATGATCGCTGCGCGCTCCGAGCTTGCGGGCGAGGGCGAGGCGGTTTCGGGGACTGTGCGGATCGGTGCGCCGGACGGCTTCGGAGTCGCCTATCTCGCGCCGCGGCTGGGCGCTTTGACGGCGGAGCATCGGGAACTTTCGATCCAGCTCGTGCCGGTGCCGCGCTCCTTCTCCCTGTCAAAGCGCGAGGCTGACATCGCCATCACCGTCGAGCGGCCGACCGAAGGCCGGCTGGTGGCAGCCAAGCTCGTCGACTATTCGCTCGGCCTCTACGCATCCCGCACCTATGCCGAGGAGCATGGGCTGCCGGCGACCCCGGCCGAACTCTCCCGTCACAGGCTGGTCGGCTATGTGGGAGACCTCGTCGCCAGCTCCTCGCTCGACTATGCGATGGAGTTCAGCCCCGACTGGACGGCGCGCTTTTCCATCTCCTCGGCGCTGGGCCAGGTGGAAGCCGTGCGGTCCGGCGCCGGCATCGGCATCCTGCATGCCTTCATTGCCCGCGCGCTGCCGGAACTCGTCGCCGTGACGGCCGCGCCGCCGATTCGCCGCGCCTATTTTATCGTCTATCACGAGAGCATGCGGCCGCTGCGCCGCATCCAGGCGATGGCGAGCTTCATCGCCAGGCAGGTCGAGAAGGACAGGGCGCTGTTCACCTGAAGATGGGCAGCTTCCCCCTTGTGCTCATGCGCTGTTTGTCGGAAAGATCGGATAGCTCACCACATCGCCATTTCCAACTGCGCCGGCAGGACCACCGGCCGATCAACCGGCGAGGACATTCCGATGGAATACCGTACGCTCGGCCGTTCGGGGCTGAAAGTCTCCGTCTTGACGATGGGGACCATGACCTTCGGCGGCAAGGACCCGTTCACCAAGGTTGGCACGACCGGCGCCGCCGAGGCGCGCCGCCAGATCGATCTTTGCATCGACTCAGGCATCAACCTCATCGACACGGCCAATGTCTATTCACGCGGCGTCTCGGAGGAGATCATAGGCGAGGCGCTTGGCGGCAAACGCCCGAACGACGTGCTGATCGCCACCAAGGCGCGCATGCGCATGGGTGACGGCCCCAATGACGAGGGCCTGTCACGCTACCACCTTATCCGCCAATGCGAGGATAGCCTGCGACGGCTGAAGACCGACCGCATCGACATCTACATCATGCACACCTGGGACGGCGCAACGCCGCTGGAAGAAACGCTCGGCGCACTCGATACGCTGATCAGCCAAGGCAAAGTGCGCTATGCCGGCTGCTCGAACTACTCCGGCTGGCACCTCATGAAGGCGCTCGGCGTCTCGGAGCGCAAAGGGCTGCCACGCTTCGTGACGCAGCAGATCCACTACACGCTGGAGGCGCGCGAGGCCGAATACGAGCTTTTGCCGATCGCGGTCGACCAGGGCGTCGGCGTGATGGTGTGGAGCCCGATCGCCGGCGGGCTGCTCTCCGGCAAGCATCGCCGAAACCAGGCCACGCCGGAAGGCACGCGCCAGCTCGCCGGCTGGACCGAACCGCCCATCCGCGACGAGGAGCGGTTGTGGAACATCGTCGACGTGCTTGTCGAAATCGGCGAGGCGCGCGGCGTCTCGGCCGCGCAGGTCGCGCTCGCCTGGCTGCTCGGCCGGCCGGCCGTCGCCACGCTGGTGATTGGCGGCCGCACCGAGGCGCAGTTCAAGGACAACATCGCCGCCGCCGAGCTGAAGCTCACGGACGAAGAGCGGGCGCGGCTCGATCATGTGAGCAAGCCGCCGGTGATTTATCCTTACTGGCACCAGGCCTTTACGGCGCAAAGGCGCTTCAGCGAGGCGGATCTGGTGATCGATCGAAGCGAATAGGGAATAGCGAGTAGCGAATAGAGGCCGAAAACCCTATTCGCTATTTCGCTACTTCGCTATTCGCCCCGCTGTTCCCTGCCACGATCGCCTCATACGCCTGCCGAAGCTCCGCAATCACGGACCGTTTCGGCGGAGCTGCCGGCTTGCCGAGGTGGACGTGGCGTAGCTCGTCCATGAAAGCGTCCCACATCTCAGGCCCGCCTTCCTCCAGCAGCTCGGCCCGGATCGAGAGCTCCTTGCTCACCGGAAGATGACGGCGACCCCAGGCGCCGATCATGGCGAAGACCGGCACGAGCTGGATCGCCTTTTCCGTCAGCGAATAAATCCCCTTCTGCTTGTGGGTCGGGTCGTCGGCGCGTGTGATCATGTCTTCTTCCGTAAGCCGTTTCAGGCGGTCGGACAGGATGTTCGAGGCGATACCCTCCTCGTTGCGGGCCAAGAGCTCGCGGAAATGCCTGCGGTTCCCGAACATCATGTCGCGGATGATGATCAGGCTCCATTTGTCGCCGAACACTTCAAGGGTGAGGTTGATAGGGCAGCCGGAGCGGTGGAGGTCGTTCATCATGCCTCGTTGGCAAAACCGCTTGCATTATCGCATCGGTTATGGCACAACGCAACTGCTTGCTAAATACAATCGGATTTGAACGGTGTGCTTCACGCCTCGGCGAAGCCGCAATGACAGGGGGAGCGCGATGAGGAAAGTGATCATGTGGGACATGGTGAGCGTCGAAGGTTTCTTCGAAGCGCCTGGCCATGACATCGGCTGGTTCGTCTACGACGACGAAATCGCCGAGTACATCACCAGCTCACAGAAAAGGGCCGACCTGCTGCTGTTCGGCCGCACCACCTACGAGATGATGGCCGGCTACTGGCCTTCCGCCGAAGGGGAGATCGCCAATTTCATGAACAGCATCGAGAAGGTGGTGTTCTCGACGACGCTGAGCAGTTCTGGCTGGAACAACACGCGGTTCGTCAAAGACAAGGTGGCCGAGGAGGTCTCGCATCTCAAGAGCGAAAAGGCCGGCGACATCTTCGTGTTCGGCAGCGCCGACTTTGCCTCGACGCTGATCAACAACGGTCTGGTCGACGAGTACCGCATTGGCATCAACCCGGTGTTGCTCGGCAGCGGCATCCCGCTGTTCAAGGGCGGCTTCGAGCGGACAAGTCTCGATCTGCTCAGCGTGAAGCCGCTGAAATCGGGCGTCGTCATCCTGCACTACGCGCCGAAAGCTTGAACAAATCGTGCCGAGTGCGGCGGTCGCGGTCCGGCCCCCGCTCGGCTTCCGCAGGGGGCCATCATCGCCTCCCAGGAGATGAGCACGATCCTGCTGGTGGAAAGCATAGAATTCTTGGCGGATGGAGACATCTCTCAATATCGGCTTGGACAGCCGTCAAGCAATGCACTTTGCCAAGGCAGGCAAGCGACAATCGAAGCATTTTTGCGTAGTAAATTTTTCAATCTCGATCCGGCGGCCGCAGCGCTGTTCTCGGCTCATGCAGACGGGGCCAGGCCCACAGCAACGTATGGTTGCAGATTTAACAAAATTTTAATCGTTGTGCGAGAACATTAGATAGCGCTGATGAAAGGAAGCGCTAAAAATGACAATCACGGCTCACAGTCGTCTGTCATTCGCCGCGTTGCTGGCCTTGCCGCTCTTGACAGCCGCAGCAGGGGCCGGGGGCATGTTCCTCTACATGTCTCCCCCATCCGAAAAAGCGGAGGTTCCGGAGCCTTGGGTGCT
>Ga0081539_10003994_pt1 | contig 17015 bp, 19 predicted proteins | sample TabmetS4T2R2_FD_71023 | JGI IMG/M metagenome (GOLD analysis project Ga0081539, IMG submission 71023) | Tabebuia heterophylla rhizosphere microbial communities from the University of Puerto Rico - S4T2R2 | ecosystem: Host-associated > Plants > Roots > Rhizosphere ...
GGTGTTCGACGCCGGCACCGCGCCGGACGGGCGGCCGTTCTTCGTGATGGAGTTCGTCGCGGGCGAGCCGATCACCGACTTCTGCGACCGCAACCGTCAGTCGATCCGCCAGCGGCTCGAACTGTTCATCAAGGTGTGCGAAGCCGTGCAGCACGCGCACCACAAGGGCATCATCCACCGCGACCTCAAGCCGTCGAACGTGCTCGTCTCGTCGGGTGAATCCGGCCCGGTCGTGAAGGTCATCGACTTCGGCGTCGCCAAGGCGATGAGCCAGGTCCTTACCGACAAGACGTTGTTCACCGAGCAGGGCCAGATCCTCGGCACGCCCGAGTACATGTCGCCCGAGCAGGCGGAGATGGGCGTGCTCGACATCGACACGCGCACCGACGTCTACGCGCTGGGCGTGATGTTGTACGAGCTGCTGACCGGCGCGCTGCCGTTCGAGCCGCGCGACTTACGCAGCCAGGGCTACGTTGAGATTCAAAGGATCATCAAGGAGGTCGATCCGCCGCGGCCGAGCGTGCGGCTCCAGACGATGGCGCAGGCGTTGTCGCAGGAGGTCGCGAAGCAGCGGATGGTGAAGTACGAGGAGCTGGCGAGCCAGTTGCGCAAGGAGTTGGAGTGGATCCCGCTGAAGGCGATGCGCAAGGAGCGCGAGCAGCGGTATGCCTCGCCGATGGCGATGGCGGACGACATCCGCAATCACCTGGAAGGTCGCCCGCTGGTCGCGGGGCCGGAGACGTATCGGTACCGGGCGCGGAAGTTCGTGGTGCGGAACAAGTGGGCGGTCGCGTTCACTTCGGCGCTGACGGTCGCGATCGTGGCCGGCCTTGTTGCGTCCTCGATCGGTTTCGTGAAGGCGTCGCGAAGCGCGAGGGTCGCGCGCACCGAGGTCGAGCGGCAACGCGCGGTCACGAAATACGAGGCGTCGCTACTGGCCAGCGTCGGGGCGGCCAGTGGTGATCCGAAGAACGTCACCGTTCGCGAGTTGCTCGACGGTGCGGTGCAGAAACTTGACGCCGGAGGGCAGGCCGACCAGCCGCACGTCGAATCCGCGTTGCGCGCGGGGCTGGCCCGGTCGTACCGCTCCTTGAGCCTGTGGTCGGCGTCGGAAGCGCAGTGGCGTAAGGCGCTGGAGCTCGAGGGCAACACCAGCGGCGACGACACGGTCGAGGCCGCCAACGTGATGAGCGGGCTGGCGCAGGTGCTGACCGACACGAATCGATACGACGAGGCAGAGAAGCTGCTGGATCGCGTGCTGATGATCCAGCGCGAGCAGCTCCCGCCGAACGACCAGCACCTCGGCGATACGCTCAACGCGATGGGCTTGCTCAAGCAGTACAAAGCCGACACCAAGTCCGCCGAGGCGCGCTACCGCGAAGCGTTGGCGGTATACGGCAACAACCCCGACGCGATCGTCCGCCGCGCGGATGCGTTGACCAACCTCGCTCAACTCATCGCTCGCACGCGGCCCGGGGAAGGACTGGACCTGGCGACGCAGGCGATGGAACTTCGCCGCAAGGCGAACCTCCCGGTCGAAGTCTGGAACAGCGAGATCAATTTAGGCCAGATCTATGAGTTAGCGGGAGATCTTGCCGGCGCGGAGCGATACCGGCGGGAGGCGATGGAGCTGTCGCTGAAGCTGTTTGACGAGAAGAACCGCAAGGTCGTCCAAAGCATGAACGCGCTGGCGCGAACGCTGTGGCTGAAGAACGACGCGCGTTCGCTGGAGGAAGCGCAGTCGATTCAGACCCGAGCGCTGGAACTGGCGCACGCGATCGATGGTGACAAGAGCCTCGACATCGCGCAGGGCATCGACCTGCTCGGCTGCATCGCGCGCGACCGCGGCGACCTGCCGCGCGCGATCGAGCTGTTCCGCGAGGCGCTGCGCATGCGCACGGATCTGCAGAAGGCCGACCATCCCGCGACCGCGGGCGCGATGGCCCAGCTTGCCGACGCGCTGACCCGCGCGGGACAGACCGGTGAAGCCGTGGACCTCGCGACGCGTGCCTTGGAGATCCGAAAGGCGAAGCTCCAGCCGGGCGACTGGACGCTGGCGAACACCGCCAGCATCCTCGGCGGCGCGCTGACGGCGGCGGGGGACTACGCCAAGGCCGAGCCGCTGTTGCTGGAGGCGCAGCAGACGCTGAAGGGCTCGGCCGCCCTGGCAGGGCGGCCGCGGCGTGAGGTAAACGAAAGACTTGTCACGCTTTACGAAAAGTGGGGGAAGCCCGCCGAAGCCGAGAAGTGGCGACTGCAACAGTAGCGGTTCATTCTCACCATCCCACTAACAGCGGCTGCGGGGTGGCCCCGCACGCGAGTTTTGCCCGTTCCCCGATTCCGACCCCTTGAGCGATATTGCTCACTGCGACTGTGGGTTGTCGGAAGGGAGAATGCGCTTGAACTCTTTCCCGCGGGCCAAGGGCCTCGTCCTCACGCTCACTGCTGCGCTCGCCTTATGCTCGGCGCCAGCGGTGCCGCGCGCCGAGGCTGCGATCCAGGTGGTGTCTCAGGTCAGCCAGACCATCAGCGATCTGGAAGCGATTCGCGCGCAGGCCGTGATTAGCGAGCCCACCAGCCGCGATCGCGGCAGCACGTTCACCGCCGTCTCGATCAAGGAGATCACCGCCTCGATGCTCTTCCGCGACGAGGGCATCGCCAACGGCATTCAGGTCAACAAGTCGAACCTCACCCAAGCCCAGGCCTACGGCCTGGATCTCCCCTTCGGCAACACTTCCCCTCCGACCACCGACCCCGAGGGCCCGTGGCACGGGCTGGTCTGGCCGTACCGCGATCAGTACGACTACTTTCCGAACCAATTTGATCCGCTTGGCGACGACGTGGGCATCCCGTTCCAGGACCAGCCGGGCGTGTACGGCTTCGTGAACATCGCCGGCATCTCGCGCGGCGGTCCGACCGATCCGGAACCGGCCGGCGGCAGCCCCGACCGGTTGCTCCGCGGCCTCGACGGCAACGGCCTGACCGGCCCGGCGAGCTACTTCCTGTTCGACATCGTCCCGCTGACCGGCCCGTTCGACCGCACGATCCGGCTGAAGATCTTCGGCGCCAGCGCCATCGTCGTCCAGCGCAACAACAGCACCGGCGCGTACAGCGAGATCCAAGTCCCGATCCCGGACTTCGAGACGACCATCAAGCTCCCCGAGCCGGGCGCAGCCGCATCGCTCGCGTGTGCGGCGGCAGCGCTTCTGGCGCGCCGTCGTCGAGCCCAGCGCTGAGCACCTCGAACTCATCGAGTCTGTGCCGAACTATAAGGGTCGTCCAATGCTCAGGACGCGAAGAAGGGGGCGGCGGTCGGCGTTCATCGTCATCGTCGGCTGGCGGGTCATCAGCACGCGCGAGCGCAAGCCGGAAGTCCGCGCCAAGTGCCCGAACTGCGGCGTGGACGACGCGCGGTTGATCGGCCGCGTGCGGCGCGCGTGGTTCACGATGTTCTTCGTGCCGATCATCCCGCTCGACCCGGCCGACCGCGCGCAACGCATCTCGCAATGTCGCGAGTGCAGGCAGATGTTCGACATGCCGATCGAGCAGCTCGCCCGCCGCGCCGGCGCGGACGCGGCGCGAGACTTCTCGCAGACGATCGTGGTCTACAACGAGCTTCGCGACTGCCCGGCGGACGGTGCGATCCTGCTCAAGCTCCTGCGCATGTACGACGACCTCAATGAACTCGGCGAAGCCGAATCCGCCGCGCGACATTTCCCCGACGCCATGGCCGCCGAACCGGCGTGTGCAGCGCTGCTCGAAGAGATGCGTTCGACGGTTGCACCTCGGAGGTAAGAGGCAACCCCGCTTGATGAGCTCGAATTTTTCGTCGCATCCTGTTGTATACAAAGGACATAAAATAGGGACGGGAGCTATTTTCTCTTCCGCGGTTGTTGTGTGACTACTTTCGCTTGGTGCTCGAGCGGTCGGACTTGGGGCGGCCTCGCGGGCGAGGCTCCAGGTCGATCCCCATCAGTTTGGCAACGCGCGTCCGCCACTGGACGCTGCCGAACGGGCGTCCTTGGCGAACGCTCGCGCGGACCGCTTCTTCCTCCTTTGCCGTCTGGGGTTCGTTCACGAACCTCACCCAGTCCGCCGGTTCGTCGATCGGCCACGCGCTGAGTAGTTCGCCTGCAACCTGCGGCAAGTTGCGCCGTACGTGCAGGCTTGACCACTTCCAATCCTCCGCTCGATCAACCAGGCCGGCGCGCAGCGCGTTGCGCTCGACGTATCGCAAGACCGTGAGCAGGTGCTCGTCGGCCTCGATCGCAAACGCACGGAACCGTCCTTGGTACAACGGACCGAGGCCGACGAGCTGCCTGGCGTGACGCCAACGCTGCACGTGGGTCATGGTCAACCAAAACATGAAGCGGCTGAGTTCCCCGTCGTCGGTGGGCAGCAGCACCAGGTGCCAGTGGTTCGGCATGATGCAATAGCTCAGGATGCGGACGCCAGGGAAACGCTTCTGTGCTTCCCCCAGCAGTTCGACGAACGCGTCGAAGTCCTTGGCCTTGGAGAACAGCTTCATCTTCCCGCAGCCGCGGTTCAGCACGTGATAGACGATCCCGCCGGCCAGTTGTCTTGCTCGTCGTGGCATGGCAGCACGCCTTTCCTCGTTTCATCGTCGGTCGAAAAGACGACTAGACCGCGTCACCCCTTTTCGCTCCAATGTCACCCGTATCTACTTGAAAATGCAGGATATAAAATAGGGACGGGAGCTATTTTTCTCCCGAGCTCTGTCTGCCCGTCCCACGTGCGACGGCGGCGACGCGTCCGAGACTACTTCTCGGGCTTGGCCTCGACGCTCACCGCCGTCATGCGGTACTCGATCGTCACCTTGCCGCCGACCTTCAGGTCGCCGGTGACCTTGGTGTCGGCCGAGCGCTCGATCTCCCAACGCTCGTCGCCCTTGACCGTCTGTACGACGATCGTCGTGTCGTTCAGCTCGAGCACCTTGCCGGTGACCTGATACTTCTTGGCCGCGGCCGCGAACGCGTGGGTCCCGAACGCGGGCAGCAGGAGTGCGGCGGCGATGACGAGTGCGGCGAACGACGACTTGATCCGACGAGACATGGTTCCTCCGATCGAAAGGTAGATTCCCTGCCCCCCACGAAGCGGATCACACGCTGGACCGGGCCGGCGTGTCAAGTCGAGCGCGCGTGGTGGCAGAGGTGGAAGACGTCGTTGGCGCGGGTTGCGAAGTCGGGCCGAGCGCGTCCGCCTCGGCTTTCAGACGGACGGCTTCATCGACTCGATTGGTTCGTTCGCAAACGGACGCCAGCGTCTCCAGCATGTCGCGCATCAGCGCCCGCGCCGGCGGCCCGACCCGTCTCAGCCGCGCGACCACCTCGCGGAACGGCACCTCCGCTTCGGTCAGCCGGCCGAGTTGGTACAGGCAGTAGCCGTACTGCGCGATCGACTGGTTGACCGTCACCTCATCCCACGTCGCGTTCGCCGGGTTCCGGTAGATCTCCGCATACAGAGGCTCGGCGTCGGCGTACCGCTTCTGCGCGTCCAGCAGCGCGAGCAGGTAACGCATCGCGTCATACGTCTCCGGGTGGTTGTTGCCGAACACCCGACGATTCCCTTCCATCGCGCCGCGGAGAACTTGCTCGGCCTCGGTGAACTGACCTTGCCTGCGGAGGACGTCGCAGAGGTAGGTCATCGATGCCTCGTTTGTACGTGGCCGCGCGCGGGCGCTGGAAAGGATTGGAGTTCAAGCATCCTCGTCTGCCGGCGGCTCGAACGGCACGGCCGTGAACCGCTTGAACAGCCCGCGGCGCTCGAACGCCGAGTTCACCGGCGAGTTCAGGAACGGGATGATGCCGGGGTCGTAGTTCGCGATCGTGTTGACGTCGTAGACGTCGGTGTGCGCGGGGTCGTCGATCTGTTCCTGGGATTCCTTGCCCGAAAAGAATCGCCAGCCGCTGTCGCCGTCGAAGTCCGGGTCGGACTGCTCGCGGTACATGTAGCCGACCTTGTGGCCGTCGACGGTGAGCGAGTCGGTCGCGAAGCACCAGCCGTGACCTTCGGCCAGCGGCTTACTGTAATGTCGGCGGCGGCGATCTTAAAGGGTTTGTCGGGCATGGCGAGTACGATACCCATCCACACTTGAAACATCTGAGCGGAAAGCGAGTTCCCGTCACTCGTTTGACCGTGTCGTCGTTGTCGTTGTCGCTATCGTCGTCGCGCTATCACGCGTCGGAGCGATCCTGCGAAACCCGATGAACATCTGCACGAGTCCCCAGGCGATGAGACCGTAATAGAGCGTCCAGACTCCTCCGCCCGCGACGGTTGCCGACCAATACGTCAACGCGCTGCACGTGATCCCGCCGATCGCAACGGCCGCGCCGAAGATCACGTCGAACCGGCCGCTCACCTTCGCCGGCCCGAGCGCCACGCCGCGGCGGCGGTCACGGACGGCATCGACGCTCAGCTTCACCAGCCATACGACGGCGAACGCCGCGACGAGACCGCATACGATCGCGGTACGCCGGGACCCAACCGGGTCCCGGGTCGACGGCAGGATGGTGAACACGTACGCGAGCACACCGCCGAGGAACGCGACCGTCACCAGCACGGTCATCTGGATCTGTCGGCGGGTGAGTTCGGTGCCTTCCATCAGCGCGCTCCCTCGTTCTCGGTCCATCGCGCGCGGATCGACGCCGCAACGCGCTGCGAGAGATCATACTGCTCGGCGCTCGGCACGCCGCGGCCGAACACGATCACCATGAGGCCAGGCGTCGGCCGGTCGACGAACGCGAACAAGTCGCCCTGCGCCCAGATCCGCGGCAGGATGCGGCCCTCCAGCGATTCGAACGTCGTGCGCGCGTCACCGTAGGAGCCCAGGAGCGTGGCGCTGAGCGGGCCCGCGCCTGTGGCGGCGGGATCACCGACCTGCGCGAGCGTCGTCCCGTCCACCGCGACGACGAAACCGGCGGATAGACCGTGCTCGCGGAGCAGGGCGCATAGGTTGTCATCGTGCGAGGACATTATGCTTACGGTCCACTCAGCATTCCTGGAGGCGATCCGCATGCAGGCATCGTTGCGCGGTGGTACGGATGACGTCGCTGAGGCACCAGCGCGGCGCGCCGCGACGCGGCTGATTGCCACGAGGGGAAACAGCATCGCGAGAGCCATCTCGATTCGATCAGGCGTCCGAAATTAGTGCGGTGTGCTGAAGCACACTCTACCCGCTGTTGATTTGATGCGGAAGCCAACCCCAGGAGCGCATCAGGAACCGCGGCGCGTTGAGCGAAGGTTGTGTAGCGCGTTTAGTCCCCGCGGCCACGCGGGAATGGTGCGCGCAGTCCCCTCGTGGCCGCGGGGGCTAAACGGGAGCCCCTCACCCTCCGCGCTTTGGCGTCTTGGCCCCTTGGCGCGGACCGCTTCGAGCGCGTTGCAGAACAGGACGCCCTGTCCAATCGCGTCGTCCAGTACCACGTGGTTGTGCGGGTGATCTTCGCCGAACCACTCGCGCGGCATGTTCCGCTTGGTCGAGTCGCGGTAGTCGGTGCCCAGGGCGGCCATCACCAGCGTCTTGATGTCCAGGGCCGAGTGGGAGAACGGGCTCTCGCCGGCGAAGCGGATCAGGTACCAGTAGACGAGCATGAAGTCGTACGCGACCGGATACGCGACGAACACCGGCTTGCCCGGCAGCGACTTGAGCCAGCGGACGTACTCGGGCATGACGACGGCCGGGTCGCGGCAGTCGCGCCGCGCCGCCGCCCACGCGTCGGGTTGGCCCGCCCACCAGGCCATCGTCTTCTCGTCGCCCTTGGCGCCGGGGAGCAGTTCGAGGTTCGCGCTGAACGTCGAGACGAGCGTCTTGTCGGCGAGGAACGCGGCCGACCCAAAGCTCAGCATCGAGTGCGGCCCGGGGATCGGGCCGTCGGCTTCGACGTCGGTACTGACGTAGATCTCCGCCATGTCGCGAAGCTTCAATGGAAACCCGAATGACGAAACCAGAATAACGAATCAATGACGAAGCACGAATGACGAACGACCGAGGCTGAGACGTTTCTCGCGACGGTGTCACAAGCTCGGTACGATGGTCCTCATGGGACGCCGGGTGCTCTGTGTGGTCCTCGTCTTCGTCGTGGCAGCTCTGCACTGCGTCGGGCTGATGTTGCTCTACCCGTCCACCCGGCTCGACTTACTTCGTTTTGCGCTTCCAACGGTCGTCGCGGCAATCCTCTACGCGTGCGTGCTGCAATTCTCGCGTAAACGCGCATCGCTCACCATCATGTTCTTCGAGGTGAGAGGGTTGTCACTCCTCTCGCTTTGGCTCGGGATGGTGATTTGCGTGAACAGGTTCGGTAGCTGATCGGCGATGGTGAGTCGGCTACCGTTCGCCATCCGGGCTTCGTCATTTGGCATTCATTCACTCATTCGGGTTTCGGGTTTCGTCATTCCGACCCCACACTTTTCCCGTCCGGTAATCGCGGGTAGAGTGAGATCGTCCTTCATCGGGCCGATATGGGAACCGGGTGCTCGGCGCGTGCGTAGGTGGATAGGATCGAAGACAGCGGTCGCACAGCGACCGGCGTTCTTACGCGCGTCATCGGTACGTCCACGCGCCGGTTCGTTGGGGACCACCGCGTCCAAGTCTTGGTTGGGAGCAAGTTTATGTGCGGGATTGTCGCGTACGTCGGGCGGAAAATTGCGCAGCCGGTGCTCATCGAGGGGCTCAAACGCCTCGAGTATCGTGGCTATGACTCGGCCGGCATTGCGGTGATCGATAGCAAGAACCAGTTGCACATCCGCCGCGCGGTCGGGCGAATCAGCGTGCTCGAAAACAAGCTCAATGACGGGGACGCGCTGCCGCCCGCAACCCTTGGCATGGCGCACACGCGCTGGGCCACGCACGGCGTGCCCAACGAGACGAACGCCCACCCCCACATCGACGACGGCGGCCGGATCGCGCTCGTCCACAACGGCATCATCGAAAACTACGCGGCGCTCAAGCAGTTCCTCACCGAGAAGGGCCACACGTTCGCGAGCCAGACGGACACGGAAGTGCTCGCGACGCTGATCGGCGACTTGTACACCGAACTTCAAAGCAAGAATCACGTCCCCGCTGGAACGTCGCTGCTCCAGCGCGCGGTGCAGGCTGCGCTGCGCGAGGTCGAGGGCACGTACGGCATCGCGGTCGTCTGCAAGGACGAGCCCGACACGCTCGTCGTCGCGCGCAAAGGCTCGCCGCTGATCCTCGGCGTGGGCAAGGACGAGTACATCGTCGCCTCCGACGCGAGCGCCATTGTCGAGCACACCAGTCAGGTCGTTTACCTGAACGACAACGAGATGGCCGTGCTCAAGCCCGACGGGTTCAAGACGACCACCATCGACGACATCGAGGTCTCCGCGGTCATCAGCCAGCTCGAGAACAAGCTCGAGGAGTACGAGCTCGGTGACTACGAGCACTACATGCTCAAGGAGATCTTCGAGCAGCCGCAGGCCGTGAAGAACTGCCTCCGCGGCCGCGCCGAGCAGCGCGAGGGAAGGATCGTGCTCGGCGGGTTGGTCGGACTTCAGCGCGAGCTGATCCGCGCGCGGCGCTGGATCCTCACCGGCCAGGGCACTGCGTGGCACGCGGGCCTCGTCGGCGACTACCTGATGGAAGACCTCGCGAAGGTCGTGACCGAGTGCACGTACGCCAGCGAGTTCCGGTATCGCAACCCGCTGGTGGAAGAGAACACGGTCGTCGTCGCGATCAGCCAGTCGGGTGAGACCGCGGACACGCTCGCCGCGCTGCGCGAGGCGAAGGAGAAGGGCGCATCGGCGTTGGGCGTCGTCAACGTCGTCGGTTCCACCATCGCCCGCGAGACCGACGGCGGCATCTACCTGCACGCCGGGCCCGAGATCGGTGTCGCTTCGACCAAGGCCTTCACCTGTCAGTGCGTCGTGCTCACGATGCTCGCGCTGTTCCTCGGCCGGCGCAAGTTCATGAGCCAGTCGCAGTGCCAGGAGATGATCGACGGCCTGTGCGCGATCCCCGACCAAATGCAGAAGGTGCTCGACCAGAGCGAACAGGTGCGCGACATCGCCCTGAAGTTCTGCGACCGCGAGAACTGGCTGTTCCTCGGCCGCGGGTATCACTACCCGATCGCGCTCGAGGGCGCGCTGAAGCTGAAGGAAATCAGCTACATCCACGCCGAGGGCATGCCCGCCGCCGAGATGAAGCACGGCCCGATCGCGCTGATCAACGAGGGCATGCCGGTCGTGTTCGTCGCGACCAAGGGTTTGCAGTACGACAAGGTCATCAGCAACATCGAAGAAGTCCGCGCGAGAGGCGGCCAAGTGATCGCGGTCGCCACCGAGGGCGACACCAGCATCCGCCGCTACAGCAATCACGTCGTCTACGTGCCGGACGCGCTCGAGCCGCTTCAGCCGCTGCTGAGCGTCGTGCCGCTCCAGTTGCTCGCGTACCACGCCGCGGTCGCGCGCGGGTGCAACGTAGACAAGCCGCGCAACCTCGCGAAGAGCGTGACGGTGGAGTAGCATCGCCTCCGTGTCGAAGCGGCCTCAGCGCACGAAGTCCCACGTCGTCGCTGACGTGGGTGTGAAACACGTTGAGTTGATTGCCGCCACCGCAGGGTTCACCACGTTGACCGTCCCGGGAGGAGCCGACTACGGGTTCGACCTTCCGTTGTTCACCTTCGACGCGCGCGGGGTTCCGCAAAACGGTTACGTTTTCCTCCAGGTACGATCGTCGAAACGCCTCGAGCCGTCCAAGGACCGCACCGTCTCCGTTCGGATCAAGTCAAAGCACCTTCGGCATTGGTTGGCCGAGCCGATGCCGGTGATCCTCGTGCGCTACGACCAGTGCAGGAGAAAGGCGTACTGGCTTTACGTCCAGCGTTACTTCGCTCGCCGGAAGACGTTCAGCCCGAGTCGCATCGGTCGAAGCCTGGCGCTGCGGATCCCGACGCACCAAGTGGTCACGGTCGCCAGCATGAAAAGGTTCGCCGAGTTCAAGAACCGGGTTATAATCCAAGCGGCACAGGTGATCGATCATGCGTAACGTGAAGATGCGCCAACTGCACGAGGCCCTGCTTCGGCTCGGCTTTTCGGAGCCGGAGCAGCGTGGGGTTCACGTGGTTTACCGGCACGACGAAAGCGCGACGCTCGTCGTACTGCCTCGGCTGGGCCCGAGCGAAAGCGTCGGTCGCGCCCGCCTCGGCGCGGTCCGACTGAGCGTAATCGGTCGCGAGGTCGCCACCCCCGAAGCGTTTGACGACGCGCTGGAAGCGGTTCACGCGGCATAGTCGTGCCGCGGATGCAACGGAGTCACGTTCATCGCAGCCGGCCTTGCCCTCCAACCGCTCCTGAGCGTCGTGCCGCTCCAGTTGCTCGCGTACCACGCCGCCGTCGCGCGCGGGTGCAACGTGGACAAGCCGCGGAACCTCGCCAAGAGCGTGACGGTGGAGTAGCGCGACCATGGCCAAGCGTAAGCAGCGAACCGACGAGCACCGCCGCGCAGACGTCGGTGCGAAACATGTCCAGTTGATTTGCGCTAAGGCGGGGTACGTTTCGTCGGTCGGCGAGCCGGGTAGCGACTATGGGATAGACGTGGTTGTCAACACGTTCGACGACCAGGGCTTCGTCGAGAACGAAGAGTTCAAGATCCAGGTCAAATCGCCTGCCGCCGTCGAGCACTCGGCCGGCGGAAAACTGATCGCTTACCCGATCCGTAAGAGAGACCTGCATCATTGGCTCGCCGAGATCGTGCCGGTCATCCTCGTTGTCTACGACTCTCAGTCGGAAGTGGCATATTGGGTCTACGTCCAACGTTACTTCGAGCAGGAGGTCGGATTCTCGTTGAAGAACGTCAAGATGCAGGTAACAATTCGCCTGAAGAAAGCGGACGTGTTCGACGTCGCGGCGGTGAAGACGATTCGAGATTTCAAGAACGCGGTCCTCGCACAGGTGGGCGGAAAGGTCAGCCATGTCTAAGCTTTTGTCTGCCAATCGCGCGATGCGGGGTTTGAAGAAGCTCGGATTCATCGGATCGACGGTAAAGGGCTCTCACGTCGTGTTACGCCACCCGAAAACTGAAACCGTGATCGTTTTTCCGTTCCATGCCGGACAAATCACCAACGAGCGCATCCAATCGATACGACGCACCGTAACAGGGCGAGGCGCGGCGACCTCCGACGAGTTTGACCGCGCGATGGGGCTGGTCCGGAATGGCCGTGCTATCTCTGCCGGGTCAGCGTGACCCCGATTTGTCAATTCCCATTTGCGTCCCGGATCCCGGCCGCCGTCGCGCGCGGGTGCAACGTGGACAAGCCGCGGAACCTCGCCAAGAGCGTGACGGTGGAATAATCTGCGAACTCACATGGGCTTGGCGGCACTGCTGAAGCCTGAGTACGTCTATCAACCCGGCCAACTGATCCGGCGGCTCCGCGCGCCGTCGCGAACCGACGCCCGGCCCCGGCTCGTGCGCATCCCCGGCGGGGCCGCGATGCTCGTGTCGCCCGCCGACGACATCGGGACCGCCGTCCTTCACCTGGGCGTGTTCGACCTGGTCGTGACCGAGGCGCTGTTCCGGTTGTGCGACCCCGGCGACGCCGCGGTCGACGTCGGCGCCAACATCGGATACATGACGGGCGTGCTCGGCGCGCTGGTGGGGGCGAGCGGAGTCGTCCACTCGTTCGAGCCGCATCCTTCGCTCTTCAAGGAATTGGAGGCAAACGTCGCGACGTTCCGTGCGCGGGCGAGCGCCGACTTTCATCTTCACGCGATCGCGCTATCGGACGACGAGCAGGTACTCACCTTCGAGCCATTCGACGCGAAAGCGACGAACCGCGGGACGTCACGGGTCACCTCGCCTGGTCCTGGAACGAACTCCGACGCTTTGCGCGTGCAGGCGCGCCGGCTCGATCAAGTGCTCGCGAACTCGTCATCGATCGGCCTGATGAAGGTCGACGTGGAAGGTCACGAGTTGGCAGTCCTCGCGGGCGCGACAAGCCTCCTGGCGGCACATCGCGTCCGCGACATCGTGTTCGAGGAACATCGCCCATATCCGACGCCCGTGACTGATTTGCTCGAACGCAGCGGCTATGCGGTGTTTCGTCTCGGAAGGAAGTTCCGGCGTCCAGTCCTGCTACGCCCTGATTCGGACGAGTCGCGCAGCCGTTGGGAGGCGACCAGCTTCCTTGCGACCGCGGACCCCGTTCGAGCGACGGAGCGGTTTTCCAAAGCGGGCTGGAACTGTCTGCGCCGCAACTCGCGATAGACCTATGCTAACATTCCGGCGCGCGGCGTGCGCGGACACGCACGCTCGCGCGGATGCCGCCGGACCGCCGCTTGACTTCGACGAGCTCAGTCGAGTCGCGGCGTCGCAGATCGACGGACGCAATTGGACGCGGCGGTCCGACGGCCGTGAGTAGTTCTTTCGTCTTCCCCCCATGCAACCATGACCGCTTCCACCACGAATCAACCGTCGTCATCACCTTCGCGCGATTACGTCCTCGGCACGCACGACGAGGAGCTCAAACGCTTGGGATTCCAGCACTCGCTCTGGCGCGATCACGCGACGGCCCTCTGGCGCCGCGCCGGATTCACGACGGGCAGCGCCATCCTCGACGTCGGTTGCGGCCCCGGCTTTGGCACGCTCGACCTGTCCCAACTCGTCGGCCCGACCGGACGCGTCGTCGCGGTGGACCTTTCGACCAAGTACGTCGAACACGTGCGATCGCTGAATCTGGCAAACGTCGAAGCGCACGTGGCCGACGTGCAGGCGCTCTCGACGTCGTTGCCACAAGCCGCGTCGAACTCGTTCGACGCCGCGTACGCGCGGTGGCTGCTCTGCTTCGTCCCCGACCCGCAGCGCGTCGTGGACGACGTCGCGCGCCTGCTCAAGCCCGGCGGGCGGTTCGCGATCCAGGACTACTACAACTACCGCGCGATCAAGCTCGCCCCGCGGAGCGAGCCGCTGGAACGCGTCATCCACGCCGTCGACGAAAGCTGGCGCCTCCGCGGCGGCGATCCCGACGTCGGTTGTCGTCTACCGGGCATGCTCTCGCGCGCGGGCCTGCGCGTGATGCACCTCGAGCCAATCGTCCGCCTCGCGCGCCCGAGCGATCCGCTCTGGCAATGGCCGACGACATTCTTCCGAATCTTTATCCCGTCGCTGGTCGAGATGGGGTTACTGACGAGCGAGGACGAGCGGGCGTTCCATCAGGATTGGGAGGCGCACGCGAACGACCCGAACGCGTTCTTCTCGACGCCGCCGATGGTGGAGGTGGTGGGGGAGAAGGGTTAACGCGCCAGAGCGTCACCGGCCCGCCGATGCCGCCGGACCGCCGCTTGCGTTTTCGCGTTCGTCGAAACGTCTCCCGCGGCGGTCCGACGGCCGTGAGGAGAATGGTCACGGGACGCGCGTGCCAACGGGCAACGGCGCGCCGAGGTTTCCCGCGATGCGCGCGGCGCGATGGATCAACTCGGGAAACGAGAGGGTCAACCCCCGCGCGGTCTGGTCGCGTACCCTCAGCAGATCCGAGCGCCGGATGAGTTCGCCGTTCACGACTGCGGGCAACGGTCCGATCGCGCGTGACCAGTCGTCCAGCCGCAGCCTTACTGCCAGCATCCGCGCCGCGGCGGCGCCCAGAGCGAACGGGTCGAACGCGACCGACGCCCGCCAGAACGCGTGGGCGCGCATCGACTCGATCTCCGGGTCGGACAGGTCTACACCATACAACGAGACGCGGTCCGCGCATCCGGCGAGCTCGATCGCGTTCGCGGCGTGTCGCGACGCGTCGTCGTAGAACGCGACGACGGCACGTGTTCGCGGCTCTCCCTTCAACTCTTCGACGATCCGCATGATTGCGCTCGAACCGTCGGCGGCCCGCCAGTGCGCCGTGTCGGAGACGTCGTGAAACGTGATGTTCGGGTGCCGTCGCAGCTCGTCCACGAAGCCTTGCTGTCTCAGCCGCATGTGCACCAGCTCGCGCTCGCCGCCGCCGACGAGCAGGACGTGCGCGTCGGCGTCGCCGAAGTCGGAGATCGCCTCGCGCGCAAGCATCCGGCCCGTCCCGACGTCGTCGAGCAGGAGCGATGGCACCTGCGTGTCGAGCGACGGGACGATTGACGTGACAACTGCCTTCCCGGCTTCGCGGGCTCGGCGGATCAGCGGTTGAAGCTCGACCGCCGGGCCCGAGTGGATGATCAGTCCCGGCGTGCGCTCGTCGGCGACCGCGTCGTCGATACGGCGCCTCATCGCGTCGAAATCACCGTCGGCCGGATCGCGCGCGTTCATCGCCAGTCCGAGCAGCGCCGCCTGTTCGCTCACTCCCGCGGTGAACGCGGCCTGAAACGTGCCGGCGTTGAAGAACTGGATCAGGCTGAACCGCTCGCCGCGACGGGCGAGGATCGGTGGCGCGCCGGGGCGCGTGAGGCGCGTCGCTTCGTTCGCGTCGATCCAACCGAGCTCGACCACACCTTGCTCGTCACGCCCGCTCCGCGCGTGCAGTCGACGACCAGCAGCGACGCGCGAGCGAAATACGTTTGCGTTCAACGCCGCGGCAACCTGGAGGACGCTCGCATGCGACAAGTGCTCGACGACGCGATCGACCGAGGACTTGGATGCACCTGCATCCCGTCCCGCAAAGCGGACCGGTTCGTTGCGGCTCGCGCCCGCCGCACGCGCCTCCTCGCTTTGCGCCAGCTCGCGCAGCAACCGCGCGCCGCTGTGCAGTTTGCCGATCTTCGATCGCACCGCCGGCGCTTCAGACTCGTCGTCGCTCGCCTCGGGCTGCCGCTCCAACTCGCTGATCGCTTCGTCCGCCCAGCCGATCGCCTCGCGCAGCTCGTCCGCTGTGGGACGGCACGAACTCGGCCAAGGGTGATGGTTCGGGCGACGTTGCATCGGAGGTCCCGGCAGTTTAGCTGACGCGATGCCATGGCGCCGTCAATCGCGTGTAAACGCGCCGCGTAAATCGGCGCCGGCCGCGTCGTCACTTTACGTGATGGTTTACGCGATTTACCCGCGTAACCTGTCCCTGCAACACCGAAGCAGGACCCACAGTTCGCCATCGTTGGGGAATGATCAAATCCATCACCGAACTCGACCGCATCCTGCGGGGCGATGCGACGCGCCCGGACGTCGCGCCCGGAGAACTACCGCGCATCGACGCGTCCGCGCGACGACTGTTCGGCATCGAGCTGCTCCTGGCCGTGTTCTACGGCCTGTGCATGGGCTGTTTCGCGGTCGTGAGCGACCGCGCGGGCACGTGGAAGCAGATGCTCTCCAGCGCGCTCAAGGTGCCCGCGCTGTTCTTCCTGACGCTGATCGTCACGCTGCCGTCGCTGTACGTGTTCAACGCGCTGGTCGGGTCGCGGTTGCGGGCGCGCGGGCTGCTGAAGCTGCTGGCCGCGGGCATGGGCGTGACGCTGGCGCTGCTCGCGTCGTTCGGGACGATCATCGCGTTCTTCTCGTTCACCACGCAGAGCCACCCGTTCATGGTGTTGCTCAACGTGGCGGCGTTCGTGATCGCGGGATCGATGGGATTGAACTTCCTGATGCGGACGCTGAGGACGCTTTCGGATGAAGGACCCGTCGCGCCTCCGGGGATGCCTCTGGGGATGCCGCCGCTGCCGCCGACGGCGACCGAGGTACCATTGGAATCCCAGCCGCCGAAGGAGGCCGCGCCGGTTTCCGACGCGACCGCGGCGGCCGTGGGGGAGCTGCGCGAGTTTCAGCGACAGCGCGCGGCCGATCGCACGAGCTACCAACGACACCTCCAGCAACAGCGCGCGACGGCCGTGTTCCGGATCTGGGTGATCCTGTTCGCGCTGGTCGGCGCGCAGATGAGCTGGGTGCTCCGCCCGTTCATCGGCGGGCAGCAGGACTTCGCCATCTTCCGCGCCAAGGGATCGAACTTCTTCGAGGCCGTGTATCACCTCACGGTCAAACTGTTCAGTGGCGGTTGACGCGCGCGAGTCGACGCGCGCTCCCGCCGCACCGTCCTTGATCCTCGCTCGGCGCCCTTGTCATACTGAGGGAAGGGAGG
>Ga0081539_10003008_pt2 | contig 17012 bp, 19 predicted proteins | sample TabmetS4T2R2_FD_71023 | JGI IMG/M metagenome (GOLD analysis project Ga0081539, IMG submission 71023) | Tabebuia heterophylla rhizosphere microbial communities from the University of Puerto Rico - S4T2R2 | ecosystem: Host-associated > Plants > Roots > Rhizosphere ...
CCGCCGGCACGACAACCATCGCGAGGATCTCTTGCAATACCGCGTTGGGCGGCGGGACGACCTGCTCGAAGTAGTCATTCCATTCTTCGAGAGGCATCCCCTGCGTAGCGCCAAGCGCGCGGACTTCGAGAAGTTCGCCGCGTGCGTCCGGCGGACGGCGTCAGGGACTCATCTGACGGCGCCGGGCCTGCTCGAGATCGTCGAGATCGCACAGACGATGAATCACCGAAAGTCCAGGCGTGAGCTCATCAGAATCCTCAGAGGCCATACGCCGAACATCCAGGACACTGGATGAAGATATGGTCCCATCTGCATGGCGACATGCAGCGGCGCGCGAAGGAAATGTGCACAGCGTGTGCCGGCTCATGTAACAAATGAGTAAGGTCCGAGCGAAATTCCTTGTCGGGTAAGTTCCGACCTGCACGAATGGCGTAACGAGTTGGGCGCTGTCTCAACGAGGGGCTCGGTGAAATCGCAGTCTCGGTGAAGATGCCGAGTACCCGCGGCCAGACGGAAAGACCCCGTGAACCTTTACTACAGCTTGATATTGGAGTCTGAGGCACCTCGCTCAGGATAGGTGGGAGGCTGTGAAGCCAGGACTGCGGTCCTGGTGGAGCCACCCTTGAGATACCACCCTTGGTGTCTCGGGCTTCTAACACCACGCCGTGAAACCGGGTGGTGAACAGTGTCAGGTGGGTAGTTTGACTGGGGCGGTCGCCTCCCAAAATGTAACGGAGGCGCGCAAAGGTTCCCTCAGCACGGTTGGAAATCGTGCGTAGAGTGCAAAGGCAACAAGGGAGCTTGACTGCGAGACAGACATGTCGAGCAGGTGCGAAAGCAGGCCTTAGTGATCCGGCGGTAGCAAGTGGAAGCGCCGTCGCTCAACGGATAAAAGGTACTCCGGGGATAACAGGCTTATCGGTTCCAAGAGTCCACATCGACGAACCGGTTTGGCACCTCGATGTCGGCTCGTCGCATCCTGGGGCTGGAGTAGGTCCCAAGGGTTGGGCTGTTCGCCCATTAAAGCGGTACGCGAGCTGGGTTCAGAACGTCGTGAGACAGTTCGGTCCCTATCTGCTGTGGGCGTTGGAGAGTTGAGAGGAGTCATCCCTAGTACGAGAGGACCGGGATGAACGTGCCTCTGGTGTATCTGTTGTCCTGCCAAGGGCACCGCAGGTTAGCTACGCACGGAACGGATAACCGCTGAAAGCATCTAAGCGGGAAGCCGTCCTCGAGATAAGTTCTCCCATCCCTTTAAGGGAGTAAGACCCCTGGTAGACCACCAGGTTGATAGGCCAGCGGTGGAAGTGCAGCAATGCGCGTAGCCGACTGGTACTAATGGGTCGAGGGCTTGACGGATATTTAATTACTTACCCGGCCTTGTGCGGTTTTCAAGCTCCACCGAGCGTCTCGCAAAATTCCGGTGGCGCATAGCGAAAGGGAGACACCTCTTCCCATTCCGAACAGAGCAGTTAAGCCTTTCAGCGCCGATGGTACTTGGGGGGCAACCTCCTGGGAGAGTAGGTCGCCGCCGGTTCTTCGTAGTGCAGTCCGGGTCGGAATGCGGCCCGGGCTGCGGCGGGCGATGGGCGGCGCATGCCGCCCGCGTCGGCCAGCTTGCGTAGCGCTGCTACGCGGCGCCGTCCGCCGCGAACGACCTGCTTGCCCCTAGCCCGCCTCGCCTGCGGGCCGCATTCCGACCCGGACTGCTGAGGTAGCCAGTCTTGGGGCCGCCATTGCAGCGCAGCGAATACAGTTCGCGCAGGTGGGCTTGGCGGGTGCGAGCGGGGGCGTCGCATATCTGGCGGTCGGCCTCGCAGCCCTGGGGAGTGCTCCCAACGGGCTCGAGCCCGTACTCGCCGAGGGTTGCGAAGTCGATCGCGAGGTCGACGGCGTCGGCCAGGCGGTGGGTTAGCGTTTGCTTAGAATCGAACATGGGTTCGTACGGTACGCCGGCCTTCGGACGGCATGTCCGTCCTGCAAGGGGAGTTGCAGCATAGCAGCGTAAACCGCTTGCTAGAGCGGAATCCTTGGAGCGTCTGGAGGCGGGTACGCCGCATCGCTACTGGCGACAGTAGCGATGCGAACCCCAGAAGCGCAAATGTAAAGGCGTCCCTATAGAGCCTTCGACTGTGACCGGAGGCCACGGCTCTATTCGCCTGTGTGACGGATCTTACGCAAGGCGCGGCCTATTTTGCAACTTCAAGCACCAGACGAGCGGTAAGAGCGGGCTTTTCGACGTTCGGCGAGTGGCCGGCGCCGGCGATCAGGTGGGTCTGGGTTCGCGGCGCCGCCCGCCGGTAGGCGGCCAGGGCGGCTTCTGGGTCGTCGACGATTTGCTCCTCGGCGCCGATGATCACGACCAGCGGCTTCAGCAGTCGTTTGAGACCCGCCGGTGCCATGCGGTCGGCCAGGGACTGGCTTTCGGCGAAGTCATCGAAGGCGTCCGCGGAGTCGACGTAGGACGTGTAGGTCATCCGGTTGACGTCGTCGACGAAGCGGTCCGGCACCTCGTAGCCCGGCGCGAAGGCGACCTCGAGGCCGTCGCGGGTCAGCGAATCCGTTTTCAGCCGCCAGCCGGCCTCGCCGATCACCGGCACGAACCCGAGGCTGGCGATGAAGCCGAGGTCGGCGCCGTCTGGCACCGACGGGGTGTCGATGATCACTACGCGTTTGACCTGACTCGGATCCGCCTCCGCGAGCGAGACGGCGACTGCGCCGCCCAGCGAGTGGCCGACGATCGTCGCCGGGCCAACCTGAAGCGCTTCCAGAGCTTCCCCGACCGATCTCGCCTGGAGGTCGATTGCATACCCGCGCGCGGGCTTCTCGGAGCCGCCGTGGCCGAGCAAGTCAATTGCGATCACCCGGTGCTCGCGTTCGAGCAGGGGCCGCATCCCGTCCCACCAGTCGATCGCGCAGGTGAAGCAGTGGATCAGCACGATCGGGCTGCCGTCGCGGGGCCCGCCTTCGACCACCTGGACTTCGCCCCCGGGCAGATCGAGGATCCTGCCGCCGGGCACGGTGACCTCGGCCGACTCGGTCTCGCCGTCGACCAGCAGGGTGTTGATCACGAGCAGCGAAATCACCACCACGACCACCCCCAGGGCGATCTTCCAGCCTCTCCCCATGCCGCTCGTTACCCTAGCTCAGCCGATGCAGAAATTCGTCATCCAAGGCGGCTCGCCCCTCTCGGGCGAGCTCACAGTCGCTGGCAACAAGAACGCGGCCCTGCCGATCCTCGCCGCCTGCCTGCTGACCGAAGAGGAGCTGCTGCTGCACCGGGTGCCGCGGATCCGCGACACCGAGGCGCAGATCGGTCTGCTCGAACGGCTCGGGGTCGAGGCCGAATGGGTCGCGGACAACAGCGTCCGGCTCTGCGCCGCCAACGTCTCCGATCCCTCTGTCGACGAGGAGCTCTCGGGCAAGATCCGCGCCTCGTTCCTGGTCGCCGGACCGCTGCTGGCCCGCTTCGGCGAGGCCCACCTGCCGCCGCCGGGCGGCGACTTCATCGGCCGCCGCCGCCTCGACGCCCACCTCGACGCCTTCAAGGACCTCGGCGCCGTGGTCGAGGGCGATCGCTGGATCGAGCTGACCGCGCCCGGCGGGCTTTGCGCCTGCGACATCTTCATGGACGAGCCCTCGGTGATGGGGACCGAGAACGCGCTGATGGCGGCGGCGCTGACCCCGGGGGCGACGCGGATCTCCAACGCCGCCTCCGAGCCGCACGTCCAGGACCTGGCCCGTCTGCTGACCAAGATGGGCGCCCGCGTCGACGGGATCGGCTCCAACGTGATGACCGTCAACGGCTCCGACAAACTTGGCGGCGCCGAGCACACGATCACCCCCGACCACATCGAGGTCGGCAGCTTCATGGCGCTTGCCGCGGCGACCGGGGGGGAGCTGCGGATCCGCGACGTCGAGCCCAACGATTTGCTTAACACCCGCCGCCAGTTCCGCCGGCTCGGCCTGCGCTCGGAGATCGAGGGCAAGGACGTGATCGTGCCGCCCGAACAGCGGCTCGAAATCCAGCCGGACCAGGGCGGCGCGATCCCGAAGATCGAGGACGGCCCCTGGCCAGCCTTCCCGGCCGACCTCACCTCGATCGCCCTGGCCCTCGCGACCCAGGCCACGGGCGAGATCCTGATCTTCGAGAAGATGTTCGAGAACCGTCTCTTCTTCGTCGACAAGCTGGTCGCGATGGGCGCTCGGATCACGTTGTGCGATCCCCACAGGGCGATCGTCAGCGGTCCGAGCCGGCTTCACGGCGAGCGCGTCGAGAGCCCTGACATCCGGGCTGGGATGGCGATGCTGATCGCCGCCCTGGCCGCCGACGGCAGCTCGGAGATCGGCAACATCCGCCAGATCGACCGCGGCTACGAGCAGATCGACGACCGCCTGCGCGCGCTCGGGGCGCAGATCGAGCGCGTCTCTGCCGAGGTTCCGGCGTAGCGCTGCGGGCCGCGGTTCTCTCATAAGGTCAATCCGATGATCCATCCGATTCCGCCAGGAACCCGGGACGTGCTGCCCGACGAGATGCGCGAGCTGCGCCGGCTGAACCGTGCCCTGATCGAGGTCTTCGAGGCGCGCGGCTACGGCGAGGTGGCGACGCCGGCGATCGAGTACGACGAGGTCCTCGAGCGCGGCGACCCCCGCGGGGCCGCCAGCGCCTACCGTTTCTTCGACGAGAACGGCGAGCTGCTGGCGCTGCGCTCGGACATGACCGTGCCGATCGCCCGCCTGGCCGCGAGCCGCTTCGCCGACGCCGAGCCGCCGCTGCGCCTCTGCTACCTGGCCAGCCTCTACCGGGCGGTGCGCTCGGGGCGCGGCCAGATGCGCGAGTTCGTCCAGGCGGGGGTCGAGCTGATCGGCGCTCCGGCGCCGGAGGGCACGGTTGAGGTGATCGAGGTCCTGGAGGCGGCGCTCGACGCCGCCGGCCTGGAGCGCGCCGTGATCGGGCTCGGCGACGCCGACCTCTACCGCCAGCTGCTGACCGAGTTCGGGATCGAGGAGGGGGCCCGCAACTCGCTGCTCGCGCGGCTGGCCGCGCACGACATCGTCGGCCTCGAGGAGGAGCTCTCGACGCTCGAGATCAGCGACGAGCAGACAGCGACCTGCCTGGCGCTCTCGCAGTTGCGCGGCGGCAGCGAGGTCCTGGAGGAGGCGCGCAAGCTCGGCGGCGAGGCGGTGCAGCGGGCGACCGCGCAGCTGCAGGCGACCTACGAGGCGCTGGCCGAGCGCGGCGGCGCCGACCGCGTCCAGATCGACCTCGGCCTGCTGCGCGACCTCGGCTACTACAGCGGCGCGATCCTCGAGGTCTACGACCCGGCGCTCGGCCACGTCCTCGGCGGCGGCGGCCGCTATGACGGCCTGATGAAGAAGTTCGGGCTTGACCTGCCCGCGGCCGGCTTCGCGCTCTACCTGGAGCGCGTCCACGTCGCCCAGATGGAGGAGCAGCGACGGGGGAGGGGCCAATGAGCGCGGAGCGACCAAGCGTGCATATCTGGTTCTTCGCGCCGGGAGTGAAGCGCGAGGTGTTGTCGTGAGCTCGTTCGCCGGCAGCAGCGTGCGGTCCGAGGGGCCGCTGAAGCTCGCCGTGCCGCGCGGAGCGCTGTTCGGGGAAACGCTCGACGTGCTCGACGGCGCCGGGATCGACACCGCCGAGCTGCGCGGCCCCTCGCGCTCGTTGATCTTCCACACCGAGGAGCTGACGCTGGTCACCATGCGCCCCTCCGACGTCCCGACCTACGTCGAGGCGGGCGCCGCCGACGTCGGCATCACCGGCAAGGACGTGCTTCTGGAGCAGGAGGACCGGGCGGTCTACGAGCTGCTCGACCTCGGCTACGGGCGCTGCCGCATGGTCCTGGCCGGACGGGTCGGCGAGGACCGCCTGGGCGAAGCCCAGCGGCGCCTCGGGCTGATGCGGATCGCGACCAAGTACCCGCGCACCGCCGAGCGCCACTTCGAGTCGACCGGCCGCCAGGTCGAAGTGATCGAGGTCAAGGGCTCGGTCGAGCTGGCGCCGCTGGTCGGCCTCGGCGACGGGATCGTCGACCTGGTCGCGACCGGGCGCACTCTCGAAGAGAACGACCTCGAGGTGCGCGAGGAGATCCTCGAGTGCACCGCCCGCTTCGTCGCCAACCGGGTCGCCCACAAGCTGCGCGCGGCCGAGGTCGACGCCCTCACCGCGCGACTGCGGAAGGCGACCGGATGAGAGCCCGCCGCTTTGAGTGGAACGGCGAGGCGCAGGTCGTAGCCGACAAGATCCGGCTCTGGGCCTCGGAGCTGAGCGAGCCGGTCGACGTCGCGCCGATCGGCGCCGCGGTCCTGGAACGCGGCGATGCCGCCGTGCTCGAGCTGACCAACCGCTTCGACGCGACCGACGCCCCGCTGGATTCGACCGCGGTCGACCTCGACCAGGCCGCCGCGGCGCTGGCCGCGCTGGCGCCGGAGATGCGCGCGGCCCTCGACGTCGCCGCCGCCAACGTGCGCGCGGTCGCCAAGGCGCAGCTGACCCCGCCGACCCCGGTCGACCTGCCCCAGGGGCAAACCGTGACCGTGCGCGAAGTCCCGGTCGGCGCCGCCGGCATCTACGCTCCCGGCGGGCGCGCCGCCTACCCCTCCAGCGTGCTGATGTGCGCGATCCCGGCCCGCGCGGCCGGGGTCGGGCGGGTGGCGCTGGCCTCGCCGCCCGGGCCCGACGGCAAGCTGCACCCGCTGGTGCTCGCCGCCGCGGCGCTCTGCGAGGTCGACGAGATCCACGCGGTCGGCGGCGCCCAGGCGATCTTCGCGCTTGCCTACGGGACCGAGACGATCGCCGCCGTCGACGTGATCGCCGGCCCCGGCAATGCCTGGGTGCGGGAAGCCAAGCGCGCCGTCTACGGCTCGGTCGGGATCGACTCCCTCGCCGGGCCCTCGGAGCTGATGCTGATCGCCGGCCACGACGTCGACCCCGAGTGGGCGGCGCTCGACCTCTGCGCCCAGGCCGAGCACGGAGCGGACAGCCCACTGGTCCTGGTCGCGGTCGAGGAGCACGTGCTGGAGGCGATCGCAGCGGCCGCGGAGCGGGCGGCCGCTGCGCGGCCGAGCGTCGCCGACGCGCCCCTGGCCCTGGTCCAGGTGCCGGAGATCGAGGCCGCGATCGCGCTCGCCAACGCCTACGCGCCCGAGCACCTCGAGCTCGACGAGGACGACGCCGAGCTGATGGCCGAGCGGGTGATCACCGCCGGCTGCGTGCTCGTCGGCCGGTACTCCGCGACTGCCTTCGGCGACTACGTCGCCGGCTCCAACCACGTGCTGCCGACCGGCGGCGCCGGCCGCTTCTCGGGCCCGCTGGGGCCGGCCGCGTTCCGTCGGCGCATCTCCAGCGTCGACCTCGGGGCCGACGCGGCCGCCGCCCTGGCGCCGCACGCGAACGTGCTCGCCAGCGCCGAGGGCTTCCCGGTCCACGGCGAGTCAGCGATGATTAGGGGCAGCTCATGAGCCGCACCGCGAACAAGGAACGGCAGACCGGGGAGACCCAGGTCAAGCTCGCGCTCGACCTCGACGGCGGCGAGTACAGCGCCGCGACCGGGGTCGGGTTCCTCGACCACATGCTCGACCTGCTGGCCCGCCACGGCCGATTGGGGCTGCGAGTCGAGGCGACCGGGGACCTCGAGACCGGCGCCCACCACACCACCGAGGACGTCGGCATCGTGCTCGGGCAGGCGCTCGACGAGGCGCTCGGCGACCGCGCCGGGATCCGCCGCTACGGCTCGGCCCTGGTGCCGATGGACGAGGCCCTGGCCGAGTGCGCGATCGACATCTCCGGTCGGCCCTACGTCGCCTTCGACGCCGACCTGCCGGCGACCTCGATCGCCGGCTTCGACACCGACCTCGCCGAGGAGTTCTTCCGCGCCGTCGCCAACAGCTCAAAGATGACCTTGCACCTCTGGGTGCGCTCGGGGACCAACGCCCACCACATGGTCGAGGCGAGCTTCAAGGCCTTCGCCCGCGCTCTGCGGGTCGCGGTCTCGATCGACCCCGAGGAGAGCGGCGTGCCCTCGACCAAGGGGACCCTGAATGAGTAGCGCTCGAATCGCGATCCTCGATTACGGGATGGGCAACCTGCGCTCGGTCGAGAAGGCGCTGGAGCACGTCGGCGCGACCGCCAAGATCACCCACGACCCGACCGAGATCCGGGCCGCCGACGGAGTGATCCTGCCCGGGGTCGGCGCCTTCCCGCGGGCGATGGAGCGGATCCGCGAGCGCGGGATCGAGGAGCTGATCGAGGAGCGGCGCGCCGCCGGCGTCCCGATCCTCGGCATCTGTCTCGGCCTGCAGCTGCTGTTCGACTCGACCACCGAGCTCGGCGGGGCCGAGGGGCTCGGCCTGCTCAGCGGCCCGGTCGCGGCGCTTGAGGCCGAGGGCCTCAAGGTCCCGCACATCGGCTGGTCGCCGGTCCGCTGGGAGCAGGAGTCGCGGCTGACCGAGGGGATCGAGACCGAGACCCCGTTCTACTTCGTCCACTCCTTCGCGCCGGCGCCGAGCACTGAGGACCTACTCGGCAGCGCCGCCTACGGCGCTCGCTTCGCCTGCGCGGCCGAGCGGGACAACGTCTTCGGCGTCCAGTTCCACCCGGAGAAGTCGAGCGCCGCCGGGCTGCGGCTGCTCGCCAACTTCGCCGGCGTCTGCGCCTCCGTCCCGGCGTGATCCTCTATCCCGCGATCGACATCCGCGACGGCAAGGCGGTGCGCCTGCTGCAGGGCGACTACGCGCGGGAGACGGTGTACGACGCGGACCCGGTCGGCGCGGCGCGGCGCTGGATCGACGAAGGGGCGGGGTTCCTGCATGTGGTGGACCTGGATGGGGCGAAAGCTGGGGAGCCGCGGAACCTGACGGCGATCGCGGGGATCGCGGCGCTGGGGTGCCCGATTCAGGTCGGCGGTGGGCTGCGAGGGTCCGAGGCCGTGGCGGCGGTTCTGGATTGCGGGGTGGGGAGGGTGGTCATTGGAACCGCGGCGCTGCGCGATCCGGAGTTCTTGGACGCGGTCGTGGCGGAGCACGGCGAGCGCGTGGTGGTTTCGGTTGACGCGCGCGGCGGCAAGGTCTCGCTGAGCGGCTGGACCGAGGCGACCGAGCAGGACGTGGCCGAGACGGTGAGAGAGCTGGGGGAGAGGGGCGTGGCCCGGTTCCTCTGCACCGAGATCGACGTCGACGGGACCATGGAGGGGCCCGCGGCCGACGAGCTGCGCCGGATCGCGGCCGGGACCTCGTCCCAGGTGATCGCCTCCGGGGGCGTCGGCACGCTCGCCGACCTGGAGGCGCTCGCCCAGCTCGGCGCCGAGGCCCCGAACCTCGAAGGCGCGATCGTCGGCCGCGCGATCTACGAGCGCAAGTTCACCGTCGCCGAAGGCATCGCCGCGCTCCGGTAGGGCGTGTCGAGTTCTGCGCGCTATAGACCCCCTAAGTCGACACGCTACGCTCGGCTCATGGTTCTGAAGCGGGTGATTCCTTGCCTTGATGTGGATTCGGGGCGCGTCGTCAAGGGGACGAACTTCGTCGGGCTGCGCGACGCCGGCGATCCGGTCGAGCTGGCCGAGCGCTACGACGCCGAGGGCGCCGACGAGCTGGTCTTCCTCGACATCACCGCCTCGCACGAAAAGCGCGAGACGATCGTCGACCTGGCCCGCCGCACCGCCGACAACGTGTTCATCCCGTTCACGATCGGCGGCGGGATCCGCTCGGTCGAGGACGCCCAGGCGGTGCTCGACGCCGGCGCCGACAAGGTCTCGGTCAATTCCTCCGCCCTGGCCCGGCCCGAGCTGCTGGAAGAGCTGGCGGCCCAGTTCGGCGCCCAGTGCGTGGTAATCGCGATCGACGCCAAGGCCGAGGACGAGGGCTGGGGTGTCTACGTCAACGGTGGCCGGGTCCGGGTCGACGGGCGCGACGCGGTCTCCTGGGCCGAAGAGGCGGTCCGGCGCGGCGCCGGCGAGGTGCTGCTGACCAGCATGGACCGCGACGGCACGAATCACGGCTATGACATTCCTCTCACGCAGGCCGTTGCGGAGGCCGTCTCGGTCCCGGTCATCGCTTCGGGAGGGGCGGGCGAGCTCTCCCACCTCAGCGCGGCGATCGTCGACGGCGGCGCCGACGCGGTGCTCTGCGCCTCGATCTTCCACTACGGCCAGTTCCGCGTCCGTGAGGCGAAGGAGCGGATGGCCGCCGACGGCATCCCCGTCCGCCTTTAGCCTCCGCGCATGATCCCGGTGGAGCGCCTGGGCGAGGCGATGCGCGCGGCCTACCCGGAGCTGGAGCGGGTGGGTCGGATCGGGCGCGATCCCGTCTTCTTGGTTGGCGGCGCTGTGCGAGACCTGTTGCTGGGTAGGGGGCGAGTTGACGTCGACTTGGTCGTCGAAGGCGATCCCGAGACGCTGGCGTCTGTATTGGGCCTCACGCCCCACGCGAACCACGACCGCTTCGGGACGCTGAAGGTCGAGCTGGGCGGGCACGAGATCGATATCGCCGCCGCGCGCTCGGAGCGCTATCCCGAGCCGGGAGCGCTGCCGGTGGTCGAACGCGGCGCGAGCCTTGGTGAGGATCTCGCCCGGCGAGACTTCACGGTCAACGCGATGGCGGTGCCGCTCTCCGGGGCGATCGAGCTGGTCGACCCGTACGGCGGGCTCGCGGACCTCGAGGCCGGGCTGCTGCGCGTCCTGCACCCGGCCTCGTTCGTAGACGACCCGACGCGGGCGATCCGCGCGGCGCGCTACGCGGCGCGGCTCGACCTCCGGCTGGAGGCGGAGACCGAGCAGCTCATACGAGCGACCGATCCGGACACGGTCTCCGCAGACCGTTGGCGAGCGGAGCTGGCGCGGCTCGCCCGCGAACCGACCGCTGCCGCGGGGCTCGAAGAACTGGCTGGGTGGGAGGTCCTGGAGCTGGGCGAGCGCTGGGAAGTCCTGGCCGCGGCGCTGCCCGAGCTGCTGGCGGACTCTCCCTGGGCCGGAGAGGTCGATTGGGCGGCGGCCTGGCTGGCGGCCGCATTTGGACCCTGGGATGACGCTGTAGGTCTCGCTGCCGCTTCCCCCACCCAGCCATCCCAGGCCTGGACCCTCGCCCGCGGCCACGAGCCGACGGAGCTGCTGCTCGCCCGCGCCCTCGGCGCCGAGTGGCTCGACGACTACATGGGCGTCTGGCGTGAGGTCGAGCTGGAGATCGACGGCGCCGACCTGGTCGCCGCCGGGGTCCCCGAGGGGCCGGCCGTGGGCCGCGGCCTGGCGGCGGCGCTGCGGCTCAAGCTCGACGGCAAAGTCGCCGGCCGCGAGCAGGAGCTCGCCGCTGCGATCGCGGCGTCTGCTTAGTTATCGCCATGGAGTGGCGTGAAAGCGAAGCCGTGCGCTGGCTCGAGGCCGACCTTGGCGGGGCGGCCGCGGCCTTCCCGACCCGGCTCGGCGGGGTCAGCGCGCCGCCCTTCGACTCGCTCAACCTCGGCCTCTTGACCGACGACGCGGACGCCAACGCGATCGAGAACCGTCGCCGCCTCGCCGCGGCGCTCGATTTCGCGCCGGAGCGCGTCGCCTACGCGCTGCAGGTCCACGGCACCGAGCTCGTCACCGTCCCCTCCTCGTTTCGTGGTTCCTTTGTCCGCTCTGACAGGACTAAGGAACCGCACGATGGGTTGGCGGAGGCCGATGGGCAGGTGGTGGCCGATTCCGAGATCGCCGCCCTGGTCTTCACCGCCGATTGCCTCCCGGTCGCGGTCCGCGGTGCCGGCGGGGTCGCGATGCTGCACTGCGGCTGGCGCGGGCTGGCCGGCGGCATCGTCGCCAAGGGCGCCGCCGCGGTGCAGGCGAGGAGCGCCGCGATCGGGCCCGGAATCGGTCCCTGTTGCTACGAGGTCGGCGAGGAGGTGCTGGGCGCGTTCGCGGGGCTCGGCGAGGGGGTCGCGGACGGGCGGATGCTGGACCTGACCGAGGTCGCGCGCCGGCTGCTGCGCGAAGCCGGCGTCGAGCAGGTCGAGGCGGCCGGGCTCTGCACCAGTTGCAACCCCGAGCTCTTCTTCAGCCACCGCCGCGACGCCGGCGCCACCGGTCGCCAGGGCGGCGTCGCCTGGCTGCGCCCGGAGGCCGGCTGATGGCGGTCGAGCCGTTCCGCGACATCGACCCGGCCGTCGTCGCCCGCAACCTCGCCGCGGTGCGGGCCGAGGCGGGGGAGGGGGTCGAGGTCCTGGTCGCCTGCAAGTACGTGCCGCTGAAGGAGATGGGCGCGTTGGCCGCGGCCGGCGTCGACCTGGTCGGCGAGAACCGCCAGCAGGACCTGGCGGCCAAGCACGAGCAGTGGGGCGAGCGTTTCACCTGGGACTTCATCGGCAACCTGCAGAGTCGGAAGGTCAAGCAGATCGTGCCGCTCGTCCGGCTGATCCACTCGGTCGCCACCGACTCGGTCCTCGCCCAGCTCGAGAGGCACGGCACGCCGCGGACCGAGGTCCTGATCGAGGTCAACGTCGCTGAGGAGGAGGGCAAGGGGGGAGTGGCGCCGGCGGCGCTGCCCGAGTTCATCGCCCGTTGCCCGGTCAAGGTCGGCGGCCTGATGACGATGCCCCCGTTCAGCGCGGATCCGGAGGCCTCGCGGCCGCACTTCGCCCGCCTCGCCGAACTCGCCGCCGCCAACGGGCTGCCACGGCTCTCGATGGGCACCTCTCAGGACTGGCGGGTCGCGGTCCAGGAGGGGGCGACGATGATCCGATTGGGTAGCTCCCTATTCGTGTGAATCAGCGCTAATCTCCCCGCAATTGGGTAATAGAGGAGTCCTGAAACCGAACCCGAAACACCCCTGAGATGGCACTGAGAGATACCTGGCACAGAGCGCTCGTCTACTTCGGCCTGGCCGAGGACCACCACGACTACGGCCCCGAATTCGAGGACGAATTCGAGCCGGAGACGGGCTCGGAGGAAGTTTTCGAGGCGCGCCGCGAGCGCGACCAGGGCTCGGTCCGCCGTCTCCCGACCTCGCGCCGCGCCCGCCGCGACGAGATCGACGACATCTTCGCCGACGACGAGCCGATCGCCGCCAGCCGCACCCGCACGCTGCGCCCGGTCGACAACGGCGGCTCCGGCGGCGACATCCAGGTCCACCTGGTGATCCCGCGCAACTTCAACGACGCTCAGCAGGTCGCCGACCAGTTCAAACGCTCGGTCCCGGTGATCCTCAACCTGCAGACCGCCGACCATGACCTCTCGAAGCGGATGATCGACTTCTGCTCCGGGCTCACCTACGCGCTGGACGGCGGCATGCAGCGGATCGCCGAGAAGATGTTTCTGCTGACGCCGCGCAACGTCGAGGTCTCCGCCGAGGAAAAGGCGAGACTGATCGACAAGGGCTTCTTCAACCAGTCCTAGCCGGGGCGTGTAGCAGAACGCCTCGTTTCAGCAGCGCTACCTAATTTTCACAGGCGCTCAACTTGATCGCCACAACGAATTCCTCATGCGGTTCGAGGGTGGCGGTGGTTCGTCCACCAAATCCCCTCTAGGAGGAATTTATGAAGCGCAAGCGGTTCTGGTTTGTGCTCACCGCCGCCCTCGCGGTTGCCGCCATCGGCACCGGCGTGGCTGTGGCGGGGAGCCCTTTCGACAGCGACGCAGCAACCGAGAGAGGCTTCCGCAAGGCCCTCGCAGACAACGACCCCCGCGACGTGATCGTGCTGATCGGCGACGGCATGGGGACGCAGGAGATCACCGCCGCCCGCTATTACCAAGGCGTCGACAACCCGCTCAACGTCGACCGGATGCCGCTGACTGGCTTCGACACCACCTGGTCGGTGAAGCCGGCCGCCAGCGCTCCCTACCTGCCGGACTACGTGCCCGACTCCGCCTCGACGGGGACGATGTGGGCGACCGGTCAGAAGACGATCGACGAGCGCATCTCCCAGGGCCCGAGCAGCGGTGAAAAAGTCCCCGGCCCGAACCTCGAGACGATCCTCGAGCAGGCCCAGGAGAAAGGCATGAGGGTCGGCGACGTCTCGACCGCCGAGATCACCGACGCGACCCCCGCCGTGCTCGCAGCCCACATGTCGCTGCGCGGCTGCCAGGGCCCCTCGAACATGGCCAACTGCCCGACCGAGACCAAGGCGGCCGGCGGACTCGGCTCGATCGCCGAGCAGATGGTCGATCACAAAGTCGACGTGCTCCTCGGCGGCGGCCGCGCCCGTTTCGAGCAGCCGATCACCGGCGGCCCGTACGCGGGTGGCAACGTGATCCAGTCGGCCGAAAAACAGGGCTACAAATACGTCAGCAACGCCGCTGACCTGGCCGCCTACAACAACAAGAACAAACCGGTCCTCGGCCTGTTCAACAGCAGCAACATGGCGCTCGAGTGGACCGGCCCGGTGGCCTCGCTGGGCAAGGGCAACCAGCCCGCCGTGCCCTGCACCGAAGGCAACCGCCCGGCCAACGAGCCGAGCCTCGCGGCGATGACCCAGAAGGCGATCCAGCTCCTGCAGAACGAGGACGGGTTCTTCCTCCAGGTCGAGGGCGCCTCGATCGACAAGCAGGACCACGCGACCAACGCCTGCGGCCAGCTCGGCGAGACGGTCGCCTTCGACGAAGCGGTCGGCGTCGCCCTCGCCTACCGCGAGAACCACCCCGACACCCTGATCCTGGTCACGGCCGATCACTCGCACACGAGTCAGATCGTGTCCGAGGACGCGTCGGGCACGGGTCTGCCGACCGGTTACTCGACCAACGTGGTGACCAAAGACGGTCAGACGATGAGCCTGACCTACGGCACCACCGGTTACGGCGGCGAAGGCAAAGCCCCGGTTGCCCCGAACACGGTCAGCCAGCAGCACACCGGCGCCACCGTCCCGGTCTGGGGCAGCGGCCCGCGGGCGCTGGGCATCCTCGGCACCAACGACCACACCGACCTGTTCGAGGTGATGGGCGGTTCCTGATCCGAGGGACCTGAAGATGTGACGATCATGGCCCGGGGATAGTCTCCGGGCCATGATCGTCGGTTTTTGCGGTTCCGGGAACATGGCCGCCGCGATGGCTCGCGGCTGGGCCGGTGAACTCGGCGGCATGCTGTTCTCCGACAGCGGCTCCGGTCGCGCCCGGGCGCTGGCTGAGGAGCTCGGCGGCGAGGCGGTCGCCAACGCGGAGCTGGCCGAACGCAGCGACGTCCTCCTCCTCGCGGTGAAGCCGAACAAGCTGGAGGAGGTGGCGCCGGAGATCCAGGCCGCCAAACGCGTCGTCTCGGTCCTGGCGGCAACGCCGCTGGCGCGGCTGACGGCGGCGCTGCCGAACGCCGAGGTCCTGCGGGTGATGCCGAACGTCGGGGTCGAGGTCCGGCGGGGCGTGCTCTGTATCGCCGGCGACGCCGACCAGGAGGTCCGCGACGCGCTCGGCCTGCTCGGCCACGTGGTCGAGATCGGCGACGGGGACTTCGACGAGGCGACCGCGATCATGGGCTGCGCGCCCGCCTACCTGGCGCTTGCGGTCGAGGCGCTGGCCGACGCCGGCGCCGCCGCCGGGCTCGACCGCGAGCTGGCCGGAGAGCTGGTCGTCGAGACCACCGCCGGCACCGCCGAGCTGCTGCGCGTCCGCCACCCCGCCGACGTGCGCAAGGCGGTCACCTCGCCCGGCGGCAGCACCGAAGCCGGCCTGGAAGCGCTCGATCGCGAGGGCGCCCGGGCCGCCTTCGAGGCGGCGGTGACCGCCTCCCTGGAGAGGATGCGCGGGAAATGATCTTCGCCCTGACCCGCAACGACGTCGCCGACTACGTCAGCGCCCTGTTCATCGTCTACATCGTCCTGATCTTCCTCAACATCCTGATCTCCTGGGTTCCGCGCATGCCCTACCGGCCCTGGTTGCGCTCGGTCCTCGACTTCATCACCGAGTCGACCAACCCCTACCTGAACCTCTTCCGGCGCTTCCTGCCGCCGCTCGGGGGTGGCGGCTTCGCGATCGACCTGGCGCCGATGCTCGGCGTGATCGTGCTGTTCGTGGCCCGCGCCGTGCTGGTCGGCCTGATCGAGGGGTGAGCGCCGCGGCGAAGCGGGCGTGGCTCCTGGCCGGTCTGCTGGCCGCGCTGGTGCTGGCGCTCGACCAGATCGCCAAGGCGATCGTCGAGGACGAGATCCTGATCGGCGAGCAGATCGAGGTCCTGGGGCCGCTCGAATTCACCCTCACCCACAACCGCGGCGTCGCCTTCGGGCTGGCCGGGGGGGCAGGGGCGCCGCTGGTCCTGGTCACCCTGTTCGCGCTCGGCGTCGTCCTCTACCTCTTCTCGCGCAACCCGGCGCGGCCCTCGATGTGGGTCGCGGTCGGTCTGCTGGCCGGCGGCGCCGTCGGCAACCTGGTCGACCGGGTGCGCCTCGGCCACGTCACCGACTTCATCGACCTGCCGCCGTGGCCGCCGTTCAACCTGGCCGACGTCGCGATCACCTTCGGCGTGATCCTGCTGGTGATCCTCTACCTGTTCGACGCCGGAGCGGAGACGAAGCGCGCCGGAGCGGAGCGGGAGAGTGGCTGAGCCGGAGCTGCGTGTCGTCCACCTCGACGAGGCCCTGGCCGTGGTCGACAAGCCGGCCGGCCTGGTCGTCCACCCGGCGCCCTCCCACCAGGGGCCGACCCTGGTCGACGAGCTCGGCGAGATCCTCGGCGGCGGCGCCGACCCGGAGCGCCCCGGGATCGTCCACCGGCTCGACAAAGGGACCAGCGGCCTCCTGGTCGTCGCCCGCGACGACGCGACCCACGCGGCCCTGCAGCGGGCCGTGCGCGAGCGCGAGGTCGAACGCCTCTACCTCGCCCTGGCCGGCGGCCGGCTCGCCTCCCGGACCGGGACGATCGACGCCCCGATCGGCCGCGCCGCCAAGCAGCGCCACCGGATGGCGGTCTCCGGCGCCGCCTCGCGCCAGGCCCGGACCCATTTCGAGGTCCTGGAGCTGCTGCCGCGCGAGAGCTACCTGCAGGCCCGCCTGGAGACCGGCCGCACCCACCAGATCCGTGCCCACTTCGCCGCGATCGGCCACCCCCTGA
>Ga0081539_10003995_pt1 | contig 17011 bp, 12 predicted proteins | sample TabmetS4T2R2_FD_71023 | JGI IMG/M metagenome (GOLD analysis project Ga0081539, IMG submission 71023) | Tabebuia heterophylla rhizosphere microbial communities from the University of Puerto Rico - S4T2R2 | ecosystem: Host-associated > Plants > Roots > Rhizosphere ...
GGCGCCGTTTTGTTCTGGATCGCGCATAATCGATACCAAAGCGCCCCCAGGCCGCCGCACTCCAAGGAGGCGCCCGGTATGAAGTTCTCTCAATTTTTCAAACTGCATCACCACCTGTCCGATGGATTTATTGACGCGCCTGCTTACGTGGAGTATGCTGCGGCCACTCACGAGGTTTTGTCGGCGAGGCTTCTCGTCGTTCCCCTCTTAACTTCACCGATCTCAACTCAATAGTCTTCCTCAATGAAGACCAACTAAGAAACGACTCCTGAGCGCTAACAGCGCGAGGGTCCGTTCTGGAGGTACAAATGTTAAGACGAACTATCCCTAGACTGTTCGTCAGGCTGCTTATCCTGACGACTTTGGTGAGTGCTCTGCTTTTCACCGCCGCTGATGTGACTCGTAAAAAGGTTCACGCTAATGTGTGTCCTGAGGACTGTCAGGCTGAGTATGACGCGTGCGTCGCGAGTTGTCCGCCGTGGGGGCAGCCCGGATACGCAAGCTGCCTTCGATATTGTCGGTATGAGCTGGATGAGTGCCTGCACTGCCTTCCATAAATGGGTAGGTAATCTTCGACAGGATGACAGGATTTGCCGGATGAATCTTGTTTATTCTGTAAATCGGGCATGTATCGCCAAAGCGGTGACAGATTACAAGCTGTCGCCGCTTTAGTTTTGCCAGAGAACCTTAGTGAGCGCCTCATTGATTTGTGCTGTCTCTGACTTACTCGGCCACCGTTCTCCCAGAACCGCGCTTTGATCATGTCAGGGCCGTCAATTTACTCGGCGCGAAAACGAAGTGAAGCCGCTGCATTCGCGATCTGTCGTTCAGCTCGCAATGCATGGTGAAGAATGAAGCATGACCTGGCCGCATTTGGCTTCGCTCCACGAGCATCGCAGGTTCACCGTTCACAATTCGGAGTGAGGTGCTGGTTACCTCACGATTTGCCTCGTAGAGCCTGGCAATAAGGCGCAGCACCTTTTCACTACCGTACACTGGCTCGGCCAACGCATTAATCTCGCCTCCACCATCGGTGACAAGTACCACGTCCGCTGCGAGCATTTCTTTCAGTCCCTGCACATCTCCAGAAGCGAGCCGGGACAAGAACCGTTGCAGAGTGTCGCGCATTTCTTCAACGCGTCTCGAAAAATTGGAAGCACGATTCTTCTCGTAAGACCTCATAATCCGCCGCGCGCGATGAAGCGTGACTTTAATGTTCGCTTCAGACATATCCAGAGCATCAGCGGTTTCGGTAGTGGAGTAATCAAAGACGTCACGCAGTAGCAGTACAGCGCGTTGGGCAGGCGTCAACGCTTCCAATGCCAGTAGAAACGCGAGCGTAACACTCTCCAGCAGGTCATAACGGTCGCCCGGAGAATCCTCTGTCGAAGTGGGATGGTCCAATTGCGATTGAACGTCACCGTCAGTGAGCACTGGCGATGGCAGCCATGGGCCAAAGTATTCCCGTCGCCGCCGGCGTCGCAGCTGATCGCGGCTGAGGTTGATTGCAACCTTGACGAGCCACGGTCGCAGAGGAGCTTCCATGTCAGCCGGCGGCTTTTCCAACGCCCGAACGAAAGTATCCTGCACGATGTCGTCGGCATCAGCAGCGCTGCCGGTCATGCGGTAGCACAGGCCCCACAAGTACCGTTTGTGTTCAGCAAATGTCTGGGCTGAAATGGTCATGACTACGTCGTCACATCAGTTGCGCCTGGCTTTCAATGTCACCAGCGTGAGGTCCTTGCGTTGCCGGTCGCTACGTTCCCCTTCATATGCAGATGGAATCTCGCTGCCGTTCATTGCGCCGGCATTCCAGACTTGAAATAGGTGATGCTTTCCCTCACGCCGGATGAATATGAGAGATGATGCCGTGCTCGGATTATCCCTTTCAACACGTTGAGTAAGGACCAGACGGACAATCCTGCCGTCGACCTTTTTTATTGTGATGATATTTGGTCTCGCAGGATCGGTCCGCTCCATGGTGTATGTGCCTGCTGTAAGCGTTTGACCATTTAAGATGAATTGGAACGGCACATCCACCTTTAATCTTTGAGTGCTCTGGGCATTGACACTTGCCACAGACGTAATGAGAGAGAAGAAAAGAACAACAAGTCTAAGAGACCGCTTTAGCATATCGCCTCCTTCGCTTGCGGTGATGTATCAGCGCAAGCTTTTCAGCGATAACACGTCTGCGGCGGTCGAAAGGTTACAGCCGGCAGTCAGGGATGAAGCTATTGCGCGAGATCTACAATTCTACCGGCTCCTCTATCGACAGCTTTCTGATATACGGTGGCTGCGGTGATCACATCCTGAAGCGCCATTCCGGTCGAGTCGAAGATGATGATTTCGTCCGATGATGTACGTCCGGGTTTTGTTCCGGCAATGACCTCGCCGAGTTCAGCATGTACGTGCTGTTTAGTCATCAAGTCGGAAGCAATGGCGTGATGCAGCTCTCCGATCGACGCACACTGGTCCACGACGTCAACCACTGTCTTGTTTTTAGCGAGGAGCGCTGGTTCCAATTCTTGTTTAGTTTCGCTGTCAGCACCGACGGCAGCTACAAACGTACCGGGTCGCACAGAGGCTTGTTTGAGGAAGAACCGGGTCGAAGGCGTGCAGGTGACGCAGATGTCACTGCGTTTCATTGCTTCTCCCAAGTCGCTGGTGGTTTCAACGACTATTTTCAGCTCGTCGGATAGTTCATTCGCAAACCGGCGAGCCTGAATGTTATCGATGTCATATGCAAAGACGTGCTCGAAAGAGAAAATCTTTGAGAGCGCCTGAATCGATACACGGCCCTGGTTACCACAACCGCACACCAATATAGACTTTGAATCCGGACGTGCGAGGTATTTAGCGGCAACTGCCGTAGCAGCACCGGTCCGCCGGATTGTGATTTCCATCGAATCCATGATTGCTAATGGGTAGCCATTTTGCGCATCCGCCAGGAAGACCGCTCCCTGAATTAGCGGCAGCCCAAACCGTTTCGCGTTGTGCGGAAAGTTCGCGTTGATCTTTGCGGCAAAAAATGATCTATCGAGTGCGAGGATTCCGGCTTTGATGTGAAACCCACCATCGTGTGCATGGACTCCCAAGATCCCTGGCGGCTGGGTCTTGCCCTCACCGTAGAGTTTGAAAACTTGTTCCACCGCTGCGATGTACTCCTCGATACTGAGGAGGTCTGCGACCTCGCTGCGCGACAGCAAAAGCGTGCCTTGCGGTTTCATAAAAGATTGTCGAGCTGAGCGCCCGCTTGTACTTCTACAGGCTCCATACCTTTGCGAAAAATTCGTGCGCCTGCCGATCCTTTCAAAGTGGTCGAGCCGTTCTCTACACGCACCATTGCACCTTCTCGTAGACCCGCAACGGTCGTATCGTTCTCCTCGAGAAACTGAAGGATTCGTTCCTCCTGTGTCTCACCCATGTGAGTTGAGTTGGGATCCGGATCGAGAAAATGTGGACTGATCTGGAAAGACACGAGCCCGAGCGCGTTGAATGAAGGTGGTTGGACGATGGGCATGTCCTTGGTCGTCTTGATCGTTGGGCCAGCAACATTCGAGCCGGCACTTGAGCCAACATAAGGCATGCCCTCTGCGACTCTCGCACGAACTCGTGTGATGAGATCAAAATCGTAGAGGGCTTTCAGCAGCCGAAAAGTGTTGCCACCGCCGATGAACACAGCCTCCGCATCACTGATGGCTTGAGCCGGATCGGATGCCGTATGGATCGACGTTAATTCGAGGCCCATCTTCTCAAATCGTTTTTGTGCCGTGCCGGCGTAGGCATCGCGATCGTAGAGAGCGTACGGAACAAACAGCACGCGCTTCGCGCTTCCGAGAAAGTCGCAAATCTCGGCGGCGGCATGATCAAGATACCCACTGCCGTAAAGCGTGGAGTTGCTAATCAGTAGCACTCGTTTATTCGCATTTTTGTCGTTCATACACTTCAGTTGACTTGCTTGAAAGTTGTAACACTCGTTACTATACGTTTGATGTTACAAAAAACACAAGCGCACGAGTGGATACTGCTGATCCATCAGCTGCCGGCCAAGCCAACCAATCTGCGCGTTCGCATCTGGCGCAAGCTACAGAAGCTCGGCGCAGTCGCAATTAAGAATTCGGTCTACGTCCTCCCCGCCAACGAAAAGACCAACGAGGATTTTCAGTGGCTGAAACAGGAAATCGAGGCCGCCGGCGGTGAAGCTGCTGTTTTTCGAGCTGGATCAGTCGAGGGCACAACCGATGACGAGATTATAGACGCGTTCCGCAAGGCACGCGACGAAGAGTTTGCCGCAATCACGGCTGAGTTCGATGGACTCACTGGTCGCATTCGCGAACAGTCTCGCGCCAAACACTTGTCTCCTACCCGTCTCGCTGCGCATGAGACAGAACTCGACAGACTGCACGCGGAATTGGAGCGCGTGATTGCTAACGATTTCTTCGAGGCAAAGGGCCGAGCCGCTGCATTGACCGCGTACGACCGCTGCCAAAAAGCCATTAGACTGTCGCAAGCGCCGGCCAGGAAAGCCGCCTCCGCTCTGCAAAAATCGGGAGTGTTATCCGTGGCTGATTTTCAGAATCGCCGATGGGTGACGCGCCGCAATTTACATATCGACCGATTGGCCTCGGCGTGGCTCATTTCACAGTTCATTGATAAACGCCCGCGGTTCTATTTCGTCGGTGATAACGAAACAATTGACGGTGGAATCCCATTCGACATGTTTAGTGCAGAGTTCACGCATCAGGGGGAAGACTGCACGTTTGAAACCCTACTGAAGCGATTTGGACTCACGGACATTCCAGGCCTGGGTGAGCTGGCGCAAATTGTTCACGACATCGACTTGAAGGATGACAAATTCAACCGGCTGGAAGCAGCGGGCCTCAACACGATCATCAATGGATTAAGTGAGTCTCTACATGACGACCGCAAACTACTGCAACAGTCTAACGCTATTTTTAATGCCCTATTCACGTCGTTCGGCAAACAAGCCGGCGAAAAAGAGTCACAGGCACGTAAACGCCTAAGCTCTCGAAAGAAGTCGCCCAAAAAATGATCGGCCAGACAATGAACGAAACAGCGACTAGCAAGCAGGCAAACGATTCAAGACCAGCAAGTGTGTCCGCGATACCGCGACGAACCGTTACGTTCCTGGAGGCGTTCCGCTTCTGGGTGAAGTTGGGTTTCATATCGTTCGGAGGTCCGGCCGGGCAGATCGCCATAATGCACCGCGAATTGGTTGACCGTCGTCGGTGGATCAGCGAAGAGAGATTTCTACATGCTCTCAATTACTGCATGTTGCTCCCCGGTCCCGAAGCGCAGCAGCTTGCGATTTACATCGGCTGGCTCTTGCATCGCACGTGGGGAGGCATCGTCGCCGGTGCCTTCTTTGTCATACCCTCGATCTTCATCCTGCTTGCACTCTCATACATTTATGCGGCGTATGGCAATGTATCGTTGGTCGCTGGTGTGCTCACGGGTTTCAAGCCGGTTGTCGTCGCTATCGTGGTCGAAGCCGTGTTGAAAATCGGTGGCAGAGCGCTGAAAAGGCGCGCCCACTTCCTCATCGCGGCCGCAGCTTTTATCTCTATCTACTTCTTGCGCGTCCCCTTCCCGCTCATCATCGTGACGGCGGCACTCGTGGGACTTGCGGGCGTGCGCTTCTGGCCACGGATCTTCGCAGCGAAACCGGCGAGCAAAGAGGCGGACGGAAAAACAGAAGGGCACGTGAACGTAGAGGACTCTCTCCCGCTCGTCATCGACGATCACGCACCGCCTCCACCGCACACCCTTCCCTCTCACGTTCGTAGTATGAAAATTCTCGCACTCGGTCTCGCATTATGGCTGCTGCCTCTCGCTGCACTGGTCGTTTGGCGCGGCTGGGGGAGTCTTCACGCGCAGGAGTACCGGTTCTTCACACAGGCGGCGCTTGTCACATTCGGTGGAGCTTACGCTGTGCTCGCCTACGTCACGCAAGCCGCCGCCGGCTCTTACGGTTGGATCACACATACGCAAGCGGTAGACGGCCTCGCGCTCGCCGAGACTACGCCGGGACCGCTCATTATGGTTCTTCAATTCGTGGGCTTCATGGCTGGCTGGAACAACCCTCAGGGTTTAGACCAGACAACCAGCGCGGTCCTGGGCGCGCTCGTAACTACCTACACGACTTTTCTGCCGTGCTTCCTCTTTATTTTTCTCGGCGCACCTTACATCGAAGTGCTCCGCGGGAACAGAAACTTGACAGGCGCACTGTCCGGCGTCACAGCAGCGGTGGTAGGAGTGGTGCTGAATCTCGCGATCGTATTTGGCGCGGCAGTGATCTGGCCGCACGGGTTGGCTCAAGGGACAAATTGGTTTGCGATGGTGATCGGAGTCGGTGCGTTCGTGGCACTCTACCGCTTCAAAGCCGATGTGTTGTGGGTGGTACTGGCGGGTGGCCTTATTGGTCTCGCGTGGACGCTGCTGGGCGCGTAACCGCATTATTTACGCTGTGGAGACAACCGCCTTGCACATTTAGATCAGCTATTATCAACTCGACAAATGGTAGTGTCTCAGTTTGAAATTACGCCGAAGGCGTTCGCTAATTTCAACCCAAGGTTGGAGCGTAGCGACAACCTTGGGTTGAAATTCAAATGTACGCTACCCCTGTAAAGGTTCGGCAGTTGGCGAACCCTTACAGGGTTCAATTCGGCTGGGGTTACAAACCCGGGGTTCTCGCCACGGCTCGAACCCCGGGCTAAAATTAGCGAACGCCTTCGGCGTAATTCAAACTGAGGCACTACTCGACAAATAAACTCGTTGACTTTCGAGAATAACAGGAATATGGTTCCGCCCGTTCTCATGATCGGCTGAGTTTCCCCGAGTTTTCCGCTCCTCGCGCGCTCGCCAAATCCAGCCTCTGTTTAACCGATATTTGTATTTTGCTGCTCGCCCAGAAAAGAACAGCAGAAACATTTCACTAAAAACCAGCATTCTACTTAGAAGTGTCTTCGGTTCACGGTTTCCGTGTCTTTACCAAGGAGGAAACACATGTCCACCAGTCCTAACCCGCAAAAGACTGATTTCAGTCTCGATATATTTGGCCGTTTTGTCTGCGACGGATTAGACGAGGCTCTTAAGAGCGCAGACACAAGTGTGCATCCTGACGCGCGTCCGTTCGACATAATTGTGATCGGAGGAGGGTCGTTCGGCGCGATCTTCGCAGAACATCTGTTTAGGAAAGATGTAACCCGCCGTCACCGGATACTCGTGCTGGATGCCGGACCATTTCTTCTTCCCGAGCACGTTCAGAATGCCCCGATGATGGGCATCACAGCTCCCGGACCGGAACAGAATGATCCGGGCTCCCTGCGGCAATTAGTTTGGGGATTACCGTGGCGCTCGTTTGTAGCGGGCGGTTTTCCGGGTTTGGCATACAACCTCGGCGGACGTTCCGTGTTTTGGGGCGGGTGGTCACCTCAGCTTCTGAATGCCGAAATGCCTAACGATGATCCTGCTAATCCCGCAGATACCGCCAAGTATCCGAATCTCTGGCCGAAGCAGGTAGTGGATGATCTGAACAACCACTATTTCCGTGGGGCGGCTGAGCAAATCGGTGTCACCGAGACAAACGATTTCATCTTCGGCGACCTACATACTGCTATGCGTCAGCAAATCTTCGAGGCGATTAACAACGACGCTGTGGCTCACGCGGTGCCGTTCGCAGATCTGGAGAATCACCTGGAGAACGTTGAGCCCGGCGAAGAGGAGATCTCCAAATTGGAAGCACCCCTGGCTGTTCAAGGTAAACCTCCTCGCTCAGGCTTCTTTCCCATAAACAAGTTCAGTACCGTCCCACTCCTCATTGAGGGAACGAGAACGGCCTGGGAAGAGTCAGTCGCAGGACTTCCTTTCGGAACTATTAGTGACAACACGAGAAAGCGAATGATGATGGTCGCAAATACACGTGTTGTGAAGCTGGTCACCGTTCAGGAAGGTTCCAATTGGCGCGTTACCGAAGTCCAGCTACAGGATTCGCGGACCGGACAAAGATTGCCGAGTATTCAAGTGCCGCGTGAGAGCGCCGTCGTGATTGCTCTCGGAACAATCGAGAGCACTCGTTTAGCGCAACTTTCATTTGCAGGAATTCCTCATTTCGATCTAATCGGAAAAAATCTGATTGCCCATCTCCGCTCTAACATGACGGTGCGGATACCGCGTTCGTCGTTGATATTTCTTCCTCCGCTGAACGGCGATCTTGAGCAGTCAGCTCTATTCGTGAAGGGACGCTTGAAGCACGATGACGATTCTGTCGGACATTTTCATTTACAAATCACTGCTTCAGCGGGGCCAGGCGGACTCGGCACGAGTAGTGATTTCGAGTTGTTCCAGAAGATCCCGGATATCGACTTAATCAACAGTCTCCGCGCGGCAGATACGGGCCATGTTGCGATCACGATCCGCAGCATCGGGGAGATGAAGCCGCAGAATAGTCTCAGCCGCATCTTCCTCGACCATGAAGCGGATCCGGATGAAGCTGGAGCCAGACGTGCGAGAGTAGAGATTGCAGATCCGCGCAAACCTGAGACGGCGAGCGACACTCCCGAGACGAAAAGAGACCGTGCGTTATGGCAAGCGATGGACGACTGCGCGATGTCAGTCGCGAACGCCCTGGCCGGGGGACAGCCGTTCGAAATCCTCGGTAACGGCCGTGACGGTCTGGGCACCACGCATCACGAAGCTGGACCATTATGGATGGGGAGTGATCCGACGAAATCGGTCACTAACTCAGAGGGACGATTTCATGGCGTCCAGAATGCTTACGTTGCTGGGCCTGCGATTTTTCCGACGGTCGGCTCTCCCAACCCGATGCTTACCGGGACCGCATTAGCCCGGCGCATGGCTGAGCGCATCATCTCTACCTTAGCCGCGCCGCCGCTTCCTGCTCTCGAGGCAGGCTACGAGCTGTTGTTTGACGGCACCGAAGATTCCTTTAATAAGTGGCAACGAGCAGGATTCAACGCGGGTGGTCCAGGAACGTTTGGCCTGGTTGACGGAAATATCGTGGCGTACCCGAATCTTGCGGCCGGCCTGCTGCTGCTGTTTTACGGACCACGACAATTCGGAAACTTCAATCTTCGATTAGATTTCCTGCCCACTGCCGCAGACGACAATTCGGGCATATTTGTGCGATTCAGATATCCACGCAAAGCGCTAACGGACGCAGAGTGGCAGTTATTCGATCCGGACGGTAAGTTGGACCGGGGTAACTTGCACAGCGTGGCAGTGGCGACCGGCTTTGAAGCGCAGATCGACGATCTGGGCCGCCCGGACGACACGGACTTCCGTCGCACCGGAGCGATCTACGGAATCCCTCTCGGTGCCGGTCCAGGCCAGCAGCAATACAGTCGCGGCGCCAATTTTAATGTGGGCCAATGGAACACGTATGAGATTGAAGTCGTGAATAACACCTATACCACTCGGGTTAACAACCACGTGACAACGACCTTCCAGAACGATAATCCCAATCGAGGACTCTCGCCGGCGCAAAATCGTAATTCCGGTTACATCGGAGTGCAGGCGCATACCGGCTTGATGGTCTTTCGCAACATTCGGATTAAAGTTCTTTAGCAGTGCTCAAGGCATCGAAGGAGACACAATGGAAGCTGCTATCAATACCAATAAAGAGAGCCGTGTCAAGACAGACCAGCAATCAGTGGAGAAATCCAAAGAACGGCAAGAGTCGATAAGATCTCATACCGCATTGATTGCCACGATTGCAGTCACGGTATTCGGTTTGACATACCTCACGCTGTCGATCGCCGGGTTCCTTGGAGCAAACAAGCTCGGAACTACCGAAGTGATCATTTTCGCAGCGCTGTTGTTTTTCAACTCAGTGTTGATAGGAAGACTTGACTCTCTCTCAATCTCTGGTAAGGGAATCGACTTCAAGGTTCGTGAAGTACAGAAAGAGCAGCACCGGCAACGCGATGAGATTAAATCGATTCAGTTTCTGCTGCGATATTTCGTCACGCAATCGGAGCTAAACCGGCTTCAGGAATTATCGGATGGATCATCGCCTTACCATTTCAATAATGATTACGAAAAGAAGGGCCTACACAATGAGCTGCGCCGCTTGCGCTCTCTCGATCTTATCCGGATGGTGTCGGGGAAGACGATAGGCGGTGATAAGGATGGGATCAATGATGCGCGGGGCGATCTGTTTGCATATGTGAGGCTCACCGATCGCGGCCGCGAATACCTGGAATTAAGAAAAGCGATCGAAACGTAATTCGGGTAAGAATTTTTTTGAACAAAGGGTGGGGTGACTCAGATGCTCGAACGGCTGTGCGTAATTCAACTCGGCAAACCGCGCTCCTTCCGCTCGATTAACTGCCTGCTCTTCTCGATTTGTCTTAACAGTAATCGCACGTCAGCGAGACTCGATGCGTGTTCTTCATCTCACCACTGAGTTTCCACCGGTCATTTTTGGTGGCCTTGGTACTGCTGTTGGCGGACTTACGGTTGCGTCTGCTCGTGCCGGAATGGAGGTCGGAGTGCTGCTGGTGGGCGGTCTTCTGGTGGTCGGCGATGTAGCTCATGGCGGATACGGGAGACCGGGCCCTCCTCATGAAATACCTGGAGACGCGGAAGCGCCAATCATGCATCCGAGCGGTATTACTTTCTTTCAGATTCCCTGGTATGGCGCCGTTGAAGCAGCCGTTCGAATTGTCGCGAAATGGAAACCTGATTTGATTCATCTGCATACCGCCTGGATATGGAGCTTCGCTCGCGCGATTCGGGAACAAACCGGCCTGCCTATGGTCTATACCGTGCATTCTGTCGATCGCGCGGAATATGAGTTCGGTCACGAACCAAGCCACATCCTCGACCATTGTGGGGATCAGGAAGAGGCGATTAGTGTCGCTGATCGACTCGTCGCTTTAACTTCCAACGAGACGGAGCTATTGGTCCACTATTACCCCCAGTCACATGACAAGATTCGCATCGTGGGCAATGGGATTGACGACTGTCCCAAAGCGCAACTGGCTGCAACAAAGAGTAGAGAGGGCGATCCCGCTTTGGTCCTTTACACGGGACGCTTAGTGGAAAGAAAAGGTATTCGTGATTTGCTTGACGCGATCCCCATAGTATTGGAAAAGGCGCCGAGAACGCGGTTTGTATTAGCGGGAGGTCCGCCTGATAGAACCGGCGAAGATCTCAAGCGTGAATGGCTGCCGCCGTCGTGTTATCAGCACTACGAGCAAATACATTTCACCGGCTGGCTCTCACAGAAAGCGATCGAGCCCTGGTATTGCGTTGCGGATATTCAGGTGATTCCGAGTCGTTACGAGCCTTTCGGGATGGTAGTTCTGGAAGGCATGCTGTACGGGCTACCAATCATTGCATCGGATCTCGGGGGACCTAAGTCCATTCTGAATCATGAGCAAACCGGATTGTTATTTCCACCGAGGGATGTCTCTGCATTAGCCGGTGGCATACTGCGGTTGATCGTGAACCCGGCACTCCGTCAAAGGTTAAGCCGCGCTGGTTCGACGGATGTCCGGTGTAACTGGTTGTGGCCGCACGTGGTGAGCAAAATGCGGCGCGTGTACGTGGAGGCTATCGCGACTGTGCGTAGACGAGTGCGCCATTCGTTGGTAGTTAAATCCGTCGCAGCTAACGCACCGCCTCAGCTTGTATAAGTGAGCACCCAACTGTCTCCGTTCTCGGGCAGTGGCACCAGCAAGCGTCGCGTACCCTCATTGAAAGCAATATCTGAAATCAGTTGGTTGTTGAAGCTGACTTCTCGAGGAGCAGACTCAACACCTAAGAACTCGACGAATTCGATTTTGCGAGAAGAATACAAGCCGGCGGAACGATTAAAACTCAAGCTTCCGGTGCGATGTTGGATTTGCGACAAACTAAACGATCCCGCTTTATAGTCAAAGCCCTCTCCATCGTCTTCGTAAAATGTAGAAGTGCTCAGTGAGCCTGAGCTAATTGCCGTAATCGCAAGCGGCGCAAAGCGCATTTGACCGGTGTGCTGCACCACGGGCTGTCTAAACAGCGCCGCACCGGCTCGGACAAACAGTGGCAGCCTGTCGATTGGTGCATTAGCTCCGATTTCAGTACCACCCTCGTAAAGTAATCCCGTGTACCAGTCTCGCCATTGACTTCCACTCGGAAGATAAACACTCCTCGTTACCGCGCCCTCGCTAATCACTGGTGCCACTAATAGATCGGAGCCCACCAGAAATTGATCGTCGACGCTATACGTTCTTCGATCGTGCGGATAGTCGAACCACAACGGGCGCATGACCGGCACTCCGGTTTGCTCGTGCTCGTGAAAGAGCGAATATAGATAAGGCAGGAATTGGTAGCGCAATTCGATAGTGGCGCGATTAATCCCTTCGAACTCCTCACCGTACGACCACGGTTCCTGATCGCTTGTTCCAATCTCAGAATGCGCCCGACAAAAGGGCGTCAACGCAGCCGCTTGTAACCAACGTGCGAACAACTCGCCAGACGGTTCTCCGGCAAACCCTCCTATGTCAGTGCCCACGAATGGAACGCCGGACACGCTGAGGTTGCATAACATGGGAATCGATAACGCGAGATGTTCCCAGGTACTCACGTTATCACCGGTCCAAACAGCAGCATAACGCTGTATCCCGGCAGATCCCGATCTGGTGAGCACGAACGGCCGCTGGTCTGATCGCAAACGCCTGATAGCCTCATAAGTAGTGCGCGCCATCTGCATCCCATACACATTGTGATAACGCGCGTGATCGCCTGCATGGCCATCTCCGTCGTGCCTCACCGAAAGCGGAAATGTTTTTTCCGGAAGATCGAATATGTCCGATTGCGTGTCTCCAGGAGCGAAAACAGAGGGTTCGTTCATATCATTCCAAAACCCGCTCACACCTGCGTCCAGATGTTGTTCGTAAAGGTTACCGAACCATTCTCTCGCACTTGGGTTTGTGAAGTCGGGAAAGGCACAAGTGCCTGGCCAAACCTGGCCCTGAAACTCCTCTCCTTCGGATGTGCGGCAGAAGTGTCCCTCATCGCGGCCGTCGCGATAAACGAAATACTTTTCGTCGACCTTGATTCCGGGATCGATGATCACTACCAGACGAAACCCATCGGCCTTGAGATCGTCGATTAACAATTTCGGATTCGGAAAATGAGTTTGGTTCCAGGTGAAGACGCGAAACTCGTCCATGTAATCGATATCTAAGTAGAGGACGTCGACCGGAATATACTTCTCTCGAAACTGACGCGCCAACTCCCTGACTCGTGCTTCCGGGCAATAGGACCAGCGTGACTGCTGATACCCAAGTGCCCAGAGCGGTGGCAAGGGACAACGACCAGTGAGCAACGTGTAATCCCGAAGAATGTTCCGCGGAGAACGCTCACGCCCACCGGTGAAGACGTAATAATTCAACTCACCGCCCAGCGCCGCAAAACTGTAGTACTCTTCAGAAGTATGGCCCATATCGAAGAGACATCGATATGTGTTGTCAAAGAAGATTCCGTATGAAAGACCTTCTCTTAAAGCTATGAAGAAAGGAATCGACTGGTAGATGGGATCGGTGCCGGGCGCGTACGCATATGTATCCGTGTTCCACATCATATGCGATTTGCTACCTTGCAATGATGACTTCGCCTTCTCGCCAAATCCAAAGTAGAGCTCATCAGACTCTCGACGCTTCGTGGTCTCGATGAAACCATTCAATGGATCAAAGAATGGGGGTTGCTGATCTTCAACGACGAGCTGCCCGGCCTCATCGAAAACACTTAATAGACAACCTTCACGAAGTGCCACAACGCGAACGCCGGACATCGCGATGATCTCAATCGATTGCTGGTCCTCTTCGACAAAAACTTCTTCACCTTCAAAGCGTGAATCCTCGATCGCATAGGACCAATCCGATCGATCTTTACCATCTGGCGACATGAAACGGACTCTAATGATGCCTGGTAATAGAAACGTCAGTCGCAGAGCGGCACCACTCTCCAAAGCGAAAGTCGCTCCGTCGAGATGACGTGTGACTCCGATAATGTCTCCAAGCGTACGTAAAGATTCGCGCGAAGTGATCATTGCCAAGCTCCATAAAAAAAGACCAACTGGTCAAAGGGGTGTCATTCAACCAGCAGGCCTGTTGATTGGTCCGGTGTGTTGCAGGTTGCGTACCAGTAGCAGTGGAACGTTGTAGCGCAGCTTTCGAGGAGTATTGATAGTGGAATTCGCATCAAATCTACTCAGTGTTTCGAGTTGCTGTCTCGATTTGTTAGCAGGATGGCTTTGCTGCAAAAGTCCAGGATCATTGTTGGAAGAGGTTAGTAGGTCAGTACCACCCGCGGTAGCGGGTAGGTGCGTAGCCTGAAGCAGTCGATGTTTCAGTGCAAACTGTTCGCAGCGTTGATCCAAGAGGAGATTCAGCGGCGCTACACGGCTGCGCACCCACCCGCTACCGCAGGTGGTACTGACCTCTTCCAAGCTCAACTACGGACTTTTGCGGCAAAGCCTCGCAGGATCAGGAGGATGAGAAAAGATCCGGAGGGCAATCCTAAGTACTCTCAGAAGGGATGAGGCCTTAAGCGCACTAACACTATACGGCAGAGACAAACTGCGCGTCACGAGAATTCTCTATGACCAGGCATTCAACGGCCAGCCCGGTTTCGCTGACCATTGCGGCCAGGCCAACGTCGTCGAAGACAATCGCGTCGACGGCACCCCGTTCCAGCTCCGGCTGCCCTTGAGAATTGATTACGGCGGGGTGATGTCGTGGCGCCACTTGATGTCTTCGAGCGCGTGTCCAAAGTCGCCGACGTATTCCTGAACTTCGTCCAGCGTGCGGAAATAGTGAACCTCGCGGAGCAATTGGTCGTCGTCGATCTCGTCATCGATATCGATCGGCTCGTCGCGTCGATATTCGAGGCGCAGCACCTGGTACGGACGCTCACGAAAAAGCTCTTGCTTCGTCACGTACTCCGGTTCCTCTCCCGGCGCGAGCAGGGAGAGCACACGCTCGTTAGGTTTCCGTTTACTAAGAAGTATCCAGGCCATAAAGGTACGGTCCGGGCTTTCTTCGCGAAAGCCCAGACTGTAGCCTTTGCTGTCCAGGAAGAACTCCAACTCCTCGCGTTTCAATCCTCGATGCGCCTTTCGAAGAAGATTCGGATCTTTTGGCCCTCACGGGTTTCGATCTGAAGGTGGGGCCGGCCTCCATGCTGCGTGTCTGCGAAGTCCCAATGATAAGTTCCTGACTTCCCTTCCGGGAATAGCAGCTTATCGTTTCGCACTTCATTTCCCGTCATGCCGGTGGTGTTATAGTAGCCCTCATGTTGATAGTTGCGCAAAAAGACCTCTGCCGCCTCCTCTTCGGTTTTTACCGTAACCTCAGTGGCTCCGTTCTTGAGCTCTCGCTCCGCCTGCTGCACTAACTGACTGGTCGGCGTCAGCTCGCGCATTACATTTGCGATGTTGGCACCGGCTTCGAGACCGGCTCCAACTAAGATTCCCACTAGCAGTCCCGCTTTATATTCACGAGACGAAGTGTCCATTCCTTCAAGGTGGTTAACCAGGAAGACTACTGGTCCGGCTGGCGACAAACCTTCATTGAACCCACCCATGTACTCTCTTTGCGCCTTGGTCATCGAAAAGAACCGGAAACCGCCGGACATGAATCCCTCAAGTGCCTGTTCGGCTCGCGCCTGTGAGTTGGTGATATAGGCGTAATTCCCGTTGGGGTCCAACGCCACCCAGAATCCCGTCTTCGCAGTATCCCGGTAGACGTAGCCATATGTATCCGTCCATCGTTTCCAGCTACCGCCCGGATCCGAGTCCTTCCATATCGGTACTGCAGTTGGAGCATTGGTGTCGTAGTACCAATCACCGCCGAGCCCGGTCGGGTCGCTGGAATTTACGGGATTATTGAGAACGTAGGAGTAACGATTCCAACTCTGAGGCGCAAAAGGCTTACCACTCGCGAGGAACGGATCCGCACTCGTGAATCTTCCGGCCGCAGATGAGTAGTAACGGGCATGAGCGTAATCCAAACCACTCTCAAGATCTCGCTCATACTCAGTGAACCTTTGCCGCAAAACCGTATCTATGGCGTAACCCTGAGGGGCTGAACGTCCGCCGATCGGATCGTTGAGCTCCTCTCCGAATGGCAGATAGTCGTGACGCCTGACGGGCGCCAAAGCACCGGTTTGATCGAGAATCATACGCGGCGTGCCAAGTTGATCTGTCACCAACCAATGAACGGTTGAACCTGTCCCACCGCCGCCACCACCACCCAGATTCCCGGAGATCACGACATTGTTGACCGTCGATCCATTACTATAGAACGCCGTATCGACCAGCAGCGGATAACTCGGCGTGACCGAGCTGGTGTAAACCACCACGCCGTTCTTTTTGTACTTCACCACGCCACTCTCGACCGCAACTCTGATCGTGTCGCCGGTGTTGTAAGTGCTCACACACCCGCGATTGACGCCAGACTCGAAAATACACAGGTTGTTGCCGGAGACCGCGAGGTAAGCAGCAAAATCGATGTCCGTGTAATCCCGGTTCGAGTCGCCATTGCTCAATCCGATCATGCGCCACGTGTTTGTCTCCGTCGCGGTGAGCTCGACATAACCATCGCCGGACGCAATCGACTGGCTCGACGACGCGCCGCTGTTGCCCCAGGCATCGGACCCGACCTTGGTCAAATTGTTCCCTGACACTGACACTCCGCTAGTGTTGGTCCAACTAACGTTTTGTGTGTTCTGTGGCACGCCTCCACTCAACAGACCCGAGATCATGACGTTGTTAACCGTCGACCCATTGCTATAGAACGCCGTATCGACCAGTAGCGGATAACTGGGCGTGACCGAGCTGGTGTAAACCACCACGCCATTCTTTTTGTACTTCACCACGCCACTCTCGACCGCAACTCTGATCGTGTCGCCGGTGTTGTAAGTGCTCACACACCCGCGATTGACGCCAGACTCGAAAATACACAGGTTGTTGCCGGAGACC
>Ga0081539_10003996_pt1 | contig 17009 bp, 16 predicted proteins | sample TabmetS4T2R2_FD_71023 | JGI IMG/M metagenome (GOLD analysis project Ga0081539, IMG submission 71023) | Tabebuia heterophylla rhizosphere microbial communities from the University of Puerto Rico - S4T2R2 | ecosystem: Host-associated > Plants > Roots > Rhizosphere ...
GCCCGGGGGTGTTCAGCTTCACCCAAAAACCGCGAAAGAGGGGGGGGGCCCCCTCCACGGGCGGGGATCCCCCCCCCGCCGATGGAGCGGATCGCCGACCGTGACGGCTGGCGCTCGGGGTCGGCCGACCGCCGAGCGATGCGCAAGCGCGGGGTCCTGCGGGACCTCGGGGCCGAGCTCTCCGAGGCCCGGGCCGAGGCCGATCGCGAGACCCGGGGCCGGCTGGCGCTGCTGAACGCGGTCGCCGCGACCGCCTTCGTCCTCGGCGGCTCGCTGTTCGCGATCGGGGCCGGGCTGGCGCAGGGCGACGTCGGCGGGCCGCTGCTGCCGGCCACGGTCTACCTGGTCGGCGGCGTCTTCTTCAGCAGCGGTGGCTACGTCTCGCTGCTGCAGGTGGTGAACGGGCCGCGCGAGGGGGCCGGGGGCGAGTTCGGCGCGCCGCGCTGGCGCTGGTGGGCGGCGGAGTGGGGGAGGCTGGAGTGGCTCTCGGCCCTGGTCCTCTTCGTCGGCACCCTGGTCTTCGCGATCAACCTCGTCGACTCGTTCCTCACCGACCTCACCCCGCGCCAGATGGACCGGCTGATCTGGTCCCCGGACATGATCGGCTGCGCGCTCTTCCTCGTCTCCGGGCACCTCGCCTTCATGGAGATCACCGGCCGCTGGTACTGGGGCTGGCGCCCGCGTGAGCTCGGCTGGTGGATCGTCGCCGTCAACCAGCTCGGCTCGATCCTCTTCATGGTCTCGGCGGTCGCCTCCTTCGTGCACAGCGACGGCGATCTCACCTCGGTCGCGGTCGCCAACTGGGGAACGCTGACCGGGGGGCTCTGCTTCGCGATCGGTGGGCTCCTACAGGAGTTCGAGCGACCGGCGTAGCCGCGAGCGGCGGCGACTGCGAGGATTGCGGCAGATGGCGGGGACCAAAAAGCCCGAGGCGCCGCGCGCGGAACGGATCATCCCGGGCGTCTGGCGGCTGCGGCTGGCCCTGCCCTGGCCCGGCGTCCCCCACGGCAACGCCTGGGTGCTCGCCGCCGGCGACGGCCTCGTCCTCGTCGACACCGGCTACGGCGGCAAGAACGGGATGCGGGACTTCGAAGCGGCCCTGGCCCAGGTCGGGTTCGCGGTCGAGGACATCGGCCTCGTCGTCTGCACCCACTCGCACTCCGACCACTACGGGCTGGCGGCGCCCATCACCGAGCGCAGCGGCGCAGAGCTCTGGATCCACCCCGCTTGGGGCCACATCCGGCTGATGGCCTCCGACCCGAAAGCGGCGATGGAGCAGCGGCTCGAGGCCGCCCGCCTGAGCGGCGTCCCCGAGGCCGGCCTCGAGGCCTACCGGGCGCGCAGCGAAGACGCCGAGAGCGGCGTCGCCGGGATCCGCGAGCCCGACCGCGAGCTCCTCCCGGGGGTCGAGGTCGAGACCGATCACGGCGCCTGGCAGGTCTACGAGACGCCGGGGCACGCGCCTTCGCACGTCGTCCTGCACCAGCCCGAGCGCAAGCTGATGCTGACCGGCGACCACCTGCTCGGCCGCACCGTGCTGTTCTTCGACTACGGCCACACCGCCGACCCGGTCGGCGAATTCCTCACCAGCCTCGACGTGATCGAGCCGCTCGGTCCGAACCTCTGCCTGCCCGGCCACGGGCGCCCCTTCCGCGACCCCGGCGTGAAGATCGAGGCCGCCCGCGAGCAGGTCGAAACCCTGCGCGCCAAAGTTCGCGAGCAGATCGGCGACGGGGAGCGCACCGCCTTCGAGATCATCGCCTCGATTCTCGGCCCAGACAACCTCGAGGGCCCGACCGCCGGCTTCCTCCTGCAGATCGTTCGCGCCCTGCTCGACAACATGTCCGCCCGCGAGGAAGCCGCCGCCGTCGACGGCACGGATCCGCAGCGCTGGAAGCTGACCTAGGGACGGGGCCAGCCCGCACACCGCCCAGGGCAGGTAGGTGTGCGAGCTGGCCCCGTCCCTCACGAACCCGTCCTAATGCACGCTATGCGCACATAACTACGGGTTCACGGAGAATCAGCTTCAACGAACCTTCGGCGGGGCTTCGTAGGGAGGGGTCGGGGGAGAGGCTCCTCCGACCCCTCCCCCGCACACCTCCAGAAGGTCCCGTAGCCTCTGCGGATGGCCAGCTTCACGTTCGAGCGGCGGATCGCCGCTTCGCCGCAGACGGTCTTCGCGGTGCTGACCGAGCACGCGAACTACGCCGCGGTGACGCCGTTGCGCAAGTCGGCGCTGGAGCGCGAGGGCGATCCGCCGCCGAACGGGATCGGCGCGATCCGGGTGCTGAGCGCGGTCGGGCCGCCGCTGCGCGAGGAAGTGATCGCCTACGAGCCCCCGAGCCGGTTCGCCTACAAGCTGCTCTCCGGCGCCCCGGTCCGCAACCACGTCGGCACGGTCGAACTGCACGCCGACGACGCCGGCACGCGGATGGTCTACGCGGTGCGCACGGAACCGACCCTGCCGCTGGTCGGCGGCGTCGTGGTCGCGGTCGCCAGGCAGGCGGTCGGCGCCCTGGTCAAGGGAATCGTCACCGAGTCCGAGCGGCGCGCGGCGGCGAATGTCTGAGGGCGGGCCGAAGGCCCGCCGCTTCCGCGACGCCGTCGGCTTGCTCGTACGACAGCCGCGGCGCTTCTGGGAGCGGCACCGGACCTGGGCGCTGGTCGGGATCGCCGCGATCGTGATCGGCGTCTTCGCCGTCGTCATCGCCTACAACGAGCTGAAGCGCCCGCCCGACGTCCACAACGAAGACGTCGAATTCAAAGTCACGAAACCGAAAGCGCCGCCGGTGCGGGCGAAAACAGTCAACTGGCCGCTGTTCGGGCTGAACCCGGCCCGCACCCGCTACCTGCCGGCGCGCGGGGTGGCGCCGCCGTTCCGCAAACTCTGGCGCTACACCGACCGGCCGCTGCTCGAGTTCCCGCCGATCTTCGTCGGCGGCACCCTCTACGCGGTCAACAACAGCGGCTTCGCCTTCGCGCTAGACGCGAAGAACGGGCGCAAGCTGTGGGAGCGGCGGATCGGCACCCTCAACGCCTCCTCGCCGGCCTATGCCAAACACCGGCTCTACGTCGTCAACCTGGTCCCCGGCCACATCGTCAAGCTCGACGCCAAAACCGGGCGCACGATCTGGAAGCGCGAGCTCCCCGACCGGGCCGAGTCCTCGCCGGTGGTGATCGACCGCACCGTCTACTTCGGGGCCGAAAACGGGCGCCTCTACGCGCTCAGCACGGTCAACGGCAACGAGCGCTGGAGCACCGAGCTGGGCGGGGCGGTGAAGGCGGCGCCGGCCTACTACGGCGGCCGCCTCTATGTCGGCGACTACGGCGGCTACATGAACGCGGTCGACGCGGAGAGCGGCAAGCTGCTCTGGCAGAGTGGCTCGCTCGGCCCGGGGTTCGGCGGCTCCGGCGCCTTCTATTCGACCCCAGCGGTCGCCTTCGGCCGCGTCTACGCCGGCAACAACGACGGCCGCGTCTACTCATACGGGTTGAGGGACGGAACCCTGGCCTGGACCCACTCGACCGGCGGCTACGTCTATTCCGGCCCGACCGTGGCCAGCACCCGCCACAGCCCGCCCTCGGTCTACATCGGCTCCTTCGACGGCAACGTCTACGCGCTCAACGCCAAGAACGGCAGCGTGCGCTGGAGCCGCGGCGCCGGCGGCCAGGTGATCGGCTCGCTCTCGGCGGTCGGCGACATCGTCTACGTCGCCGAGTTCACGCGCAAAACGACGACCGGGTTCATGATGCGCAGCGGCCGCCGCGTCTTCCAGTATCCGAAGGGCACCTACACGCCGGTGATCTCCGACGGCCGCCGCATCTACCTGACCGGCTACTCCTCGATCACCGCGCTGCAGCCGTTCAACCCCAAACGCCTGCGCGCCGTGCGGCTGAAACTGCGGCGCGAAGGCAAGCTCCCGCCGGTCGTCGTCCGCCGTCACATCGAGGCGGCGCGGGAGAAGGCGCGCAAGGAAGGCAAAAGCCGCCGGGCCGTGATCCGGGCCGGCAAGGAAGCGCTGGTCAGGCTCCAGGCGCGACTCCGCCGGGAGGCGGCGGCGGCAGGCGCGGGTAGCCCTTCGCGAAATTCGGGAAAAGCGGCGAGCGCAGCTGGTTCTGCATCACCTGCAGGCTCGTCGGCCAGTTCTGGATCCGGTAGCTCGAACTAGACCCGAAGTCCTGGTAGTAGACCATCATCTTCGCCCGCGGGTGGCTTTTCACCCAGCGGAAGAGGCCGCGCACGAAGTTCGGGTCGTCGCCGTGTTCGACGCCCCACTCGGTGATCGCGAACGGCTTGCCCTTGAAGCGCTTGTAGATGCCGTTCAGCGCTTTCCATTCGGGGTAGGCGGCGTAGAAGTCGGTGCCGGCCCAGTCGACCCACTTGTCGCCGGGCCAGAAGTGGCGCGGCCGGTTCTGGGGGACGGTCGGTGAGCCGGCCGGCAGCGGGCTCCAGAGGACCGCGACCGGGGCCGCCGGCAGGCCGCGGACCTGGACGGTCAGCGGCGGCAGGCCGGCTTCGGCGAGGCGGGCGTTGATCCTGCGCGCCTTGCCGCCGCCGTGGACGAGGATGTAGATGCGGCGGAAGGCGAGTTTGTAGGCACGGGTGCTGTGGCCGCCGCCGCGCGCGTTGCCCTCGCAGTCGTAGGCGGCGTAGACGTTGAGGCAGCGGTTGGGCTCGCCGAGCGGGCGGATGTAGGCGGCCAGCTTTTTGTTCCAGAAGAGTTTGTTCAGGCGCAGCAGGTACTCGTCGCCGAACCCGGCGGCGATCTGGGCCGGGGTGATCAGCTCGTGGCCGTCGTTGTTGTCGGCGGTGGTGATGTGCAGCATCGGGCGGGCGCGCGCCGTCTGCCAGCGGCGGATCGACTCCGGGAAGTCGGCGCCCCAGGTGCGGAAGGACTGGATCACCGCCGGGTGCTGGTCGGTGGCCGTGGTGAAGGCGCCGAAGTCGGCCGGGTCGCCGGTGTCGGAGACGCCAAAGTAGATCTTCTTGCCGGGCGGCTCGAGCGGGGCGCCGCGGGCGCTGGCGGCCAGGGCGAGGAGCGCGAGGGCCAGCAGCGCCACCGTGGCGGTGGCGAGCAGGACGGTGAGGTGCGCGCGGTGCCGGGCCATTCCAGAGCTGTGCTTCTTCCACCGGTTGGGGGCGATGCCCTCGCCAACCCGGGAAGAGGGGCGTATCCTCGCTGGCGGTGAGGAGATTTAGGTCTCTGCTGGCTCTCTGGGCGATCCCTGTCATCGCGCTTGGCTTCGCTGCGCCCGCGGCGGCCTCCTCGAGCGCGCCGTTCGGGCACGCCTGCGTGGCCGAGAACGGGGTCCGCTTCTGCCCGACCGCGAATCCGGCCGAACGCGTGCCCTCCTTCGACGGGGTGCCGCTCGACGTCGACGTCACCCTGCCGGAAACCGGCGCGGGCCCCTGGCCGACGATCGTGATGATGCACGGCTACGGCGGCAACAAGACCAGCTTCGAGACGACCAGCCCGGAGGGGCCCGCCCCCGACGAAGCCGGCGGCGGCTCGACGATCTACCGCTACAACAACAACTACTTCGCCCGCCGCGGCTACGCCGTCGTCAACTACACCGCGCGCGGCTTCGGCGGCTCCTGCGGCGGCGGCCCGAGCGGCGACCACGCCGGTCCCTGCGGGCTCGGCTTCATCCGCCTCGCCGACAGCCGCTACGAGGCGCGCGACACCCAGTACCTGCTCGGCCTGCTGGCCGACGAGGGGGTGACGAAACCGCGGGCGATCGGCGTCACCGGGATCTCCTACGGCGGCGGCCAGAGCATGGAGCTGGCCTTCCTCCGCGACAAGATCCGCGGCGCCAACGGCAAGCTCGTGCCCTGGCGCAGCCCCGGCGGCAAGAAGATGCGGATCGCCGCCGCCTACCCGCGCTGGCCCTGGTCGGACATCGTCGCGGCGCTGATCCCCAACGGCCGCTACCTCGACACCGCCATCGCCCCCACGGGCCAGAGCCTGCAGCCGTTTGGGGTGCCGATCCAGAGCTACCTCAGCGGCCTCTACATCACCGGCTTCCTCAGCGGCTACTACTGCGGCGGCGCCCCGGCCTCGACCCCGTGCCCGGATCCCGGCGCCGACATCACCCAGAACTTCGCCTACATCCAGGCAGGCCAGCCGCTCTCGGCGGCGGCGAAGTCGGCGCTGGAAAGCGTCTACCGCAACAGCGGCGGCTACCCGATCCGCTTCCTCAAGGGGTTCGAAGGGACCTCGCCGCTGCTGATCCAGAGCGGCTGGACCGACGACCTCTTCCCGCCCGAACACGCCCTGCGCGTCTACGCCTACCTGCGCAAGAACTACCCGAAGCTGGCGCCGAGCCTGCAGTTCGGCGACCTCGGCCACAGCCGCGGCTCCAACAAGCCGGCGATGAACCACTACTTCAACGAACAGGCGGCGCGCTTCTTCGCCCACCACCTGCTGGGGGCGAAAAAGCGCGGCCCGGCGCCGGGCTCGGTCACGGCCTTCACGCAAACGTGTCCGATCACCGCGCCCGATGGCGGCCCCTTCAAGGCGAAGCTGTGGAGGGAAATCCACCCCGGCAGCTTCAGCTTCGGCTCCGGCGGCACCCAGGAATTCACCTCCGCCGGCGGCGACGCCACCGTCGCCAAAGCCTTCGAGCCGACCTTCGGCACCACCGAAGCCTGCAAGACGATCCCGGTCACCGCCGAGCCCAACACCGCCACCTACTCGCGCGGCGTCAGCAACGGGTTCACGCTGTTCGGCCTGCCGACCGTCTCCCTGCGCGTCTCCTCGACCGGCCAGTACGGCCAGATCGTCGCCCGCCTCTGGGACGTCTCCCCGGAAGGGACCCAGATGCTGATCAGCCGCGGCGTCTACGCCCTCGACAACGGCCAATCCGGCGAGCTCAGCTTCCAGCTCCACGGCAACGGCTACCACTTCGCCAAGGGCCACACGGTCCAGCTCGAGCTGCTCGGCCGCGACTCCCCCTACTACCAGCCCGGCACCCTCCCCTTCACGGTCCGCGCCTCCAGCGTCAAGGTCGAACTCCCGACCCTGCAGAAGAAGCCGCGCTAGTTCGGAGGTCTGCGGGGGAGGGGTCGGGGGACCCACTTCCCCCCGACCCCTCCCTACGAAGCCCCGCCGAAGGTCCGTCAGCTCCGCGAGTCCGCCCTAGGGGTCGCATAGCGACCTTAAGTGCGGACTCACGTCCTGGCGTTTGCGCCTCGCGACGGGCGGGCAATGGGAGGAGGCAACAGGGAAAGGAGTGGATATGTCGACCGTTGCCGTAATAGCGATAGTCGTGGGTGCGCTGATCGTGCTCGCGATCCTGGTCGCGATCGCTCGCCGCGGCGCCAAGCGCCGTGAGTTGGGCCGGGTTCAGACCGAGGCCCAGCACGACGATGTCCGGCACCACCGCGTGCGGGCCGACGAGAGTCGCCACGAGGCGGAGCTGGCCGAGGAGCGGGCGAAGCGGGCTCGAGCCGAGGCGGAGCTCGACGAACGGCGGGCGGAGAGCCGCGAGCGCGAGCTCGACGGCGAGCCCGAGCGACAAGGCGAGCCCGAGCGACACGGCGAGCCGGAGCGGCGCGCCAGCTGAGCGCCGAGCTACGCCGCGTCGGCGAGGGGCGCGGCGTGGTCGGCAACCAGCGCCAGGACTTCCTCGGCGAACTTGGCGATGAAGCTGGGGCCGACGCCGCTGATCGCGAGCAGCGACTGCTCGTCGGTCGGGCGCACGGCGGCGATCGCGGCCAGCGTTTTGTTGTTGGCGACCGTGTAGGCGGGCTTGCCGGCGGCGGCGCCGAGGCGCCAGGCTTTCAGCGCCTCGAACAGGGGCGCGTCGGCTGCGGTGAGATCGGGCGGCGGCGCGGCGGCGGCCTTGGCGCGGCCGCGCTTGCGGGTCGGGACTGTCTCCGGGTCGGGCAGCCACTCGAGCAGGTCGCAGACGTCGCAGCAGCGCTCCAGCGGCGCCCCGGCGGTGCGGTCGCCGAAGTGGTGGAGCAGGGCCTGGCGGCGGCAGTCGGTCCCGTAGATGAAGGCTTTGATCGCGTGGTAGGCCTGCCAGCCGCGCTCGTGCGCGATCGCCAGCTCCGGGTCCCCGGCCCGTTGTTCGTTGAAGCGGACGAGCCGGCCGAGATCCATCTTCAGCGCCAGCATCACCGCTCGCGCCGGCAGCCCGTCGCGCCCGGCGCGGCCCGCCTCCTGGTAGTAGGCCTCGACGCTGGTCGGGATCGTCATGTGCCAGACCGAGCGCACGCCGGCCTTGTCGACGCCCATCCCGAAGGCGTTGGTGGCGACGATCACGCCGGTGTCTGAGGCCATGAACCGTTCCTGCACGGCGCTGCGCCGCTCCGAGTCGAGGCCGGCATGGTAGGCGACCGCGGCGATCCCGACCCCGCGCAGCTCCTCGGCCACCTCCTCGGTGTCCTTGCGGGTCCCGCAGTAGACGATCGCCGGCCGGTTCGCGGGGTCCTCCAGCCCGGCCTCGAGCAGCGCCTGGCGGCGCGCCTTGGAGCCGTTGCCCTCGAGCGCGACGACGTCGAAGGAGAGGTTCGGGCGGTCGAAGCCGGAGCGCACCTGCAGCGGCTCCCGCATCCCGAAGCGCTGAGCGATCTCGCGGGCGACGAACTCGGTCGCGGTCGCGGTGCAGGCCATCACGGTCGGGCGGCCGAGCCGCTCGGCGACTTCGGGCAACCGCAGGTAATCGGGCCGGAAGTCGTGGCCCCACTCGGAGACGCAGTGGGCCTCGTCGACCGCCAGCAGGTCGACCTTGCGCTCGCCGATCGCCTCGAGGAAGGCGCGCGAGGCGAAGCGCTCGGGGGCGCAGTAGACGATCCGGGCCGCGCCGCCGCGCACGTCCTCCAGGGCGGACCAGGCTTCGCCCTCGTCCATTCCCGAGGAGATCATCGCCACCGGGTGCCCGGCCGCGGTCAGCCGCTGCCACTGGTCCCGCATCAGCGCGATCAGCGGGCTGACCACGATCGTCAGCTCCGCGCTCGCCAGCCCCGGCAGCTGGTAGCAGAGGCTCTTGCCGCCGCCGGTCGGCATCACGATCAGCGAGTCTCGCCCCTCCAGCGCCGCGACCACCGCCTCCCGCTGCCCCGCCCGCCAGTCGGCGTAGCCAAGCTCGTGCAGGAGAGAGTCAGCTTTTTCGCCCGAGGTCACGAAGCTCCACACTAGGCGTTTCTCCGGCGGGTGGCGCCGCGGGGGAGGCCGCCGCGAGGAAGCTTTAGCTACCGCCGGGGTGGTCTCCCCCGCGGTGACAGGACCCGCCGGCCGTTACGCCGGAAGCCAAGGCTCCGACCAGCTGGCGATCCCGCGCAGGAGGTCGTCGGACTCCTTCGGTCCCCAGGTGCCGGGCTCGTAAAGGAGCACCGGGCCGGGGTCGTCGAGCAGCGGCTGCACGATCCGCCAGGTCTCTTCGATCGCGTCCTGGCGGGTGAACAGCTGGTGCTCGCCGGCCAGGGCGTCGCCGAGCAGGCGCTCGTAGGGCTCGGGGTCTTCGCCGGGGTGGCGTTCGAAGAGGACTTCGAGGTCGGCCGCCTGGAAGACCTCCTCGCCGGCCTTCTTCGCGTACATCCGCATCCGCGAGCCCGGGGTCGGCTCGATCCGGAAGGTCATCTTGTTCGGCTCCGGCGTTTTGCCGTGGCCGATCCCGGTCAGCGGCGGCCGGCGGAAGACCGCGGTCACCTCGCTCGCCTTCACCGGCAGGTTCTTGCCGGCGCGGATGAAGAAGGGGACGCCGCTCCAGCGCCAGTTGTCGACCTCGAGCTCGACCGCGGCGAAGGTCTCGGTGGTCGACTTCGGGTCGACGTCCTTGACCTCGAGGAAGCCGTCGTACTGGCCGCGCACGTAGCGGTGCGGGTCGGTCGTCCGCATCGCCCGGAACAGCTCCAGCTTCTTGTCGCGGATCGAGTCCGGGTGGTTGCCGCTCGGCGGCTCCATCGCGATCAGCGCCAGCACCTGCAGGGCGTGGTTCTGGATCACGTCGCGCATCGCCCCGACCGCGTCGTAGAAGCGGCCGCGGTCGTCGACCCCGAAGTTCTCGGCGATCGTCATCTGCACGTGGGAGATGTGGTCGCGGTTCCAGACCGGCTCGAGGATCGAGTTGGCGAAGCGCAGGTAGGCGATGTCCATCACCGGCTCCTTGCCGAGGTAATGGTCGATGCGGAGGATCTGCGGCTCCCGCAGGACCTCGGCCAGTTCCGCGTTGAGCGCCCGGGCCGAGGCGAGGTCGTGGCCGAACGGCTTCTCGATCACCACGTGGGCGCCCTTGGTGAGGCCGGCCTTGCCGAGCCCCTTGACCACGGTGGAGAAGAGGAAGGGCGGGATCTCCAGGTAGAAGACCGGGTTCTCGGCCCCGTCCAGCGCCGCCTTCACCTGCTCGAAGGTGGCGTCGTCGGCGTAGTCGCCCTGGACGTAGGAAAGCCGCGCTTCCAGCGCCGCCAGGACCTCCTGGTCGCACTCCTCGACCGTGGCTTCGATCGCCGCCCGCGCGTGGGCGCGCAGCTGCGCGTCGTCCCACTCGTCGATCGCGACGCCGACGATCCTCGTCTTCAGCTTGCCGCTGCGCTCCAGCCGGTAGAGCGCGCGGAAGGTCATTTTCTTCGCCAGGTCGCCGCTGATCCCGAAGATCGCCAACACCCCGGCCTCGCCGTCCTTGTGTGCCTTGCCCATGCGTCGAGCAGGCTACTTGTTCCGGTAGCGGTGAAAGTACGATTCGCCAACACCCGTCCGCACGCTCACACACGGAGGTCGTAATGCAACTTGGAATGGTCGGCCTCGGTCGGATGGGGGCCAACATGGCCCGCCGCCTGATGAAAGACGGTCACGAGATCGTCGCCTTCGACGTCAATCCCGACGCGGTCACCGAGCTCGCGGGGGAGGGGGCGACCGGCGCCGAGTCGCTGGCCGACCTCGCCGCGAAGCTGAGCGCGCCGCGCTCGGTCTGGATCATGGTCCCGGCCGGTGGGATCACCGAGGCGACGATCAAGGACGTTGCCGCGGTCCTGGAGCCCGGCGACGCGATCATCGACGGCGGCAACTCCTACTACCGCGACGACATCCGCCACGCGCAGATGCTCGAACAGGATGGGATCGACTTCGTCGACTGCGGGACCAGCGGCGGCGTCTTCGGGCTCGAGCGCGGCTACTGCCTGATGATCGGCGGCCCCGACGGGGCGGTCCAGCGCCTCGACCCGGTCTTCGCCTCGCTGGCCCCGGGGGTCGGCTCGGCCGAGCGCACGCCGGGCCGGACCGGCGACCCCTCGCCGTCGGAGAACGGCTACCTGCACTGCGGCCCGAACGGGGCGGGCCACTTCGTGAAGATGGTCCACAACGGGATCGAGTACGGGATCATGGCCGCCTACGCCGAGGGCCTGAACGTGCTGAAGAACGCCAACGCCGGCAAAGTCCAGCGCGAAGCCGACGCCGAGACGGCGCCGCTCGACCACCCCGAGTACTACCAGTACGACCTCGACCTGCCGGAGGTCGCCGAGGTCTGGCGGCGGGGCAGCGTGGTCGGCTCCTGGCTGCTCGACCTGACCGCCGCGGCGCTGCAGGAATCGCCCGAACTAGCCGAGTTCTCGGGCCGCGTCTCCGACTCCGGCGAGGGCCGCTGGACGGCGATCGCGGCGATCGACGAGGGCGTCCCGACCCCGGTCCTGACCACCGCCCTGCAGGAGCGCTTCTTCTCGCGCGAACTCGGCGACTTCGGCGACAAAGTCCAGTCGGCGATGCGCAAACAGTTCGGCGGCCACGACGAGAAGAAAGGCTGAGGGCGCGCGGATGCCGCCGCATCTGGAGGTCGCCGGCGACGAACGCGCCGCCGCCCGCCGCGCCGCCGAGCTGATCGCCGAGGCCGGCGCGGCCGCGGTCGCCGACCACGGCTACTTCGGCTTCGCGATGAGCGGCGGCCGCTCGCCCTGGGCGATGCTGGCGAACCTCGGCGACCTCGAGGAGATGCCCTGGGGGGAGACCGAGCTCTTCCAGGTCGACGAGCGGATCGCTTCGCCGGGCTCCGAGGATCGCAACCTCACCCACATGGTGCTCGGCCTCTCGATGGACCACCAGTCGGCGCTGCGGCCGATGCCGGTCACACAGCGCGACCTCGACGCCGCCGCCCGCGAATATGAATCCCAACTGCCCGACTCCTTCGACCTCGTCCACCTCGGCCTCGGCCCCGACGGCCACACCGCCTCGCTGGTTCCCGACGACGCGGTGCTGGAGGTCGACGACCGCAAGGTCGCCCTCACCGCCACCGAATACCAGGGCCACCCGCGGATGACCCTCACCTATCCGGCGATCGACGCCGCCAAGCGGATCCTCTTCCTCGTCACCGGCGCCGAGAAGCAGGACGCCCTCGCCCAGCTGCTGGCCGGCGACCCCTCGATCCCCGCCGGCCGGGTCAAGAACGAGGAGATCATCATCGTCGCCGACGAGGCCGCGGCCGAGGGCCTGTCGACTTAGTACCGCTATAGAGCGACTAAGTCGACACGGCTAGATGCCGCCGAGCCGGGCGACGATCTCGCGCAGGCGCGCGAGCCGCTCGTCACCGTCGCCGACCATCGCCTCCAGCCAGGCTTCGATCTCCGGCAGGTCCAAGGGGTTCGCGGCGACGAGGATCTGCTCGATGTCGAGCCAGTCCTTGGGCCGGTTGAACATCACCTTGCAGACCGCGAGGTGCTCGGGGGCGAGGATCGGGACCGTCGTCTCCGCGAACGGAACCCGACGGGTCGCTTTCTTCATCTCCTCGTGGAAGGGGTCGTAGGAGAAGAAGAGGTCGACTGGGTTGCGGTCCCACCAGAGCCGCGCCTGTCCGTCGCGTTCGAGCGCGGCGGCGTCGACCCCGACGTCGACCCCGAGAGGGGAGAGGGCGTCGCGAACCGTCGGCCAGCGCTCGGTCGTGACGAAGACGTTGAGGTCGACGTCGATCGTCGCTCGTGGCTCCGCGTAGTAGGCGAGCGCGAGGGCGCCGCCGAGCGCGTGGGGGACCTTGGCGGTGTCGAGAGCCTCGTGGATCGCGACGACCTTCTCGACCAGCGACGGCGCTCCGCTGGGACGTTGCGCGGCCATCAGCCCGAGCTCAGCCGCGGGAAGCCGATCTCCTCGGGACGGATCTCGAAGGGCAGCGCATCGGCCAGGCCCAGCAGGTCGACCAGTGCCGCGCCGCGCTTCTCCAGGCTCGCCCCGATCCACTGGGCCGCTGCCCGGGCCGCGTCGGAAACGAGGGTCTCCGTCTCAGCGGTGGACGCGCCGGCGACGTGGCGCTCTGCTTGCGAGAGCCCGTCGAGCAGCAGGCGCCGCAGCTTCGGTTCGAGCATCTCGCCCTGGGCGAGCAAACCCAAAAGCTCTCGGGCCGCCCGGTCGACCGGCTCTGCCGCCACCGGCGCTCCGGCCCGAATCGCTGCGTCCCGCAGCTCCGCGGCCTCGGGCGGCTTCGCGGCCCGGGCACGGGCTTTCTCGATCACCTCTGGGCTCAACTCCTTGAAGGTGACGAGGGTGCGGCTGCGGGGACCTTTCGGGGTGGAGTGGGACTCCCGGAACTCGTAACCGCGCTTCGTCTCGACCACATAAGTCATAGTGGGTAAACCGTACCACTACGCTCGGGAGACCACCTCACGAAGCCTGGCCAGGCGTGGATCCCCGGCGCCAACCATCGCTTCCAGCCAGCGCTCGACCTCGCCGCGGTCGAGCGGCTCGGTCGCGGCGAGGATCGCGGCGATGTCGGCCCAGTCCTTGTCGCGGTCGAGGATCGCCTTGCGGACGAGGAGGTGCTCGGGGGCGACGACGGGGACGACGGTCCCGTTGCAGGGCAGCTCGCGGAGCCCGTCGGCCATCGCCGCGTGCAGGGGGTCGGTCGCGAAAAAGACGTGTACCTCCTGGTGGTCCCAGCGCAGGCGCAGCTCGCCGTCCTCGTCGGGCCCGCCGTTCTCGGCCTCGGCGCCGAGCGGGGCCAACACCTCCCGCAGCCGCGGCCAATCGGAGGCCGGGACGAAGACGTTGAGGTCGATGTCGGCGGTGGGGCGGGGCTCGGCGTAGTAGGCGAGGGCCAGGGCGCCGCCGAAGGCGTGCGGGAGCGCGGCGGCGCCGAGCGCTTCGTGGAGGGCGACGACCTTCCCTCTCATCGGCGGAAATCTATCCCCGGGCCCGTCACCGGTTGGGGGTCTACCCGCCACTCGGGTAGTTCCAACCGCTGCCGGGGCGGCGCGGGCGTAATCTCCTAGGACCGATGGCGAACTCGGTGACTGTCGCCAGCATCCCAACCCCCCGCGCCGGCACCGTCGAGGTGCTCGTCGGCCTGCTCGCGGAACTCGACGAGGCGACCGAATCCGGGGTCTTCTACGACCGCGTCTGCCGCGCGGTCTGCACGCTGACCTCGATGAAGCGGGCGGCGCTGCTGCTGAACGACGAGACCTACCGGGCGGTCATCCCGATGGGCTCGCACGGGGTCGACCCGGAGCTGTTGAAACGGATCGAGGGAACGCTGGACGAGACGCCGATCGCGCGGCTGGCCCTGGAAGAGGACCGGGTGGTCGAGGTCTCGGGTGATTTGCACGGCCACATTCCCGCCCGCTACGCGGACCTCGCCGACACGCGGACGATCACCTGCACGCCGATCTCCGCCGCGCGCCGCTGGCTCGGGGTGATCTTCGCCGATCGCGGCGGCGAAGACTTCAGCCTCGACGAGGGCGAGCGCGAGACGATGCTGACCCTCGGCCGCCTCGCGGCGCTGACCGCCAGCGTCGAGCACTCGACCGAGCAGCGCGAAAGCGAGCGGCGGCTGGCCGAACGGGTCGAGCTGACCCGCGAGCTGCACGAGAACGCGATCCAGCGCCTCTTCGGGGTCGCCCTGGCGCTCGGCTCCGAGCGCGGGCTCACCGACGACGAGCGCCGCCGCTGCCAGGAGGAGCTGCGCTCGGTCGTCGCCGACCTGCGCCACGCGCTGACCCGGCCGGTGGCGACGGCGCCGCGCTCCCACCAGACCAGCCTCGTCCAGCAGCTCGGCCGGCTGCGCGAGCGGCGGCCGGAGCTGCGGCTGGAGTGGGAGGAGGGGGTCGAGGTCCCGCCCGACCTCGAGCCGCTCGCCCAGTCGGTGCTGAACGAGGCGCTGCGCAACGCCGACCGCCACGCCGAGCCGACCCAGATCGACGTCCGCGTCGGCTCCGACGGCGACACCTTCACGCTGGCGATCGAAAACGACGGCTCGCGCGAGGGCCGGGCGACCAAAGGCGGCGGCCTCGGCCTGCGGCTGGCCGCCCTGGAGGCGCTCCGCTACGAGGGCCTGATCGAGTTCGGCGCCCCCAGCGCCGGCCACTGGCGGGTCCGCCTCGTGGTCCCGATGGAGGCCTCCTGATGGCGAGCGAGGAGGGCAAGCTGCGCGTCCTCGTGGTCGACGACCACGACGTCGTCCAGTGGGGCTTCCGGCTGTTGCTCGAGCGCCAGAGCTGGGTCGACCGCTGCCTCGCCGCCTCCAGCGGCGCCGAAGCGGTCGAGGTCTGCCGCAAACTGCGCCCCGAGGTGGCGCTGGTCGACATGCTGCTCGGCTCGGAGTCCGGGGCCGAGGTCTGCGAGGAGATCCGCTCGGTCAGCCCGAACACGCGGGTGCTGCTGATCTCCGGCGCCGGCGTGATCTCCCCCAACGTCGCCCGCTCCGCCGGCGCTTCCGGCTTCATCTCCAAGGACTGGTCGGCGGTCGACGTGGTCAAGGCGGTGCGCATGGTCTCGCTCGGGACCGAGGTCTTCGCCGACCAGGCCCCGCTCGACTCGCCGCTCTCCGAGCGCGAGCAGGAGGTGCTCTCGCTGATCGCCACCGGCTCGACCAACAAGGAGATCGCCAGCCACCTGCACCTCTCCCCGCACACGGTCAAGGAGCACACCTCGGCGATCTACCGCAAGCTCGGCGTCCGCAACCGCGCCGAGGCAACGCGCCAAGCCCAGCGCCTGAAGATCCTGGTCTAGCGAGGGACCGGGGGAGCCCCCACCGCCCTCGCGACTTAGTGGGCGCTATGGCGCCCAAAATGTCGCGAGCACGAAGTGCGCGGGCGTGGCGCGCCTTCCTGCTTGATGCCTACGCCGGGATCCCGGGAGCGAAGCGGCTTCGCGCTCTCCTTGACGAGGACGCCTTCGTCCTTACCCAGGAGGAGCTTGAACGCCTTTTCCTCCCTTTGACTCGGGAGGTCGGGCTCCCCCTCCCGATCACCGGAGAACTGGCAGGTGAGCTATGAGTCCGCGTACGTCCGCCGCATCCTTGCCGCCACCGCCGCCGCATACCGGCGCCGTACCCGGGAGCAGGCACCAGCCGACCCCCCGGCCGTCCCCTCTGATCCCCGAAGTGGGGGGGAGGCGCGCCTCGTTAACGTCACCTTCGCCGAGGCGCGGACCACTATGGATACGTGGCCTCGGACTCATCGAAAATCGCGATCCTCTTCCCCGGGCAGGGCAGCCAGACCTCGGGGATGGCGGCGGTTACCGCGACCCAGCGGCCGGACCTGCTGGAGCAGGCGCGCGAGGAACTCGGGGCCGACCCCTTCGAGCAGATTGGCGCGGGCACGCACTTCGCCCAGCCCGCCCTCTACTGCGCCAGCCTCGCCCACTACAAGCAGGCCGGCAGCCCGGGCGGGGCGATGCTGGCCGGCCACTCGCTGGGTGAGTACGCGGCGGCCCACGCCGCCGGAAGCCTGGGTCTCGAAGATGGCGTGCGCCTCGTTGCCGCGAGGGATCGCCTGATGAACGAGGCCTCAAAGGAGATACCCGGCGGGATGGTCGCCCTGATCGGCGCCGACCCCGATGCCGTGGCCGAAGCCACGGATAGATCCGACGGCGCCGTGGTCCCCGCGAACTTCAACTCGCCCCGCCAGATCGTACTTTCCGGTCGACTGGACGCGCTCGATGAGGTTACGGAGGGTCTGCGCGGTCGCAAGGTACGCCTGCGGGTGGCCGGGGCATTCCATTCCCCGCTCATGGCGGAGGCGGCCGGAGAGATGGACGTACTTCTTGAAGCGGCCCCATTCAACGAACCCGACATCCCCATGATCGGGGCGG
>Ga0081539_10003997_pt1 | contig 17001 bp, 12 predicted proteins | sample TabmetS4T2R2_FD_71023 | JGI IMG/M metagenome (GOLD analysis project Ga0081539, IMG submission 71023) | Tabebuia heterophylla rhizosphere microbial communities from the University of Puerto Rico - S4T2R2 | ecosystem: Host-associated > Plants > Roots > Rhizosphere ...
CTCGAACAAGAGCTCGGCTTGCAACTGATCACGGGACCGGACGCCGATAGACGTTGTCAGTACCGGGTCGCGAACATCTATGACGCTCGTCTCCTGCGCGTGGCTCGCTACATCCGCGACAGCCACGACGTCCCGTGGGATCGACTGCGCGAGCTCAGTTCTCCGTTGCCGCGACGGGAAGACGCGCGCCTGTGGCTCGAACAGCTCACGCTGCTCGTGCCGATCCTCCTGCTCGTGTCGGCTGGCCTCGACATCGCGCGCAGCCGTCGTCGCGGCGAACCGGTCGACCGGAATACCGCCGCCATCGTGCTCGCCGCGGCGTTTCTCGCCATCATCGACTCGCGGCTCTTTCGCGAATCGTCGTACTTCGTCGTGGTCACGCCGATCACCGCGGCGCTGGCCGCACGCTTGTTCCCGCCGCTGAGCGCCAGGCCGTCGATCGTCGCGCAGTGGCTGGTGATCGCCGGCGTGATGGTCGTCACTGCAGTGGCTGTGTTCGTCGACGTGCGCGACAGCGGCATCTTCAACCCGATCCGGCTGGCGCGGTATGTGCCGGAGACGTTCGACCAGCTGCTCTCGTCCCCGCCGGTCGAAGCGTATCTGCCGGAAGACGAGGCGCTTCGCTACGATCGCGCCGCCTGGGATGCCGGCGAGGTCGACAAGGGCAAGGTGCTGCTTCGATATCTGCACGACTGCACGGCGGGCGGCGATCGCGTGCTGGTCACCGGATCGACGCCCTATCAGATCGGTTACTACGCTGAACGCCCCATCGCCGGCGGTCACGTGTTCTGGCATCACCGCTGGCGATCCGACGCCGCGCACCAGAGGCAATCGCTGGCGCTGCTCGAGCGGCAATCCGTTCCGTTCGCGTTCTCGACGCACGACCCGGTGCTCGAGGACTTCAAAACGTACCCGTTGATTCGCGACTACCTGGTCGAGCACTACGTCGAGCTCCCGGGCACCAGCGGTCTGGTGCTCGTCGACACGAGACGGAAGGCGACGGGCACGTTCGGTGCGCTGGGCTTTCCGTGCTTTCGAAACGCAGACGCGTCTCACGTCGAATAGCAGTGACGGCCGCAGAGCTCCGTCCATCACCAGTCGCCGATCCCACACGGCGGACACGCCGGATCGTTTTGATCGTCGTCGGCGTGCTGACAGCCGTTGTGCTCGTCCTGACGGCACGCGGTCAACTCTACGATTCCAACTTCCTGTTCCTGGCGGAAGTCCCGTCGATCCTCGCCGGCGATCATCCGTATCGCGATTTCTTCGAGTGGGGTGCACCGTTGCCCACGTACCTCTCGGCGGCGGCGCAGCTGCTGGTCGGGTATCGATTGATCGGAGAGTTCGGCCTGCAGTGGCTGTTCATCATCGCGGGCACGGTCATCGCGTGTGATTTGGGCCTGCGCCTGTCGCGCTCGGCCGCCGTCGTGATGGCCACGATGGTCGTCGCGGCTCTCGTCATCGCCGTCGCTCCGACCTATCACTATCCCAAACTGTTCTTCTTCCCGGTCGCGGTCTGGCTCGGCTGGCGGTATATGGACGCGCCCAGCGTCGGTCTGAGCGCGGCGTTCGGACTGACCACGGCGATCGCCTTTCTGTTCCGCCACGATTTCGTCGCCTACTTTGCGCTCGCCTATGTGCTCGCCTCGATACTGGCCCGAGCGATCAATCCCGCGGCGAGACACATCCGATCGATCGTGATGGAAGCGATGGTCGCCGGCGTCGTGGCGACGATCGCCGTCGCGCCCTGGGTGTTCGTCGTCGAACGCAACGAAGGTTTCGTCGACTACACCAGGGCGCGAGCGACCAAATACGAGGGGGCGCACGGCGTGTTCCGGGCGCTGCTGGACGTGAACCCGATTCGCGACCTCGGACCCGCCCCGGCACCGCCGCCACAACCCGGCGTGGTCGGCTTCTTCTGGAAGCCGGAAGTGGATGAAACGCGCCAGCATCAGATCGAACAGCAGTACCGAATGCGATTGCTCGACGAACGCGATCCGATCGGCCGCTTGCAGTACGCCGTGCCGGACATCTTCGATGTCCGCCTGCTCGAGTTGGATCCGTACATCAATGACGGAAACAAGTTTCAGTGGGAGCGGATGCAGGAGCTGCTGCTGCCGTTCCCGGCGCGCGCCACCGTGGCGTTGTGGCTCGAGCAGATGGCTCTGCTCGTGCCCGTCGGGCTGGTCGTGTCGGCGGTGTGGCAGATGGGGCGCAGTCGCCTGCGATCGGAGAGGGTGCCCATTCCCGCCTGGCGCATGCTCTTCTCGGCCGTCGTGCTGGCGGCGATCGATGCCACGCTGCTTCGGGAACCGTCGTATGTCACGCTCGTCGCGCCGCTGGCGGCCGCGTTGAGCGCACCGCTGGTTTCCGGTGTCCCGCGCAATGCTGCTGCGATCGCGCCAGGCCCCGTTGGCAGGATTGCGACAGTCGCACTGCGAGTCTGTGCCTGGTCGCTGCTGCTGCTGACGATGTACGCCGCGGCGGTGTGGGCGAAGAACATGCCGTTCTTTCACCCGTCGACGCTGGCGGCAACGACTCGACTCGCGATCCGCGACCTCTTCAACTCACCGCCTGTGGAAAGCGCTCCGGGCTTCCTCTACGTTCACGACTGCACGGCGCCAGGCGATCGCCTGCTGGTCACCGGGTCGACCCCGTTCCATGTGAGCTACTATGCCGAGCGGCCGATGGCCGGAGGACACCTGTATTGGCACTCCGGCTGGCGTTCCGACCCCGCGCACGAACAGGAATCGCTCGCGCTGCTCGAGCGACAGTCCGTCCCGTTTGCGATCTCCACGCACGACCCCGTGCTCGTCGATTTCGTGAAGTATCCGCGGATCCGGGAGTATCTGATAAAGAACTACGCTCCGGTCGAAGGCACGAGCGGAAAGATCCTGGTCGACACACGACGGCAACCGACCGGGCGGTTCGGCGAGGATGGGCTCCCGTGTTTCCGGCTGGCAGGCTCATGAACCTGTCCGCGGCGTGAGCCCGCACGCTCATGTCGCTTGCGTCAGCGCAAAGCGGGCGCTGATTTCGAGATAGCGCGGCGTCGCCCTGCGTGCGACCAGGTCGAGCTCGGTTGTTGACAGTGCCTCGCGGTGGCGGCTGGTCACGTCGGGGTCGATGCCGGTGGCCAGCTCATGGCTGCTGTCGGACAGCACCGACATCGAGTTGTACGTCGGTTCGAGCAGGACATCGCTGAACGGGATCTGCATCCGCTCGCACAGCAGCCGCATCGCCGCTTCGGTCCGGTGCACCAGATCCTCGAACAGCAGCACGATCACCCGATCGGGCCGCGCGGCATGCGCGCGCAGGCTGGCATCAGCGGACGCCAGCCAATGCGACAGCGCCTCGTTGGGATCCTCCATGCCGACGTGACGCCCGAAGGACGACAGCCACGCACCCGGTTCGCGCACGAGCGTTACCAGCAGTCCATCGGGATAGTCGGCGAAGAAGCGATCCGCTTCGCCGGGTTCCATCGCGAGCCTCGGCACGAAGGCGGTGACCCAGCGCTTGGGCTCACGATACAGGTTTTGATAATCGACCCACCCGTTGAACAGCGACGTCAGGTAGGCGTTGAGGACATCGCGTTGCGATCGCGCTCTGGCGTGGGCGAGTGTTTTCGCGAACAGGCGCCTCTGCAACACCTCGTCGAACAGGAACGGATAGACGCGCGCCTGTTCCGGATGATGGCGATGCGTCCAGTTCGAGTATTTGTGATAGCCGTGCGCGGCGAATCGCTGGGGCCACCCTTCGATCACCTGCGACAGCAGGTCGTCAGGGGACTCGAGCGAGAGATCGACTTGCGGCCAGTTCCATTTCCGCGGTCTGCCCCATCGAAGCTCACTCGGATGAGCGAAACACGAGGGATGCCCGTCGAACAGGCGGCACAGCAGCGTGCCTCCGGCGCGCTGAACCTGCGAGCAGAGCAGCATCGGCTGTGTCACCGGCACGATCGCGCGAAGCCGCTGGTCCGCAATGGTCTGGTGATCGGAATCGGGATCGGCGGCCGAGCGCAGCGTCGCCAAGGTTTCGTCCCCTTCGAGCAGCTTCGTCTCGTCGCGGATCGCGGCCATCAGGTCCTTCAACGACGTCGCCAGTTCCTTGAGGGCACGCCGGCTTCGCTTGATGCCGGTCGTCGCTCCCTCCAGGTTGCGCAGGTGGCGCTGACGCGTCGACCCGGCCTCGGTCGCCGCCCCGTCATCCGGTTTCATGCGCGCAGATTCGTCCGCCATTATTCCGAGACGCTCGAACCCATCTCCACGGCGGGCGCCTTGTGCGCCGTCGCGCTCCAATCCGGACGCAGCATCAACACCTTGCCGGTCGGCACGCCCGATTGCGCCAGCAGCTTGGCGGTGCCGGCGGGACGTTCGAGGACGGCGACGATGAGCACGTCGTACATCACGCCTCCGTGATCGGCGATCGGCTGGACGGGAAATCCAAGGAAGTGACCGTTGGGTTGCGGACCGAAGACGGCAACGAGGTCCAGACCCATGTCGCGGATCAACAGGAACACGAGCTCGGCGGCGTCGCCGGTGCCGTAGATCGCCACTCGGCTCTGCTGCGCGACGGCCTGCGCCAGACTGTGACGCAGGTGCTTGCGCGCGTCACGGTAGAAGTCGAGCGAGTACTTCATGAACTCATAGGTCAGGCGCGCTTTGCGAGCGACGCCCTTCGGCGTCAGCGAATAGACCAGGCGATTCGGCGACACCGTGACGCACTTGACGTAACCCTTGCGGATGAGGCGCTTGAGATACAGGTTGGTCAGGCCGAGCGCGATGCCGAGCCGCGTGGCCAGCGTGCGCTGGGTGATGGTCGACTCCTGCTCGAGCGCCTCGAGCAACTGCAGATCTCGACGGGATTCGACGTCCATGGAGGTTTTGGGGCGCGGAAAGACGGACGGAGGACAGACCTCCGGCCTCTCACTTACAGGAAAGGGGCTGAACCGGCGCGGAAGGGAGCACGTTCAAGGCGTGAACGTGCTGTTCACGAATTGAACGCGTGAAATTGTCCGGGATTTCGCCGGATCTGTCAATGCCGGACGGCTATTCGCTTTAGTAATCGCCGATCTTGCCGGCCCATGCCGCCCGCCGGTCGTCGGGCAGCAGCGCCAATAACGCCGCCATCGCCGCGCGGTTGGGGCCAATCCGGAACTGGTAGGCGTAGCGTTCGAGATCCTCGGGATCGGCGTCGACCGGGATCGAGGCGCCGTGCGCGCCCTTCGAGTTGAGAAAGATCAGGGCGGAGTTCGCGCGGAACGGCACCTCCGCCTCCAGCCGGCAGCGCTCGGGCTTGATCCAGTGCGGCAACGCGCCGCGCGCCTCCTCGTCGTCTTCGACCGAGTAGAGCGCCGTTCCCCACGTTTCCTGATCGCCCGGGCGAGCGAGGTAAATCAGGCAGGTGATGAAGCCCCACTTCGGATCGCGGTGCGGTGGAATGTTGTAGCCACGTCCGCGCAGCATGATCCGCCCGTCGCTGGCATGCATGTTCATCGGCGCACCCAGCGGGTCGTGCGCCAGCTCCGGCCAGTTCGCTGCGACCCACGCCGACAGCGGTTCGCGGAACTTCGCCGCGAGAATGCCGGCCATCGGCTCGGCCACGGCGGCGGCCATGAATCGCCAGACCCGGCGTCCGTACGCCGGGCCCATCGGAAACGGTACGACGAACTGACGTTTGTTCACCTTGCCGCCGAACAGCTCGACCGGCGGGATCCCGCGCACGAGCGCATCGTAGAACTTGCCGGGAAACAGGTTCTCGACGACCGCGTACGGAAACGGCTCGAGGTGGAGCGCCGCGGCGTCGACGGCCGACTGCACGTGACTGCGAATCGCCTCCGCGTCGAGGATCGGGCCAAGCGACGGCTCATGGCGATCCAGTGCGGCGTCGGCGTTCGCAATCGCCCGCAGCTGCGCTTCACGTTCGGTCAACGCGGCGAGCGTCGAGCGAATCTCCGCGATGTCGCGTCCGATGGTCCCCAGCTGCGCCCGCAGCTCCTCGGACAACAGCTCCATCCGCGCCGTCTGTTCACGCGTGCCCTCGATCAGGGCGTCGACCGTCTGACGCGTCTTGGCCAACGATCGCGGTCGCAGGTACGACAACGGACCAGTGATGCGCTGCAGCATGCGGGCGCTCATTGTACCAGCCACGGGACAGCGCTCCCTGGCTGGCGTTGTCCACCCCGATGGGTCAGCCCGCGAGAGCGGCATCGCCTCCGTGTGACCGTTGCATGGATAATCCATTCAAGATCGCGTGCGTTTCCGACTCAGTCCCATGCGCCGGACCTTCCAAGGTCCGGCCTGCCGGGCAGCAGGCCGAATCACCCTGTGTGCGCTCCTCCTCCTTCACGCAGCGTTCTCGCTGACGATGGATGGGCCGCTCAGCGGCGACGATCATTACGCGCTGTGGGTCGCGCATTCGATGTGGGCCGGGGAAGCCCTCAATCGAGACGTCTTCGATCCCGGCACGCCATTGCAGTCGCTGCTGTCGTATGCGGGACAAGTCGCGAGCGGGCATCGGCCGGTGAGCGAGGCCGTCATCGCCGGCCTGTTCAAGACCTTCGGCGTCGTGCTGGCGTACTTTCTCGCGCGCGGGGTGATGGGTCGCCGCTGGATCGCGGGAATCATCGCCGCCATCGTCGCGATCCTCGCGCAGCCGAACGGGATCTATGCCGACGATCGCATGGTGCTCTATCCGGGCGCCGTGCTGCTTGGCTGGTGGTATCTCGATCGGCCGGCGACGCGATCGACGATCCCGCTCGGCCTGGTGACCGGCATCGCGTTCCTGCTTCGCCACGATCACGGGATCTTCATCGGGGTGCCGCTGCTGCTGATGATCGTGCTGTCCCGGCGATCGCCCTTGTGGTTTCTCCTGACGGCGGCAATCGTCGTGGTCCCGTGGGCAGTGTGGGTTCAGTCGACCGAAGGGCTCGTTACCTACTTCACGACGCGCCTGAGTTTTTCGCGCACCCTGGGGCTGGACATCCATCGGCCGGGGTTCGGATTCAACCTGCGACGGCTGATCACACATGACAACGAGTTGCGGCTGCTGTGGCAGACGGCCGTCGTCGCAACCACAGGGGCGCTCATTGTCGCCGCGCGGGCGAGAGACGGACGGATCCTGTTCCTCGCCGCGGTGAGCGCCCTGGCCGAAGCAGGAATCATGCGCGAGCTGGGACGGTATCCCGAGCTGGCGGCGCTCTGGCTGCCGCTCGGCGCGTGGTTCATCACGCGACTCCCGCGTCCGGTCGCACGGCCGTTGCTGCCCGTCGCGACGGTTATCGTCGCCGCGGCCGCGATCGGGGCGACCGACGCGTATCGAGAGATTCCGCAGGTCATCAGGGGAGGCGGCGGGCTCCCCCATCGCCTCGTCGAGGGATTCCGTCTGCAGTCGATCTATCCGCCGATCGATCTGTACTCACCGCCGGGCGACATGGACGATCGGCTGTTCGTGCGATACGTCCACGAATGTCTCGACCCGCAGGATCCGGTGTGGGAGACGTCGGTCTGGTTTTCGCTGCCGTATCAGAGCGAGCGCCGTGTCGTCGAGCATCCGTACTGGATGCTGGGCTTTCGTCACGAGCTGGACGCACAATTCGCCAGCGCGCTCCCCGCGAAAGGCTTCCCGCCCTTGATCGTCACGCGCTACCAGCGACGCCCGCTCGACGCGTTCCGGACCTATCCCGTCACGCAGGCGTTGGTGTCGCGCGAGTACGAGCCGTTCACCTCACCGCGGTTCGAAGAGTACCGGCGGGACGTCGTGGACATCCAGCTTCTCAAGCATCGCGGACGATCGGCCACAGGGGTGTTTGCGCCACTCGACCTCCCGTGCTTCCGACGCGCGTCGTGAGCATCCTGCCGACCCGTGAATCACGCGCGCTGGCGACGATCATGCTCGTGTCACTCGTGCTGCGCATCGTACTCGTGACCTCAGGCGGGCAGTTCTACTGGGGGGATGAGAGCCGCTACCAGCAGGCCCGCGACATCGCGGCTGGTCTTGGACGCGACGCGTTCGTCTCCGCACTCAAGCGGATGAGCAACGGACAGCATCCGCTGTTTCCGATCGTCGGTGTCATCCCCGCGGCGATTGAACGGGTCACCGGCACCGACACCCGCATTCCCGGTGCGTTCTTCGCGTTGTTTTCGGTGCTGAACATCGGCCTGCTCGCGCTCATCGCCCGCCGAAGCGGCGCGTCTGCACGTGAAGCAACGATCGCGGCCGCGCTGCTCGCGCTATCGGCCAGCTTCTTCTATTACTCACGTCATCTTCTGCCGTACGACGTCGCCATGTTCTTCGGCCTGGTCGCGTTGTGCCTCGGCGTGGGGGAAAGGCCACGCCCGCTGTCGTCGGTTCTGTGCGGTGTCTTCGCCGCGTGCGCGTTCTTCACCTATACCGGTTATTGGACGCTTGGCGGCACGGCGCTCGTCATCCACGTGATCCAGGCCAACGACCGGGCGACAGCGCGGCACCGAGCGCTGCTTGGCGGCATCGGCCTTGTCGGTACGATCGGCCTCATCGTCGGCGCGTCTGCTCTCACCACGGGCGGCGAGCTGGTTCGACGCCTCCTGGAGTTCTCGCGAGGAATAAACCAGGGGACGTTCAGCGAGGGATGGATGCTGCCATTCGAATACTTGTGGCACGCCGAACACGTCCTTCTGGTTCTGTGGCTGTCTGCCACGGCGTGGTGCGTCTGGCGTCTCGTTTCACGTCAGGTCTCGCCAAGCGCGCGTATCGCTGTTCTGGGAATCGCGCTCGTCTACGGGACGCTGCTCGTGTGCTCCGTGTTTCTCCACAAGTTCGTCGTATACGGTCGCCTGGCGAGGCAGCTGGTTCCGTTTCTGTGCCTGGCAGGTGGCGCCGCCGTTCACGCTGTCTATACGTCGTTGCCACCAGCAAGGCGACGCATCTGGGCCGGTGCCCTCGCGATCGCGCTCGTCGGACAAGCGGCACTGAATTTTGCCACTCCACTCCGGCAGGTCTTTCCCGACGAGTTTCTGCGCAACGCGCAACGGTCCGCTTCTCTTCGGGCAGGCGCGACAACGTTGGCGATCAATACCAGACAGCTCTATCCAGGTCCGGAACCGATTACCCTTCCGCCGCGGTACGTCGTCATCAGCGAGGCGCCGCATCCGCTGGAGTTCCTGCCCTATCAGTACGAGGGTCACGCGCCGACGGAGAGGCGCGCGCTCCGATCCACCGACATCAGGATGCGCTTTCTGGCTGTCCCACCGGAGTGAGACCTGCGCTCACCTGGCGAACGCCAACACGACGTACGCATCATTTTCGAATGTCCGCGGGAGCGGAATCGGGTCAGGGTGCGTGAAGTCCTTTCGAATGAGCAGATGCGTCCATCCGTACGTCCGCGCGGCATCGTCGAGCTCGGGACTCCATTGCGGCGCCTGGAGCAGCCGCTGCAATCGCCTCCGCTCCTCTGAAAAATCGTAGCGCTCGTATCGGTAATTCACCGCGAACGCCTGATGACCAAACAGCGCGGGAATCTGCATCTGCCGCTCGTCGCGGCTGAAACCTTGAGCCGGATAACGCAGATCGTTCGTGACGATGACGGTTCCATCGATCGGAATGGTAGCCAGCGCTTCTGCGATTGACCGATTGTCGACGAACTCGTGACCCTCGCTCGGTCGCGTGATCAAAACGCCGATATAGCGACCGCCAACAATCAGCGACGGAAGAATGGTGATTGCGAGTAGTACGAGAAAGCCCCGCCGATAGCGCACCGAAAGCGCCGACCACCGCTCGCCCGCAAATGCGAGTACCCACGCGCGCAGCAGGAATGGCACTGCGATGAGGATTTGCAGCCAATCCTCGGTGGCGCCTCCGCCGCCGGCCCGCATGTCGACCGCTCGTGTCGCATTGACGATGATGAACGGCAGGACGGCGAACATCAGCCACGGCAGCGCCTGATGCTCTCGGACGCGCCACGTCCCGGCCCAGATGATCACTGCCGGGATCACCGCGAGCAGCACGTCGATTGCGAGACTGGCGACACCATCAGTGGATGCCACGTTCGTGAGATGAAACAGCAGATAGGGCTCGACCTTGAAGGCGGTCGCCGCGGAGGGTGCGACAAAGAATACGGAGGAGACGACGAGAAAGACTGCACCTCCGGCCACTGCCGGAATCAATGGGTGCCAGCGCCGCTCGTTCGCTGCCTGATAGGCGCGAGTCAGCAGGAAGCCCGCGATGAGGACGATTCCCGTTTGCACTTTCAGGAGAATGGCTGTCCCGGCGCCCAGGGCCGGCAGAATCGATCCGCGTTTGGCCTTGGCTGCCGAAGCCAATGCGGCAATCGTCATCAAGACGACGCATTCGGCGGCGACATTATGAACAACGATGGATGCCACACCCCACAGCTCATAATCGCCGGCGAGTGCCCGCAAAGGCTCGAGCGACTCGTCGGATAGTGCCTGGCAGATTCTCGGACCAACCGTTCGTGAAAACGGATACCAGAACGACGGGACGGGCACGAGCATCGTGGGAATCGCCAGCGCGGCGGAAAGCAAAGGACAGAGATGCCGGGCAATGACCACAGCCGACGCGATCGTCCCCGCTGTGAGTAATGGAAATGTGATCAGAAACAACGAACGGTGAGGAGCCACACCAGACGCACGGGCGATGAGGGCGGCCACGGCATGCGTCAAGTAGTGGTATGTCGGGCGTCCGCCGGCGTTGCTCAACGATGGCGGCGGGTAGCGGGACGCTCTCACCAACGCGTGCACCTTCTCCAGGGCATACGGCGTATCCGCGTTGTAGAACACCGGTGGAAATGACCCGGTGCCCATTCGGAATCCTGACAGCGGAACAGATGCGGTCATCATCAGCGCACAGGCGACGCCGGCGACAACCGTCACACGGGGACGTTCTCGCAAGGGCGGCAGAACAAACGCCGCACGTCCGCACAGTGCGATTGCCAGCACGGTGGTGATGACCGGTCCCACCCACCACGGAAGCGCCAGCGCGAGTGACAGGAGAAACGCGACAGCCGCGAGGAGGAGGCCTGCGACCGTGCGGATGATCGTCCACGCAAGCGTCGCGCGTGCCTCGTCTCTGGCAACAAGGAGCGCACCGGTCACGAAGCCGAAGAGGTATACGGCAGCGAGTGCGACGAACATTGACGGTGTTATCGCTACCGCTGACGGGCCTTGACCGCCGCGCGCGTTTCGCGGTCGACCTCTCGCCGGCGAATCGTCTCGCGCTTGTCGTGCGCCTGCTTGCCCTTGACGAGCGCGAGCGCCACCTTCACGCGCCCTTTCTTCAGATACATGCGCAGCGGCACCAGCGTCAGGCCCTTCTCGACGACGCGGCCCGTGAGCTTGCGGATCTCGTCACGATGGAGGAGCAGCTTGCGCTGACGCCGTTCGGCGTGCGTCTGGTATCCGGTGTGGCTGTATGGACTGATGTGGACGTTCAGCAGCCACACCTCCCCGTTCTCGAGGCGCGCGTAACTGTCGCGCAGGTTCACGCGCCCCTCTCGAATCGCCTTCACTTCCGTTCCGAGCAGCACGACTCCCGCCTCCCACGTATCGAGCACGTGGTAGTCGTGCAGCGCCTTGCGGTTGTCCGCAATCGGGCGCTCGGATTTCTCGCGTTCGTCTTTATCGCTCACGAATCGGTCACGCGGCCGGTGCCGTAGCACGGCCAGCCAAAAGGTGCATAGGTGCCCCGCGGCCGGACGTCGCGGCGCACGTATAAATCAAACGGGAACCGGGCGTCGAATACGCGCCGCCCGGCACGCCGGTAATGTGCCTCGACGTAGGCAAACACGACCGGGAAGTCGCTGCGGAACGCACCCGCCGAGTCGAGCAGGATCACCGGAACCGACTGCCGTTGCAACCGGGCGACGGTGAGTTGCTGGGCATTCGGCGCGTCGAACAACCCGAGCCGCACGTCGGCCTGCCCGCCCGCGAACCCCCGCCGGGCCATCGCAACCACCTGCGGGACGTACGATTCGACGAGCACCCGATCGGCCGGGGTCGTGCACGCGTTGAGATACATCGACAAGGCGATCAGATCCGATCGATCGCGGCGCGATTCCCAGGTGGTCAACCGCCACGACTCGCGAAGATCGGTCATGGTGATCTGCTCGCGCTCGATGGCGGCGGTCACGCTCCGCGTCAGCGTCGCCTTCTCGAGGCGTCTCTTCAGATCCTTGGTCGCCAGACAGCTGGCGGCAAGAACGATCGCGGCGATCACCGTCAATATCGCGAGGCGCGGCAGCAGCGATCCCACCGCCATCGACGGGCGTTGTCCGCGTGGCAGCGCGATCATGACCGCGGCCACCGTGCACAGCCACGCAAGCAGAATCGCATGCGGCACCGAGGGATCCGCCAGACGCGCCTCGAGTGGACTGCGAAGAAAACCGGCGTCGAGGACGAGACCGAGAACGGCCACCATTCCCAATTTCACGCGGGCGTTGGTCCACGCCGGTCTGAAGGCGTCGCGTGCCAGCAGCAACAAAGCGCCGGCGACGATGGGAATCACGAGCTCGAGGTAGAACGTCCAGGCGACTGCGTTCGCGCGCACAGTGCCGACCGCTCGCGCAACGGAGGTGCTGACCGATGCCACCCGCCGCGTCACTCCTGGAGGGACGATACCTTTCGATTGTGTCGACGTCGTCCGCTCCGACCGCGCGACCGGCGGCGACACCGCGAGCGGTTGTGGCCACTTCATCGGCGCTCGTGCACGATCGCGCTCGGCCCACGCCGATGCCTGACGAAAATACGACACGACGCCACCGTGCATCTGGATGAAGACGAGATACGGCGAGAGGAGCAGCAGAATCACACCGCCGTAGATCAGTGCATGACGCAGCCGCTCGCGCCACGAGAGCGGCATCAGGATCAGCAGCGCAGCCATGGCGACCGCGACGAACACGCCATGATCGTGACGCAACAGAAATGCGACGACGGTCGTGACCGCGAGCGCGGCACGCCGCCACACCGTTGGACGGTCGGCAAAGCCCCACAGCAGCGGAATCGCCATGGCGTAGACGAGGATCTTCGGGTAGTTGTAGAAGCGCGGCTCGAGAAGAATCTCGAACGCGGCACCGGCGAGCCCGAACACGATCGAGCCGCTGGCGCGAGCGGCGGCCCAGAAGGTCAACGTCGCCGCCAGTGCCAGCATCGTCACCGAGAAGCTCACCTCGGACAACGTGCCGCGGCCGAACAGCTCCTGCACCGCCCACGCCACGTAGTAGTACAGCGGCGCGCCATGATCGGCGAAGTCGCGGACTGGCAGCTCTCCGAACAGAATCTGCCAGCCGCGCACCACGTAGAAGAAATGGTCGTCGGTAAGACCTGCGAACCCACCGCCTGGATCGTTGAAGCGGTAGATCCACGAGAACAGGAACACGCACGGAGCCGCGAACGCGATCAGCCCGGCGTGGATCCAGGGGCGGGCGCGCGAGATCGATCGCGCCACCGCCGAGGCGACGGCCATGCCGGCTAACGTAGCACGGTCCGGATGCTTGCGAAGGCGAGCTGGATGCTGGGCGTTGATTCAGCGAGCAGTTATCCTAGTGCTGACGTGACGCTCTCGATCGCGATTGCACAACTGAACCCCGTCGTCGGAGACATTGCCGGGAACACCGCATTGGTGCGTCAGGCACGCGACGAAGCTGCCGCCGGGCGGGCCGATCTCCTCGCGTTCTCGGAGCTCGTGCTGGTCGGCTACCCGCCCGAAGATCTAGTGCTGCGTCCAGCGCTCGTGCAGGCGGCGGCGCACGCGTTGCGAGCGCTCGTGGAAGAAAGCGCGGCCGGCGGTCCAGCACTGGCGCTGACACTGCCGTGGGCAGAAGATGGCCGTCTGTATAACGCCGTCGCCCTGGTGGCCGACGGTCGCGTCGATCTTCGTTTCAAACACGAACTGCCCAATTACGGCGTGTTCGACGAGAAGCGTGTCTTCTCACCAGGGCCGCTTCCGGAGCCGGTCACGTTTCGCGGTCATCGGATTGGGCTGCCGATCTGCGAGGACATCTGGTTCGCGGCGACGACACGGGCGCTCGCCGATCGCGGTGCCGAGATCCTGCTCGTCCCCAACGGGTCACCATTCGAGGTCGAGAAGTTCCATCAGCGACTGGAGCTGGCACGCAGCCGCGCTGCGGAAACGGGTCTGCCGCTCGTCTACATCAATCAGGTCGGCGGTCAGGACGAGCTCGTCTTCGACGGCGGATCGTTCGTGATGAACGCCGACGGCACGCTGGCGCAGCTGCTGCCGTTCTGGCGAGAGGCGGTCACGACGACGCGCTGGACCCGACCCGGCCGCACCTTCAGCTGCGAGCCGCAGCGCATCTGTCCCGAGGAACCGCGCCTTGCCGCGATCTACAGCGCGATGATGCTGGGCATGCGCGACTACGTGCGCAAGAACCGGTTTCCAGGCGTGGTGATGGGTCTCTCAGGCGGAATCGATTCGGCGCTCACCGCCGCCGTGGCGGTCGACGCGCTCGGGGCCGATCACGTTCGCGGCGTCCGGCTTCCCTCCCGATTCACGAGTGACCCGAGCCTCGACGACGCAGAGGAGACAGCGGCGCTGCTCGGCCTGCGTCTCGAAACACTGCCCATTCAGACTGTCGTCGACGATCTCGAGTCGACGCTGAAGCCGCTCTTCGGCGATCGCGGTCGCGACGTCACCGAAGAAAACCTGCAGGCGCGCGTGCGTGGCGTGATGCTGATGGCGCTCTCCAACAAGTTCGCCGATCTGTTGATCACCACCGGCAACAAATCCGAGATGTCGGTCGGCTACGCGACGCTGTATGGCGATATGTGCGGTGGCTATTCCGTCCTCAAGGACGTCTACAAGACGGAGGTTTACGAGCTGGCGTCGTGGAGGAACGCCAACCAGCCTGCCGGAGCGCTCGGCCCCGCCGGTCGCGTCATTCCCGAATCGTCGATCACGAAGGCACCCACCGCCGAGCTCCGTCCGAATCAGACCGACCAGGACTCGCTGCCGCCGTATGACGAGCTCGATGCGATCCTGCACGCGCTGATCGAGGAAGAAGCGAGCGTCGACGACATCGCCGCGCGTGGATTCGCTCGGCAGACTGTCGTGCGGGTGCAACGGCTCGTCTACTCCGCCGAATACAAGCGTCGTCAGGCGCCGCCGGGCGTGAAGATCACGCGCAAGAGTTTCGGCCGCGATCGCCGCTATCCGCTGACCAACAGCTTCCGCGAGCAATAAGTCGCAACTGCCTTAAGGTTCAGCCACTTAACCGTCCAGCTCGGTTTTGTGCAGAGCTGCGGAATTGTGTTTATTAACGGCAATAAAGTCGCACCGTGGGTTGAACATGCGCATAATTGCCGCCGCTGTAAACGAGCGAAGCGTGCTAAGCTCTGCCGGCTCACGATGCTCCCCCGACCACTCCTACTGACTGCAGCCGCGGTCTGCGTGATGGCGTTCTGTGCCTGCGGCGGCTCGACGCTCAGTAACATGGCCACCGCGCCGTCGCCGGTTGCGCTCGCATCGACGACCTCACCGGATCCGGCGCCGACGCCCACACCGACGCCGCCGGCGCCGGCCGTGATCGCACCATCGGCCGTACTCGTCGGCGCTGGTGACATCAGTCAGTGCGGGCTCGAAGGATCGACACTGACGGCGAGGCTGATGGAGCAGCTCCTCGCCGAAACGCGTGGAACAGGGATCACGCTCGGCGACAACTCCAACGACAGCGGCTCGCGCGATCAATACGACTGCTTCGCCCGGACGTGGGGACCGTTCAAGGGCAATCTGATGCCCAGCCCCGGCAATCACGACTACGAAACGAATCCGCCGTACTACTACGAGTATTTCGGCGCAGCGGCCGGACCGGGCGGCCTGGGCTATTACTCCTACGATCGCGGCGCCTGGCACATCCTGTCGTTGAACAGCGAGTTGCCCGAAGCGATGCGCCCGGCACAGCTCGAGTGGATGCAGCGCGATTTACAGCAGCATCCCACGCAGTGCTCGCTCGCCTATTTCCATCGGCCGCTGTTCTCGTCGGGCCTCTACGCGGCGCAGCGCATGAGGAAGCTGTGGGACGTGCTGTATCGCAACGGCGTGGACGTGGTCGTCAACGGTCACGAGCACTTCTTCGCGGCGTTTCCGATGCTCGATCCCGACGGCAGGCCGGACCCGCAGTACGGCATCAGACAGTTGATTGCCGGCACCGGAGGCGCTCGCCTGTTCGATCGCCCGTCACCGCAGTACGCGGAAACGATCGTCGCCGGCACGTGGGGCGCGCTCGTGCTGACGCTGGGATCGGAGGATTACCGGTGGCGCTTTGTCGGGGTCGATGGCGCGGATCGCCATTCAGGCACCGGCACGTGCCACGGCGCGCCGACCATTAGGTAGATGGGTAGATGGGTAGATGGGTAGATAGGTAGATGGGTAGATAGGTGGCTAGGAAAAACACTTGTCTTCAATCCGGGCGAAGCTGCGTCTCTCGCCATTGATTCCGAAAGCACAACGAGTAGGACAAGAGTATTTACTCATCTGCCCAGCTACCCATCTACCCATCGACCAGCTACCTAACTAGCAAGCCGAACTTCCTCCACGTGTGCGGGCTGAGCATCACGAGCACGCTGAGGATCCCTCCTGCGACCACGGAAAAGAAGATCACGCGGCGTTGCCGGTCGTTGGCGAACGATGGCCGGAAGCGGATGCGGTTGACGTTGGCGGTGTCGTCGACCTGCGGATGCTGGACCAGCGCGCGGATGTTCGCCGTCGACGTGTCGGTCAGCAGATACGCGTAGGTCGTCCCTTCCGTGAACTCTCCGCGCGTGAGCCCGAACCGGCGCTCGAGCTCCGCGCGTTCTGTGTCGCTGGTGGCCGGCTTCCACCGCACGTGGATCGGCGGAGGATCGGTGGACAGCGCGACCGACAACACGGCGGCGGCGGCAGCAGTGGAAACGACAAATGCGGCGACGAAGACGGCGGCGATCCGGCCAATGCGAAGAGTGCTCATCGTGATGCGAAGAAGGTGTGCAGGCGATCGACGGCGATCTCCAGATC
>Ga0081539_10003998_pt1 | contig 16992 bp, 34 predicted proteins | sample TabmetS4T2R2_FD_71023 | JGI IMG/M metagenome (GOLD analysis project Ga0081539, IMG submission 71023) | Tabebuia heterophylla rhizosphere microbial communities from the University of Puerto Rico - S4T2R2 | ecosystem: Host-associated > Plants > Roots > Rhizosphere ...
ATAGATCGAATAACGCTAGGTGGTTCTTCTCCGACTGCAATATTTGTCGCGACGGTTACGCGGTCAAGATAGATCGTTAACCGCCGAACGGCATAACCAGCCCCAAATCCAACACCTAAAGCAGCGAACGGAATAAGATTCCAAACGACGTAGCTACAAAGACTCCCGCCCATCAAAGCTAAGAAAATTACCGTTAGTATCGACGCGCGTAAGGACTGCGGATTCAAATGATCCTCTAGTATTAACCATTTTGGCGTACTCAAGGATCGAGATATCAGCCAACGCATCGTAATCCCTCCTTGCGATGCGGATTTCTCTCGCCAACTCCTTTGCGAATTTTATTATCCGATCATATTCTGAATCCGGCAATTCAAGGTGAAGGATCGCAATTGAAATAAGTGGTTCCAAGCGTTCCCTCAATGCGTTTAAGCGATGGAGAAACATTCTCGCTTTTATTAGATCCAGGAGTGTTACCGGTTCGCCCGGTCTTACATGGCTGAACATATGGCGCAATCTCCAGCTCATACATTTTGAATCCAGCTTGCTTTCCAATTTGGAAACCGATCCAAAATGTGACAATTGCGACCAGAACAACACCAACGATTACCCAAGTGCGCCGAGATGTAATGATTTTCCAAGCGCGCGGAGAATTATCGTAAATAGTCCTCCCGTGCTGGCTACCGTATAAGTAAGTTACATTCGTGGTTTTACGTTCGCCTAATTTCACTTCCTCAATTCCTTCTATACCAATCGAACAGGGCAACAACAAGGGCGTTCATGCTAGAGATTTCCTTCTCTTCGCTTGCCATAATGGAAAACGTCACGTCAACTGCATCGGTTGAATCGCCAATCTCTGAAAGTTTGCGGTTCAAGTCGTGCGCGTCGTTAATGTCAACAACCTGAAAAGTGGCATGAATAATCATTGACCGGTTTCCGTTTCTTTCTTCTTAGCAGCCATTGCGAATTGACGCTCGATGTAATCGTTACGTGGAATCCAATAGCGGATATCCTTTCCGCTTGATCGCTCCCCTTCCTGAACGGCGGCATCGCAAATCGCTTCAATCAAACCTAGACCGATAGGGAAAAGATCACTCGTCTGAGCCGTTTTGCTTATCTTCTGAATTACTTTGAACACTTCTCCCGGATTGCTCGTCAGCATTCTTTACCTTCCGGTATTCTTCTTCTGCTTCCTGGTAAATCTCTCGCAGGGTTTTGTGGTTCACTATTTCCTCTTTTTTACCTTTTCAACCTTGACGACAGAGATATCATCGAACGCTGTCCATAGTGCTCGGAGTGCGCTTTTCAAATCTTCCGGCAGGGAAGAGGGATGTTTGCCTTTTATTTCCGTACCCGAAATCGATCTCCGGATTTGGATAAGAGGCTCCATATCTTTCCCTTAAATACTCAGCATCATCCGACGCAAGATTGATCCCCCATATGGGATTAATCTCTTGACGTTCTGCGCCAGCTTTAACGCCGATCTTCTTTTCCCGAAACGTCTTTTCATTGCCTGGCGTGCAGAAATGCGGACCATCACAATTAAAGATGCCGCAACGGTAGCATTCCCACATATAAGACTGCGGTCCATGAATTTCGAGATACCGCATTCTGTGCTTAATTGCCCAACCATCGGCAACCGGCTCGTTCGAATACGAAATTACTCCGTCAGTATCAATATAAGACGGTTCTGAAAGGTGCATTAAACCATCATAGAGTCGCACTCTCACTTGTGCCTGAATCTCTGCCGCTACGTAGCTTTCGTAAAACATTCCCCGCAGATTCGTATGCTTTTCTAATACTCTCCTGCGCAGGCCGTCGGTGTACTCGCTTTTTCTCGCGCTTCCCCCGACCGCGAACGAGGACCAAAGCCGGTTCGCAACCGTCTTGACTGCACGTTGCGCGTCGCCTGACAATGAGGCTCGGGCGGGAAAAATCAGGCTGATAAACCAATTCTCGAATATCAATCGCGAATCGAAACCCCGAAACGCGCGATGGATTATAACGTCTGATCCAGCGTTGCGGGCAATTCTTAGATCCGCAAACGACCAAAAGTCCGTATGAATGCCATAGCCGTACGAAATGATTGGGATATTTCGCATCTTCCCAAACCGCATCGGAAGAGGCTTCCAAGCTAAATCTTTCGGCACTCTCACTGTCGCAAAGGCGAATCCTGCCTCGTACCACTTTGGCTTATCCTCAATAATCGTTCTAGGGACCATCATTTCCGACATGGTTGTTGGAAATGCTGAGGTCATATCGTGATAACGAACATGATGGTATTGACCCTTAATGGCTTCTTTGCGTCCACCGTACAGCGCAAGCCTACCATTTTTGGAACCATCATAAAGCTGCACTTTGGATTTCAGGGAGCGACGCCAAAGCTTTTGAGCAATTCCAGTCATTCCGCCAGGGGTAATATCAAGAGACTTAAGCCATTCAAAGAATGGCCACACCGAATCAAGATCCTGGCTAATGCTGGAAAACGGATAAATCTTTACGACTGAACAGAAAACGTAATATGACGTTCTTCCGTTCCAGTCAAAGACTTTCCAGCAATCCCCGCGCGTTGCTTCGGCAAGTTTTCTTCCCTCGAACATCGAATAAATAATTGCTCCGGCATTCCGAAGCTTTACAAGATGCTCGACAACCGCAAAGAGATTCCGGCAAAGGTGATAGCCAAATTCCCCATCGGTTTCAATGCCTTCGCCGTTAGGATAAACGGCAGTGATAAACTGAACCGGTTTCCACTCCTGGCAAGGAAGTGGAGTATAGTTTGCCACTCTCTCGCCTACCCTAGATAGATAACATCCTCAATATCGATATCGTGGTCCTTGCACCATTCCCAAATTGCGGCGAAGCTATCTTGGTCCCCCAATTCAAATTCGAGTCCGTTAATCTCGATTGCGAATTGGCCTTCCTCGTCAATGTAAAACGTAGGGTTAAAATCCCACGTATCAGGATCGCCTAGACTTTCAATCCGATCCTCTAGTTCTTTTTCTGTGTACTCCCCTCCGTCTACTCCCGCGTAAAACTCTTCGTAAAGAGAATCGAAATCCTCATTGCCCGGTCCCCAATCATCATCATTCGCCACTCTTGGCTCACTTCCCGCCCTCCTAACGATGGGAGGGAACGGCCCAGGGGGGATGCCACCACTCCTAGGCCGCTCCCACGATTACCCTAGAAAGGCGGATCTTCCTCGAACCGTGAACCGCCGTTCCCGCCCTCAAGCGAAAGAACCGGAGTCGCATTCGCGAGCTGGAGTGAATTGGTGCTAGCAGCCTTCAAATACTCGTGACGAAGAGTATGCAACTGATCTTTTGCCTCTTCGCTCCGAATCTTGGCAGCGACGTAGAAATCATTTCCGCTCGTAGCAGTCTGCTTACCAAGTCGGAACTGGACCCATGCATCAGGACCATTGCGCGCAACACCGGAATCAATTTTTGCCTTAATACTGACCTGAAACACAACGGAAGGGAACGTCGGGTCAGAATGAACCGTATCGCCAGTGTCTTCGTTGTACGCAACCAAATGGCAGATATAACCAACTGAGCCGTACTTTTGATCGGTCACAGTTGCGCGAGTCTTGAGCAGTGCGACATACCAACCAACAAGATCGGTGATCCTAGGGGACTCTTCAACGTCCGCAATTTCTTTTTCCTGGTACTCTTCCCCTTCAACGATTTCCGCATCAATGGGTGCGTCGTCCTTTGGCTTGACCATTAGGGGAGAATCCTTTCTATTTGTTGAAAGATCCTTGTTTTCAATTCTTCGTCATTTGCTGCGAGCCGGATCATTGCCCGCAAAATATCTGACTTTCCTACCCTTTTCCCGAGCCTCACCGTTCCTTCCCCCGCGATTCTTTCGAGCCGTACCGCGTCCGGTAACTGAAAATTAATCGTGTATTTTTGTGGACCGGTCCCACTTTCCCGCCCGGCCGTCACGATTTGACCTCCCGTCCGATTGTCCGTACAATGACGGCAGTGCGGTAAGGGACGGCGCGCGGACGCGAGCTGCCCTCCAGCGCGGCCATCGTCTCACGTTGCCGTCCCTGCCGTCAACCTTCGGACAACCCCCGCGAAGGTCACAGTTTGGTAACGATGGCCACGTTCTGTGGTCATCCTTGACCACGTTCTGTGGCCGGAGATCCGAATAGTCCTAATCGGATGGTTTGGATCAGAGCGTGGGAGCTCCAAAAATGGCTAAATACGCCAAAGCGATTACTGCTGTTATTGGCGCGCTCGCGATTATCGCCGTTCAAATCGGGCCGGTTCTTCCCGATAAATACCAAGCAATTGCAACAAGTATTATTTCTCTTGCGATTGCGCTAGGCGTGTACTCCGTTCCAAACAAGGGAGTTTCTAATGCCGGTCCTATTGAGCGAAGCAACGGTAACGACCAGAGTTAAAGATGATGGCACGATCGTTGTTACTGCGACTCGACCGAATGGGGATGCTCTCAGGAGAGAAATTCCACCCTGGCAGCTTGGCGCAATCAAGAGGTTCGCTCCCGATGTATACCGGTTCTTTTTAAGCAATGGATAGTGAATCACAATCGCAATGGGTCACCTATCGAGAATTGCTCTCAACTTTTGACGCAAGAGATACGCGCATTTTCGCTCGTATCGATGAAGTCGAAAGGAAAATAGATCAATTGGACGATAGGGGATCACGAGGATTGCAGCGAGTCGCAGACCGTCTTGATGTAGCGGTTAAAGAATTAGAAGAACACGCGCTATCACACAAAGAATTAGCGCGCAGAGGGATAAGCCTTTCGCAATGGAGCGTCACGACATTTCTTGCACTCTGCGGTACGGTCTTTGCTGGTATCGCTCTATGGCACGGAGGGTAAATTGCAAGGGATCGAGCCAGTAGATATTACCGATGATGCTCGGCGTATTAGCGACACTCATGCACTGCATCAAATCGCTGAAATGTATGGGCATTTTATGGCTGTACGCATGAGCGATGGATCGTCGGATGGTATCGCGTATCCGTCTTGGAAAGCAGCGCGCTCCCACCAACCGACGTTTTACCAGGACAGAGTTTTTCCGGTCCAGATTCAACGCGAGGCCATGACGGCCGATATTGCACAGAGGCTTTTAAACTATTGGCGCAAGTGCTCTGACGCTGGATTTAGGCCACCCGATCCGGAAGAGTTTGGCGGACAAGAAGTTCAGCCAATTCTACCTGATAAGCTGGAGAACTTTTCATGACTACAGCCCCTGCTCGCCCGACTACCCGTCAGCCAAAGGCGGACCCTGAACCTCAACCCTTGAATCGTAAACAAGCCGTTCAGGGATTGTTTCAGGCTCCAGCGCTTGCGCTTTTTATGGCGAGTCAGTCTGCACCAAACGATAACCTTAAAACTGCGCTTCTAGCCGACTCTGCAACGGTCACGCATTATGGCGAGGGCATTGCCGAAGGTGCGGCTATCCTTGCTGCAAACGATCCTAGATTTGCGGCCGCGCTCGATAAGATCATTTCGTTTGGTCCATATGGGGTTTTCCTTACTCCAGTTGTGCAAATGTTTCTACAGCTTGCCGCAAATCACAACCAGATTAAGCCCGGCATGGCTGGCACGGTTGAGCCTGAGAATATGATTAAAATGGCATTCCCGATCGATCAGGGTGAGAATGCGAGTCCGTCCGACAACGGTAGTTCGCCTAGCGTCGTTTCCGCGTAGCGAGTTTATCGCTGAACGCTGGACGTATAGCCCAGGTGAACACGTCTCATTTCTCGGCCCGACTGGATCGGGTAAAACAACGCTGGAGTTTGAGCTACTTAAGAAAACGGCACATTCTAAGCTTCGCGCATTGCTGCTTGTGATGAAGCCTAAAGATGAAACCGTTTTGGATTGGAATAAAATTCTCAAGTGGCCAGTTGTTCGGGATTGGCCACCGCATGAGTTAAAAAAAGCTTGGTATTACGATAAAGCAGGCTGGATCATTTGGCCTCGACATTCATTCGACCCGGATAAGGATGATCCGAAGCTTAGGGCAATCTTCCGCCGAGCAATTCTAGATGCCTACAAGCAAGGTAACACGATTACGGTTATCGATGAGGCATTTGGAACGGCGAAAGAATTGAAGTTAGCTAATGAGCTAATTACGATCTGGAGTCGCGGCCGATCAATGGGAGATGGGCTCTGGGCAGGAACACAGAAACCGTCTCACGTCCCGCTTTGGTTTTATTCTCAGGCTCAACATTTGTTTTTAGCAAATGACCCCGACGAGCGGAGTCGAGAAAGGTTCGGTGAAATTGGCGGGATAGATCCAAAGATTGTGGAAGAAATCGTCGTCGGACTAGATAAATACGAATTTCTTTATATCCGGCGAGACGGGCCGGTCCTTTGTAAGATCACTCCTGATTAGAAAAGAGCGATAATGGCCGCTCCTGGTGCTACGGCTCAGGCTCCCACGCAGAACAAGGGCAATGCCCAGAACGCTAAGCCTAGGCCGTTTCGGATTGGCGTTCAGTCTAAGGATGAAATTGATTACGACGTTACCGTTACCGGTACCACGTCTACTCAGGATCTCCCCGTTCTGAATCTTCCGCCTGCCGGTTTCCTTCGCGGTGTGTACGTTCTGGTCGAAACCACGGCCGGCAACACCGGTACCGTTTCGGTTCAGTTCAACCCTGACGGGCCGTTTATTGTTATCCAGTCGATTTCCCTTGAGGATGTTAACAACCAGCCAATTATCGGCCCATTCTCAGGATACGATCTTTACCTCGTCAATAAATTTGGCGGGTACGTTTTTACCAACGATCCTCGCGCTTCTTCGTCTCCGTCCTGGTTCGCCGTGACCGGCGCAGGCACAACCGCTGCGTCCCCTGGTACCGCTCAGGGAGGGGCGTTCTCATTCGTTCTGAGGCTCCCCGTCGAGCTGGTTGTTCGTGACGCGCTTGGTGCTCTGCCAAACAAGTCCGGAACGTCGATGTTTAAGGTTCGCACTCGAATTAACACGACTGCTAACCTTTATGCGACCGCGCCCGGTTCCACTTGGGTTACTCGTGTTCGTATGGAGCAGGTCAATTGGTGGGACCCTCCTCAGGCTGATTTGCGCGGTCGCGCTTTGGCGCAGAATCCTCCGGCAGTTCAGACTACGCAGTATTGGTCTAAGGCTTCGTTTGCGATTGCTGCTTCTCAGTCGCGCCAGCCGCTTGAGCGTGTTGGTTTCCTTATCCGAAACCTGATCTTTATTCTTCGTGACTCGAACGGTTCTCGTACTGCGTCGGGGGATGCTAACTTCCCTGATCCGTTTACGCTTCAGTTTGAGTCGATCCAGCTTATCGTTAGGCTCAAGACTATTTGGATTAAGAAGATTGCCGAGTTGTACGGTTACACTGCCGCCGAGTCGGTTGCAAACCAGACCGCGAACGCTCGTGACCTCGGCGTGTACCCTGAGCCGTTCTGCCATGATTTCTCGCTTCTTCCTGGCGCGGAGTCTCGTATGGGTTACCTTCCTACTTCCGCTGCTTCGCGCCTTGAGGTTCAGGGGACGTTCGGTGGAGCTGGGACGCTTGAGGTTCTGACGAATGATGTTTCGCCGGCCAACGGTGACGACTTCGCTATTATTGGGAGGTAAATATGCCAAGCGATAAGGACGTTATTCGTCTGCTGCTCGGCCGTCAGGACTTCTCTGGTAATCCTGGCGACCAAGCGGTTGCCGATGCTTGGTGCGATGACAATTCGCCCAAGGATCAGGAAGAGGACAAGGAAAACGAGCCGGTTGCAAAGCCGGCCGTTAAGGCTCCAATCGGAAAGGATAAGTAAATGCCGGGTATTCTGAAGCCTGACACTAAGGCTCTGGTTTGGGCCGCTATCGGTTTCCTGGTGCTCCCCGTTGTGGTTCGCACCGTCACCGGTTTCGTTAAGAAGTAACAAAGAAGAGGGATAAAAAGAATGGCGACAAAAGGCATTAGCGGTATTGGCGCAAGTCTTGTTGCGGCTGGTGCTTTTTTCGCCTACGTCGGGATCAAGGGAACGAAACCTCTCGATGAGATTCGTTCAATCCTGCGCGGCGAAACCCCTGAACCGCTCGGAACAACGTCAAAGTTTTCCGGTATAAGCGGTTCAGGGGAGTCGTCGGTTAATCCGATTGAATCTGGTTCTAGCGCCAATGCTGCATTGCTAAATGCTGCAAAGAAGTATATTGGTCGTCCATACGTTTGGGGTGGAACCTTTGCCGGTGACGGTGGTGGGGATTGCTCTGGACTTGTTTGGCGAGCCATGAGGGATATTGGTTCAAGTATTCCGCGATTTACCACAACGACAATTCTTGCATCAAAAAGCTTTACGAGGGTTTCCGGATCGCCAGCTCCGGGCGACGTTATCGTTTGGCCTGGTGACCATATGGGAATTGTTGCTAGCGCTGGCATGATGCTTGACTCTCCACATAGGGGAGCCGTCGTTAGGTACGAAAGCTATACCGGTAGGCGAGCAGCGATTTTCCTTCGTCCCGTCCTTGCGACAAAGACGAATATCTCCAGCAATCCTAGCTCGGCGGGAACGAGGTTTATTGCACAATGAAGCATGATTTCGCAAAAGAAATTGTGGTTCTAGCAGCCACCGCTTTCGTTATCGTTTTGAACGAAAATCCAGACGCATTGCGGTACGTCAAGCCTACTGCGCTACGGCAAGGAGCGCGGCTCTCTCGGAGGATAGCTGAAACGGCCTGGCGTACCGCTATGCGCCTGGAGAACGAATACAGCCGAGAGGTCGCCTAATGGCAGACTCTACCGGGCCGATTATTGCGGTTGGAGCAATTACTCTTGCGAATCGATCATTACTCAATAGCCAGCCGATCGATTGGCGAGTCCCGATTGCTACTGGCATTGCCGCTGGATTTTTTGCCCTTGCTGAAAAGGGCTGGCATGACGGAGCGGTTGCATTTGCTTGGCTCTCGCTCGTTACGGTTTTATTCGTTCGACTCGATCCAAAGGTACCGGCACCGACTGAATCACTCGTCAAATGGATGAAAGGGTAAAAGATGGGGACCGCTGAAAAGGTTCTTATGGGCATTGTTGGCGTTGCGATGGTTACGACGCTCATTCTTCCGCGTCGGCAGACTCCTCAGGTTATTAATTCCTTCTTCTCTGGTTTCCGTGGTTCTCTCGCTACCGCTATGGGTACCGGCAAGCAGGTTTAGATTGGCTAATCCCGGCCGCAAACTCAGGAGAGCGCTGGAGAGGGATTTAAAAAGACGTGACGGCAAAGAGGTTTCTGGGAGTCCTCTTTATCGAACGGTAAAAGGTCATCCACTAGTTACTGGTTGGTCTGAGGATGATAACCCTCTTAGGAAAAATAACCTAGGAAGGAAAATTGAATGAGTGCTGATTTCAAGCGCGGTTTCATGCTCGCGACTGGTGCGCTCGTTGCTCTCTACGTTGTTGGAGTCGCGACAGGACTTCTTAAGAAGGTCGTCTAATGCCCTACACTGGCGCCTGGAGAAACCAAGCGCTTTTCACTAATGAAGCGCTACCGCTTGCGCCTGGCGCCGATCCTTCGCATATGCACCCTGACGCGCCGTCAGAGGGATCTAATCCGCCCTCTGGTGCGCCGCGCCTGGATCTTCCGCCCATGTTTCTAACGCAAGCCCCAGACGCTTCCTACGATGCTGCGCTCGATCAGCCTGGCGAAGTGCTCGACCAGGAACCGATTACGCACGACGCTGGCGATACGTCATATGCGATTCCTTCCCCATCGCATATGGCGAATTATGGAAGCGTTGCCCGCAACAATCAGGCGCCTAGGTATCTTCGTAGTTATGATGAGGGGTATCAATCTCCACGTTGGGAACTTGCACCATCTCAGGGTGACCTAACTGTCGCAACGCTCAGAGGGGATAACTCCCTACCTGAGAATAACGATGATGATCATTATCCACTCGGCTACCGGGTCGGATATTCGGTTAAGCGTTTCATGAACCGTCGCGCATTCCCTGGCGGTTTGGGGGACGGCTGGCGGACGCACACTGAACGCTGGCTTCGCCCTGGTCGCTCTTTCCCTGCCGCCGAGCAGCACTCGCCAGCCCCGACTAATCCGAATCGGTACATGTCGCCGTTTGCGTGGAATGCAACCCAGATTGGCACTAGGCTTCAGATGCCTTTGCTTCGTCGCCAGCCTCCAGCATGGTCGGAATCGCTTACGAATGATGGTTCTGATTCGTCCGATGCAAACCTCGATTTTGTGGTCGGGTGAGTCATGCCTGAAAATGTGAATGTTCCCGCTATCGGGAAGGTTAAAAAGCAATGGGTTATCATTGGCCTTGCCGTTTCCGCTGGCATTGTTGGTTATGCGTGGTGGAAAAATGGCAAAGGTCAACCCGCTGCATCCGAAGGTGACGTTACGGCCGACGATCTTGCATATACGGGAGTCGATTCGTTTCGCGGTGCTGTAACCGCTGGCGGTTCAACCGTAAGTGGCACGGTTCCCGGCGAGGGTCCACCACTTACGAATGCGGAATGGACACAGCGTGTTGTGGATTTGCTCGAGGGTGTTGGTTTCGATCGGAATTTTGCTGCTGCAACGATCGGGAAATACCTTGCCGGCAATCCGCTAACCACGGCCGAAGCTATCCTTGTGCAAACCGCCCTGGGGTTGCTCGGCAACCCTCCCGCTGGTGCGCTGCCGATCATTAAAGGAAATGGGGGAACAACCGATCCGCCACCTTCGGGCGGTTCTGGCGGGACTGGTGGAGTGAAAACGACTTGGCAAGGGCATAAGGTTACGGCCGATGAGTCAAGGCTCAACCGTCGTCAATTTGCCGCAAAGTATGCCGGTAGTCCTGGTAACGCTACATCGGTTGAATCAACGCTTCGGGCAATCAGGGCAAAGAATCCTGCTGTTTGGCTTGCGTCGAATGGTACGGATCATTTTAAAGCTGGCTGGATTGTTCTTGTTCCGGTTCATAAATAGAGAGGTTAGGGTAAATGGCGCTCAAGCCTGAAGCTTCCATCGGTACCGCGCTTGCCGTTTCGGCTGTCGTGTATGCAATCCATTCTAACGCTACTCCGACTCAGGCTGACATCCGAGTCGGTTCCCCAAACGATGAGACTATCGATAAGTCGGAGCGTGCGGCCACGATTGCCTCAATCGGTGTTGTTGCGGGTATTTCCCTTATCGCGAAAGATCCAACCGTTTTCATCATCGGCGGCGCTGCCGCTGTTTTTCTCGCTTGGTGGACTCGGTACAACAACGCAATTAATCCCCTGATCGGTAAGCCAAGCATGGAAAACGCTTCTATTAAGGCGGTTCCTGCCACAGCTCCGGACGACTCCGACGACTACGGCGCTTTTGCTGACGTTGCGTAATGAGTCCAAACGATATCGCGAAACTAGCGAATGAGGTCGGCTTTAAAGGGGCTGACCTCGTTCGCGCTGTCGCGGTTGCGATGGCAGAGTCTAGCGGAAATCCGAATGCTCGCAATACGAGCGGCGGGAATGATGCGCGTGGACTCATGCAAATTAACGTTGCCTCGCGTGCTAATCCTCAATACGCAAGTCGCAATTTGTACGACCCTCGCGTGAACCTACAAACCGCTTTTGAAATGCAACAACGTAGCGGTTGGCAGCCGTGGACGGCTTCAATTGCTGGCCAGGCGTTATGGACCCCTGTAGCTACTGCCGCTGCCGCAAAAGTTGGCGTTCAAAGCGCTCCCGAAAATGCTGCAAATTCTGTCGGGAATGCGGTTGCCCCAGGTCTTACCGATCTAGGCCAAGCTGCATCGAAAGTTGGCGGCTGGATTACGACTCCCGCGAATTGGCTTCGCGTTGTGTACGTCATTGTTGGAGCCTTGCTGGTTGTCGAGGGTTTTAACGTTATTACTGCTCGGTACATCGAACCGATCACAAACGTTGCAAAGACTGCGGTAAAGTACGCCAAATGATGCTGAGAACATCAAGGAGGGCAATATGAGCGATAACATTGAAACAGTCGGCAATGTTGAGGACTTGCACCAGCAGGAACCAGAATCATTCGAGATTAAATCTGTTCCCGTTACGGTTGAAGGACCAATTAAAACGCAGCATTTGCCGTCGCGCGCTGGTGTTATGCGTTCGTTTACAGCAACGGCAACCGCGCAACTTATGCTCGGGGAAGATCCTCGGCGCCGTAAGGTCATCATTATGTCTGTCGACCAACCGGTGTATATTGGTTTAAATTCCAATGAGGTTAGTAATGGTGCGGCAGCGCTTTGGCCTGATAATGTGCCACTTGAGATTACACATTATAATCAGGTTTGGGTTGCGGTTGCACAAACAAGCGGAACGTCTATTATTTCAGTTGTGACTGAATTGTGGGCAGATTGATATGGCTGGACCTCCATATCGCGCAACAAGAATTATCCGTAATTACGGATCAATCTCTCAGCTATATTATGGTCAACCGGGGCCAGGGGCAAACAATACCCCTGGTGCTGATGTGATGCGCGTTTCTCCGGTTGCATTTGATACAATCGTCACCGTCGATCGTCTTGTTTTTAAGGTCAATACAGCGGGATCTGCTGGCGATGTTGTTCGCGTTGGCATCTATCGAGACAACGGAAATGTTTATCCTGGTGCTTTGTTGCTCGACGCTGGGACACAAGCAATTGACACAACCGGCGTTAAAGAAGTCACGATCAGCCAGGTATTGACTCCCGGTTGGTATTGGCTTGCGCTCGTTCGTCAGGGCAATGCTGGCACGCCAGCGTTTGAGGCAAACGATAAAGCACAATTTGGCGTTGGTCTTAATAACCTAGGCGGTAGTCCAAACTTTAATGGTTATCAGCAACCAAGTGTGAGCGGTGCGCTTCCGTCAATGTTCACAACAACGCCAACCGCCGAGGTTGGTTTGCGTATGTGGCTTCGGATTGCATAAAAATTAGGCGGACTAAATGCCGATTCAGGGCCGTCAGGTAACGATCAGCAGCACAACGGCGTTTGATTTTACGCCGAATACTGGTGACCCTGTTTCACATTTTGATCGTGTTGTTATTTCTAATCAGTCTGGTTATCAGCTACAAATAGCCGCTGGCGCTATTACGTTCCTGATCGAGCCGTGGACAAAAGATATCGTTCCAACGTATCGGCAGAAGCTTGTTATTCGTCCGATCGTTGTCTCAACTGCTCAGATTGCGCCTGGCGTTGCGGCATACATCCAATCACTTTGGATTCTGCCACAAGAGGATTACGACGCAAGCGCGTTGCCGGTCACAATTTCCACCCCTCCGGTTATTGCTGGATCGACACCGGGCGTACAGCTTGGTACGTCCAAAACATTCTGGTCGGGTGGAATCATTAACCTATCCGTGACCAATACGGATACGGTTTACAATATGAATTTCCATTCCGGTTGGGGATCAGCGGTCGTTAACGCAAATAAATTCACGGTTCCCGCTGGCAAGCAGCTTGTTATTACGAACGGTCAGGTTTGTACCAGACCGGGAACGATCGCATATCAGGTACATTTGCGCTCCGCAACAACGCCATTGACAACGGCTACAGAAATGTACGTTGTTACGATGCAACCAGATGCACACTTTGGAGCACCAGCGTCCGGTGTCGATCTTGGTGGAGTAACGCCAATGTACTTTGGCGAGTCGTCATTTGTGCTTCCCGCTGGTTCTGATTTTTGTATGTCTGTGAATTGTGGTGCAGCAAGTGCGTTCATGGATGCTTATTTCGCTGGTTTTTTGCAGGACGTTTCAACATAGGAGGGCAAACCTATGGCATGGCGACAATTACCAGACAATAGCTATATCCAAACGGGCGCAGTCGTGCATGGATTCGTTGCTAAAGATCCTGACGATACGACTAAATGGCGCGTCTTTGGTACGCTCGCATCTGGCGAGCAATTAATCGTCTCTCCACTTTTTAATACGCTAGCTGCCGCACAAACCGCACTCGACAACTTCATTACTGCAACGGGTGGCACGGTTTAATGCGTGTCTATGGTTGGAATGCCGGCACTGGCGGTTGCGGCTGGTATCGCGTTCGCGAACCATTGCGCGGCATGTCTTTGCTCAATATCGATACCGCTTGGGGAGCTGCATTAGACGAAGAAATCGTCTCTTCGTACGATACGATCCTGGTGCATATTCTCTGGCAAGAGGCAGAATCCGAAGCTTGGGAAATTCTCGCACGCGAGGGTGCCCATAAGCTTGTCTTTGATATTGACGACGATGTTTGGCAATATGACAGCTCAACCGAAAATGCCAAGCATTATACTCCCGAGAGATTGGCCAGGGTTGAACGGAATATTCGTATTTCTAGTTTGGTTACTACTCCGTCTGAAACGCTTGCTCAAAGAATTTATGAGCGAGGTTTGCACGATAAGATATGGATTCTACCGAATTACGTGCCTGAATCCGTTTTGTCGCTGCCGAGACAGTTACCGGATTCTTTTACGGTGGGCTATCAGGGAGCGCCGCAACACAAAATTGACCTCGAACTTATTAACGAAGAGCTATATAAGTTCCTTGTCAAAAGCCAAGATGCGAAGCTAAGGTTTTACGGTCCTGGTGAAATTAAGGCTCCCGGTTGGCCAACCGATAGGTTAGAGTTTTTCCCGTGGGAATCTGACGTAATGCGGTATTACTCTTCCCTTGCAATGCACGTCGGTATTGCTCCATTAACTAGAATCCCATTTAATGATGCAAAGTCGGCTATCCGTGCGGTTGAGTATTCAGCCCTAGGGATTCCGGCTATTTACTCTAATCGTGATCCATATAGATCATGGGTCATAGATGGAGTTAATGGGTTTATCGTTCCAGACGACGAACCGCGTGAATGGTCGCGTCGCTTAAGCCGATTTTATCGAATGCCTGGCCTGGTTAAGAAAATGAGTGATAAGGCTCGCGATATGGCGAAGGAGTGGACTACAGAAAAGAATGCTGGTGGCTTTGTAAGGGCGTACGAATCAGTTTAGGAGGGCACGTATGGCGCAGCGTAGGATTATTGTCGAGGATGCAGAGCCGGAAACCGAAGAGCCGGAAACCGAAGAAACTGAAGAAGAAGAAACGCCAAAGCCAGCGGCTAAGGAAAAGCCAGAACGACGTGAGCGGAAGCAGACTCCAGTGACGGAGGAATCCGAAAGCGAATACGTTGAATGCCCAGAGTGTGACGCGCAAATCAAGCGCGAAAGGCTCGGCAATCATCGGTTTAAGGCTCACAAGATTGATCGTCGGCAGGCTGACAGGGATAAGCCAGAGGGCGATATTGACCTCAAGGCTCCAGAAAAGGTTACAAGCAAGGATCAGGGCAAGGCGACCGGAAAGAAGAAAAAGACTGGCGTTTCTAGTGCATGGTTTGGTGACCGGGCAGAATAGAGGCCAATTTGAGCGTCGATACCTGCTCTAAACTTTTTCAGTATTCCGGCTTAAAAGTTGAGTATATTGCCGGGTGGGAAAACCGCGGATTTGATATTCTAGATCCTACGGCAAGCCTTGTCCATTATACGTGGGGGATCTTTCCTTCCGATCTTCATACGTGCATTGAGGGTCGCCCGACTCTTTCCGGCCCTCTCTGCAATTGGTACGTTGCTCCTGACGGAACCATTTATGTAGTTGCTGCCCGTCAGGCGCATCATGCCGGGGTCGGAGTTTTGCCAAGTGTTAATTCATACGGGATCGAGGTTAGCTGGATCGATCCTAAATGGACTCCAAATCTTGATGGCACAGATGCAAAACCTTGGCCAGCGGTTCAACGTGAAAGCATTGTTGCAATGCTTGCGATTATCTGCAAGCTGCACAACTGGACGGCTGGCAGGGTTTTTGGTCACAAGGAAACGGCTCGACCTATCGGGCGTAAGTTTGATCCAGCTTTAAGCATGATGCTTTTACGTAATGACGTTCTGGCAAGGATGGATGGCCTTAAGCCGGCGGACGATGAGGATGATTTCTTGTCTATTTTCGCGTCTAAGAAAGAATTTGAGGATACGGTTGCTGTCGCCACAAAGCGTGGAACGAGTGCAGCTTTAACCGTCATGGGTCAGCCAAATGCAGCGGAAACCATTGATGTTATTATTTCTGACATTAAGGGAATTAAGGACGAAGTTGCAGAAATCAGGGGAACACTTGAGGCCATCCCTGCCGCGCTTGCTGCCATGCTAAAGGATAACGGGCAGACCCCACCAGCGGCGTAGGGTCAGGTGGGAGAGGGGACGCAACACTGATTGCCGCCCTCCGCAAATCAGGGGTTGCGTTCCCTCTCCGCTCTATGGTACGGTACTGCCGTCAAGAAAGAACGGCCGATCCGGCCACTAGCCCAGGAGGGCATATCATGACTGACGTTGCGTGGGGTGAGCAGGTCGAGCAGAGCGACCAGGCCGAGCAGGTCGAGGGTCAGGAGAACGGGCAGGCCCCGGAGCCTGAGCCGACTGCCGCAACGATGGACTTTGACGCTACGGTCGCTGCGTTCGCTGCCGCGCAGCGGAAGTCCGCTCGGCTGCTTGAGCGGTACAACGAAGCCGTCGAGATTGAGGACAAGTGGCGCTCTAACCTCAAGGCTCGCACCCTGATCGACAACGGCATCGATGGTACGGAGCTGCCCCACCCGAACCTTACCGTCAAGGGGTCGGAGGTTTCGGATGAGGATGAGGCGCAGGAAGAGGCGCCTAGGCGTCGGAGGGGTCGGCCGCGCAAGTCCGAGAGCTAATCGAGGGGATTAGTTTTCGGTCGCGAGGGATGGGGGAGGACCGGCCCCTATCCCTCGCATTTTTGGGAGGGCAGTACATGTCGGTCGGATCTTGACGGGGGTTGAGATCCGGCCGACTTTTTTATTCCTAGATGTTGACTTCTTTTTTCGATCGCTGTAGAGTCCTCCTATCGGAACGTCAACCGCTGGAGGGCAAGAGATGGGCGAGGGCAGCGAAAGGTTTAATATCGTTCTGAACGAGATCGAGTGTTCTCCCGCATCAACTGCTGAGGATATTCTCTCTTTTCTCCAGTCACGTTTTGCTAACGTGACGATCGAAGAAGTTACCGCAGAGCTGAATCGACTTAGGGAAAAGGGC
>Ga0081539_10003999_pt1 | contig 16991 bp, 18 predicted proteins | sample TabmetS4T2R2_FD_71023 | JGI IMG/M metagenome (GOLD analysis project Ga0081539, IMG submission 71023) | Tabebuia heterophylla rhizosphere microbial communities from the University of Puerto Rico - S4T2R2 | ecosystem: Host-associated > Plants > Roots > Rhizosphere ...
CCTCGGCTTCCAGCGCCGCCATCCACTCGGCGGTGCTGCGCTTGGCGACTTCCTTCTGCAGGAGCTCGACGATCAGCTCGTTGTTCATGACGCGCTCGGCGTTGGTCCTGAAGCGCGGATCGTCGGCCAGCTCGGGCTTGCCGATCATGGCGCAGAGCTTGCGGAAGAAGTTCTGCTGCGCGCCGCCGATGGTCAGCCAGCCGTCGGCGGTCTGGAACACCTGATAGGGCGAGGAGCCGCGATGGGCCTGGCCGAGCTTGTCCGGCCGCTTGCCGTTGGCGAAGTAGTTGGCGGCCTCGTAGACGCCCAGCGACACCGTCGCCTCAAGCAGCGAGGTCTCGACCCACTGGCCCTCGCCGGTCTTCTGCCGCGCCTGCAGAGCCGCCAGCACGCCGATGGTGAGGTAGAGCCCGGCGCCGACGTCGGAGATGGCGAGCGGGATGCGATAGGGCGGGCCGTCCTTGGGACCGGTCACCGACATCAGGCCGGACATCGCCTGGATCATGAGATCGAAGCCGCCGCGGCCGGCATAGGGGCCGGTCTGGCCGAAGCCCGAGATCGAGCCGAGAATCAGCCGAGGATTGCGCGCATGCAGCGCGTCCCAGCCGATGCCCAGGCGCTTCATCACGCCGGGGCGAAAATTCTCCAGCACGACGTCGGCATCGTCGACCAGCTCCCAGAACACCGCGAGGTCGGCCTGGTCTTTCAGATCGAGCCGGATGCCGCGCTTGTTGCGGTTCCACAGCATGAAGGGCGCGCCTTCACCTGCGATGAAGGGCGGCGCACCGCGCATCGAGTCGCCCTGCGGGCTTTCGATCTTGATCACGTCGGCGCCGAGGTCGCCCAGCTGCATGCCGCAGAAGGGACCCGACAGGTGCGTCGTGAGATCGAGCACCACCAAGCCGTCAAGCGGGCCTGCCATGCAATTCTCCCAGAAGAGGCCGAGCCGGCAGCGCTGCCATGAGGAGGCGCCGCAAGTCATGTGCGGTAATGTAGGCTCGCATGGTCGGCGCGAACAAACCCTCTCTGGAAACCCTGGGCGACATCTTTCGGTTTGCGGTTCGCCGCTTCCGATCCGCCCGACTGGCCTACGGGCACGGCACCACCAACGCCCATGACGAAGCCGCGTTCATGGTCCTCGAGGGCCTCCGCCTGCCCATCGACAAGCTGGAACCCTATCTCGGTCTCAGGCCGACCGCGCCCGAACGGGCGCGCCTGCTGACGCTGATCGACGCGCGCATCAGCCTGCGCATGCCGGCGCCTTACCTGCTGGGCGCGGCCTACATGCAGGGCGTTCGCTTCCTCGTCGACCAGCGCGCTTTGATCCCGCGTTCCTTCATCGGCGACATGCTGGCCGACGGTGTCCTGCTGATCCCCGATCCGCGGCGCGTCCGGCACGTGCTCGATCTCTGCACCGGCGGCGGCTGCCTCGCCGTCCTCGCCGCATTCGCCTTTCCACGGGCGCGCATCGATGCCGTCGATCTGTCGGCGGGACCCCTCGCGCTGGCGCGTCGCAACGTCGCCGCCCATCGCCTGGGAGATCGCATCAGCCTGCATCGCGGCGATCTGTTCGCGCCCCTGGCAGGCCGGCGCTACGATCTCATCATCAGCAACCCGCCCTACGTCGATTTGCACGCCATGGCGCGCCTGCCCGCGGAATATCGGCACGAACCCACGCTCGCGCTGGCGGCAGGCGCCGATGGCCTCGACCTTGTCCGCCGCATCCTGGCGGACGCGCCGCGACATCTCACGCGCGACGGCGCGTTGCTGTGCGAGGTCGGCCGCGGCCGGCCCGCTCTCGAGGCGGCATTCCCGCACCTGCCCTTCCTGTGGCTCGACACGGAGCAGAGCGAGGGCGAGGTGTTTTGGATCAGCGGCGCCGATCTGCGACGACGCAGCTGACGGTTTAAGCGGGTTCGGCTTTCACGCCCCGTCGCCGAGACAAATACCGAGCGCCCGCGCGGTGCGGACCAGGGTGCCGTCGGGCTCGACGGTCCGCGACTTTCCCACGACTCTCGCCAGCGGCACGTCGATCACCTCGCGGTTCCACCAGGCCACCATGCGATCGGCCTTGCCTTCGGCCAACAGATCGACGGCGCGCACGCCGAGCGACGCGGCGAGCAGCCGATCCTCGGCGGTCGGCATGGCGCCACGCTGGACGTGTCCCAGCACGGTGGCGCGTGTCTCCGCCCCGGTTGCCAGACTGAGCCGCCGCGCCAACCATGTACCCACCCCCTGCGGCGGCGCATCGGACGCGGCGTCCGATGCCTCGTCGGACTGGCCGGCCGCCTCGGCGACCACCACCAACGCCGCCGTATGGCCGGCTTCGCGCAGGGCGGCGATATGGGCCACGACATGGACGAGGCGCCAGGGCACCTCGGGGATCAACACGACATCGGCGCCGCCGGCAATGCCGGCGGCGATGGCGATGTGGCCGGCGTCGCGGCCCATCACCTCGAGCACCATGACGCGCTCGTGGCTGGCGCCGGTGGGCTGCAGGCGATCGAGCGCTTCGGTAGCGATCGCCACCGCCGTCGAGTAGCCGATCGCGCGCTCGGTGTTGGCGACGTCGTTGTCGATCGTCTTGGGGACGCCGATGAACGGCAGGTCGATCGGACTGAACAGGCGCCGCAGGATCTCGAGGCTGCCATCGCCGCCGACCCCGATCAGCCCATCGAGTTCGAGCCCGCGCAACCCTTCGAGCATTTCGCGCGAGCGATTCTTGAGGCTGCCGTCCGTCATGGGAAAGGCGAAGGGATTGCCGCGATTGGAGCTGCCGAGGAAGGTGCCGCCGTGGCGGGCGAGCGCTGCATCGAGCCGCGCGGGATCCAGCGTCACCGCCTGGACCGGTCGCTCGAGCAGGCCAAGCGTGCCGTAGCGGATGCCGACGGTCGCCCAGCCATAGCCGTGACGGGCACGCAACGCGACGGCGCGGATCGTGGCATTGAGACCGGCGCAGTCGCCGCCGCTCGTCAGGATGCCGATTCGCTTGGTCATGCATGCCCTCCGCGCCTACTGTAGCAAATGGCTCGCGCAGCGAAGACACAACCGATCTTTGTCACAGCGCGGCTGCGGCTGCGCCCTTTTCGCAGCGGCGATCTCGATGCCATGCATCGGCTTTACGGCGATGCCGACAATCTGCGTTATTGGGGCACGCTGCCGAGCCCTGATCTCGCGGCCACGCGCCGCATGCTGCGCTGGCACGTGGCCTACCGGCCGCGCGACTACGTGCTGTGGGCGGTCGCTCTCAAGCGCAGCGACAAGCTGGTTGGCATGATCAACTACCATCGCCGCGAGCTGCGCGAGAAACGTGTCGACGTCGGCTGGCTGCTGCTGCCCGGCGTGCAAGGCAAGGGCTACATGACCGAAGCCGGCCAGGCCCTGTTGCGCCACCTGTTCGACGATCTCGACGTGCACAAGGTCGAGGCATTGATCCGACCGGAGAACAAACCGTCGGTCGGCCTCGCCGAACGTCTCGGCTTCCGTCTTGAAGGCGGCCCGATCCGCGACCGCTGGAAGGTCGGCGAACAATGGCAAAGCGTCATGCTGTACGGACTGGTTGCGGGCGATGAACACTAACCATAGTCGCGCGACGCTCCTTGTGCCGGTGGCCTCTGGTAGCTACCTTATTCGAATGCGCGCAGTGGGCATCAAAGTTCTAAAGAACAAACTGAGCGAATACGTTCGGTTAGCGGCCAGCGGCGAAACCGTGCTTGTGACGGATCGCGACCGGGTGGTTGCCGAGCTGTGTCCGCCGCGGGCCGGACGCGCCGCAATGCTCGGCGACGCACTGCTGGCCGAAGCCATCCGCAAGGGATGGGTTACGCCGCCGACCTTTGCCCCCTCGGAGCCGGCACCCCGTAAACCAGTGGCACCTCTGGCCGACATTCTGGTGGAACTCGAGCGCGACCGCGAGGAGCGGTGATCTATCTCGATTCGTCCGTCGCGCTCGCGCAATTGCTTGCAGAGGATCGATTTCCTCGTGCCGAGCTGTGGCAAGCGCCTTTGATCTCGAGCCGGTTGCTGGAGTACGAGATCTGGACTCGCCTGCACGCTCGCAAGCTTGGCAGATCCCACGGCGAACTCGCACGCGCGTTGATCGGTGCGCTTGCATTCGTCGAGTTGGCGCCGCCGGTGCTCACTCGCGCGTTGGAGCCGTTCCCGGTAGCGGTCCGTACGCTCGATGCGTTGCACCTCGCTTCGATGGAGTTCTTGCGCACCAACGGTCAAACGCTCGAGCTTGCGACCTACGACCAGCGTCTGGCCTCGGCGGCAACGGCTTTGAATATCGCGTTGGCGGAGCTCTGAGGGGTCGTCCGCGGGCGGATATGGGTTGACCGGTTCAATCAATCTTGCCGTCGACGAGGATGGTCGCACAATGGCGGCATGAAACAGCACTACACGAACTTCGCCGGCTACAATGCGTGGGCCAATCGGCGACTGTACGAGGCTTCGGCGGCGCTGACGGACGCGGAGTACCGGGCCGACCAGCGTGCCTTCTTCAAGTCGATGCACGGCACGCTCAACCATCTGCTGGCGACCGATCGCATCTGGATGCAGCGCTTCACCGGACAGGGCGAGGCGCCCGACCGGCTCGACGCGATCCTGCATGAACGGCTCAATGAGCTGCGGGCCGCGCGCGAGGCGGAGGACAAGCGCATCATCGATTGGGTGGCAAGCCTCGACGAAGGAGCGTTGAGGGGCGTGATCCGCTATCGGCGCGTCTCGACGCCCGAAGAGTTCGTACAGCCCCTGATGCCGGCTCTCGACCATTGGTTCAACCACCAGACTCACCATCGCGGCCAGGCGCACATGATCCTGACGAGCCTGGGCAAGAAGGCGCCCGAGCTCGACCTGCTCTACTACCAGCGGCTTGTCGAGGCGGGGCGCGCCTGAGCCGCCGTCACACCAGGTAGATCCGGTCCGGCAGCTCGTTGGCCTTGCCGGCGGCGGCTGGAAAATGATCGGCGAGCACCGAACCGCAGCGTTCGATCGCCACGACGAAACCGTCGGCGATGCGGCCTTCCCGCATATGGCCGACCAGGGCATCGACTGCCCCTTGCCACGCCGACTGCGGCACGCGCGATGCGACGGCGTCGTCGGCAATGATGCGCGCATACCGTTCGGCGAGCGAGACGAAGACCAGCACGCCGGTACGACCGGGCGTGCGACCGATCCCGCGCAGCAGGAACTGCTCCATCGCCGCGCGATGCGCCATGGCGCGCCGGGTCATCCGCGGCAGCAGCGCGACGCGCACGCGCGGCAGGCACAACAGCACGACCAGGCCGAGGAACAGCGCCAGCTGCAGCCACAGGATCTGCACGACGGGCAGATTGGTGAACCCCACCAAGAGCCACGGCAGGGCCAGCGCGGCGAGCGCCGCTGCCATGATCGCAAGCGGCGTCGCTTCGGCAGAGCTGCGCGCCAGCACGCAGACGATCTCGCCCTCGGTGCTCGCCTCGGCGGCCTGGATGGCCGCGGAAATGCGCCGGCGGTCCTCGGCCGAGAGGTCCATCACCACCGCCCCGAGGCGCCGCCGCCGCCCGACGAGCCGCCACCGCCGGAGAAACCGCCGCCACCGCTTCCCCCCGAAGAGCCGCCGAAGCCGCCGCGGCCATAGCCTCCACCGCCGCGCGTCAGCAACGCCGCGAAGAAAACGGCGCGGAAGGTGCGGGAAAAGATCATCAGCAGGACGAAGGCCGCGAGGAGGACCAGCACGAACCAGTTGACCGGCTTGTGCTGGGGTGCCGTGTCCAGCCGCAACGACGGACGTTTCTGCCATTCCGAAGCGTCGGTGGTCAGCACGGTGATGATGTCGTCGACGCCGCGCACGATGCCGCCCGCGAAGTCGCCCGACTTGAAATTGGGCACCATCGCGTTGCCGATGATCACCGAGGAGATCGCGTCGGTCAGCGTGCCTTCGAGGCCATAGCCCACCTCGATGCGCACCCGCTTCTCGGTGGGCGCCACGAGCAGCAGCACGCCGTTGTTCTTGGCCTTTTCGCCAAGCTGCCAGTGGCGGAACAGCTGATTGGCGTAGGGCTCGATCTCCTGGCCGCCCAGCGACTTTACGGTGGCGACGACTAGCTGGATGCCGGACTTGGCCTCCAGATCGGCGAGCTTGACGTCGAGCGCATCACGCGTCTCGCGCGGGATGACGTTGGCCTGGTCGACCACGCGGCCGGTGAGCGGTGGGAAGTCGATGGCGCGTGCCACCAGCGCCAGGCCGAACACCAGGATCAGGGCAATCGCCATCGCGGCGATCCAGCTCCTCTCCCCCGTCAGGGGGAGAGGTTGGGAGAGGGGGCTACGCACGTCGATTCCCCCTCTCCTAGCCTCTCTCCCTAGCGGGGGAGAGGAATGCGGAAAGCCCATTGCACCCACGACCTAGAATTTCACGACCGGCGGTTTCTGGGCCTCATCGGTGGCGGTGAACTCGACCATGGGCCTGTTGGAGCGGAAGAAGATCGCCGCCCACAGCACCCCGGGGAAGGTCCTGAGCTCGGTATTGTAGGCGCGCACCGCCTCGATGTAGTCGCGGCGAGCCACGGCGATGCGGTTCTCGGTGCCCTCGAGCTGCGACTGCAAGGCCAGGAAGTTCTGGTTGGACTTCAGGTCGGGATAGTTCTCACTGACGGCCAGCAGCCGGCCGAGCGCGCCGCTCAACTGGCTCTGTGCCTCCTGGAACTGTTTCAGCTTGCCGGGGTCGGTGAGCTGGGAGGCATCGACGTGGACCTGCGTGGCCTTGGCGCGCGCCTCCACGACCGCCGTCAGCACGTCCTTCTCCTGCCTGGCATAGCCCTGCACGGTGGCGACCAGATTGGGAATCAGGTCGGCGCGCCGCTGGTAGTTGTTCTGGACGTCGGCCCACTTGGCCTTGGCCTGTTCCTCCAGTGTCGGGATGGTGTTGTAGCCACACGAGGAGAGACTGAAGAGCACCAGAGCGACCGCCAACAGGGTGCCGATGCGCGACGCGGCAACAGACATGGCTTGTTCCTCCTGGCTGAAATTGCAGCGAAGTGTACGCAGCTCATTTGAGGGCGCAAACCGAGCGGCCGCTGCGGGGGCTCGGCCAACGCGAGTCGCAGGCCGCAAGCGCTTGCCCGGCCAGGCCCACGAGAACGCTGGTCCACTCGCCGCCCTCGCCCACCCGCATCTCCATGGCGCCAAAGTCGCTCAGGCCAACCACATAGCCGGTCGCGCGATCGAATCCACGGACCGGTATGGGGCGCTTGGGCTCCTCGGGCGCTGGTACGGGACGGCTGCTCGAGAGTTCCATGCCGCCAGTGCCCACCACCAGCTGCGGCGGCCGGCGGCCGTCGAAGCCGGTCGCCTGGAAGCGATGCATGTGGCCGGAGACTACCGCCTTCAGGTGCGCGGGCAGGCCCGCCGGAAAGACGTGCGAGACGGCAAGCTGCTGGGTCACGTTGATGAAACCATAATCCGGATCCGGAGCCGGTATCCCTTTGGCTCTGTGCACGACGCCCCAGATCGGCCGATGCGTCAGCAGCCACGCGGGCGTCGCGTTCTCCGTCAGCATGGCTGCCACACGGCGATACTGTTCGATGTAGTGATCGCGCGCATAGACGATGGCATCGCCTGCGTCGGACGAGTCGAATACGACAAGGTCCAGACCGTCGAGCTTGAGACGGAACGGCGGCGTCGGCAGGGTCGGGAATCGCTGACCGTCGAACGGCAGGGCCGGATCGGGCCAGGCGCCGGCGCGCCAGCCTGCCGGCAGCTGCGGTGGACAATGACCCTGCGCGCGGGCACCGCCCAAAAGGTCGGATCCGGCGTCGAGGAGATAAAACCAGCCCGGCCCCGCCCGGCTGCAAAGTTCGTGATTGCCCCGTGTGAACACCCATGGCGCGGCGGCCAGCAGGCGGGATGACGGGATGAAAAAATCGTCCCGCCAGTCAGGCCAATTGTCGGGCCGCGGGCTGCCCGCAATGTTCTGGCTCCAATAACCTGGACCGATCGGGAAACCCGGGTCGTCATCCTCGTCGTCAAGGTCACCGGTGTCGAACACATCGACCGTGACTGTGCGACGGTAGCCGGTGAGGCCGCGTGGCAGCACAAGCCTGTGCGGCGTGCCGCGGTAGTTGTAGTCGCCGACATGCACAATGAGGTCCGGTCGGTCCTGCGCACCCTCGGCCGAGACAACGCCAAAAGGCCAGATCTTGTCGTATCCGTCCCCGACGCACGACTGTGGCCTGCGCTCGGTTTGGCCACGGCAGCCGCTGTCGCCGAGGACGACAATACGCCGCGGCGTGGCTTTGCGGACCACCGGCAGATTGTGACGCGTTCCTTCAAGGACAACGCTTGCCGGCTGGTCCCAGGGATAGACGGTCTCGCAGACCAGGACCCCGGCGAACTGGCCAAGCAAGGGTTTGGCGCGCGGCGTCATGGCTTGCTGCGCTCCGGAGGCAAGCGCCAGCGTTGGACAGCTTGCCGCGTTCTCGACCACCGCGTGCGCCATCGGAAGGGCAGTCCATCGCGGCCTTCGCCCAGCAGCACGAAAGCAAACGACGCGGCCAGGGCCGATCGCCCCAGCATCGCCACTCCGGCGCACAACATGGCCCCCGACAACAGACGCATCGCGACGCCAATGCACCATGTCCGGGCGATTGGCGGAAGAGCGATCACGGCGCCCTTTTTCAGACGCCCGCGACCGGAAAGGCTAAGATGTACGGCAACTATTGGCCGCGCTTCACCGTTTCTCAGTGAACGCGGGGGGACTGCGGATGATTGCAATTGGACTATCGAAACCGAAGATTCTCGTCATAGAGGATAATGCGTTGGTCGCAGATGCCATTTGCGACCTGGTGCGCGACTGCGGTTACGATGTCGCCGGCGCAGTCGGATATGTTCAGCAAGGCATCCAGTTTCTCGCCGACGGCAATGTCGATGGCGCGGTCGTCGACATCAACCTGCACGGCTCGCCCAGCTTTCCGATCTGCGACGAGTTGCAACGGCGCAATGTTCCTTTCTTCTTCGTCAGCGGGCACATCCTCGACACCAAGGTCCCGTCACAGTTCCAGAACGCAAAGTTCCTGACCAAACCTGTCGACGTCGGCCAGTTCAGGTCAGCTCTGGCCGAGATCCGCCTGCGCCCTGCCAGCGACCCTTCGCCCAAACGTTGGGGTAACGGGTTCCTGGACATGCTTCCCGAGCAGGAACGGCGACTGCTCGAGCCCAAGCTCGAACGCGTCGCTTTGCGTGAGGGCCAGATCCTCGAAGCGGCGGCCCAGCCGCTCGCCCACGTGCATTTCCTGACCTCGGGCCTGGTATCGCTCATGGCGCGCTGCCAGCAGGGCCGGCGTATCGAAGTCGGGCTGCTGGGTGCTGAAGGCGCCACGGGGATTGCCGCGTTGCTCGATCCCAACCGAACCTCCATCCTTGATGCCGTGGTGCAGATCGGTGGCGGTGCCTGGCGCATGGCTGCGGGCGATTTCGTCGCGATGCTGCACATGCAGAGAGGTCTGGAAGGACGTGTGCTGGGATATGTTCATTCGCTGATTGCGCAGGTCGCCGAGACGACCGTCGTGACCGGCCATGCAAAGATCGAACACAGACTTGCGCGCTGGCTATTGATGGCCGCGGAGCGCTGCGGCACGCACAAGCTGCCGATCACGCACGAGCAGCTTTCCCGTTCCCTCGCCGTGCGACGATCCGGCATCACTGTCGCCCTCCATATGCTGGAATCGCGACACCTGATTCGCTCGCAGCGCAAGCTCGTCGAGATCCTGGACCACGCCGGCCTGGTGCGAGAGATCGAGGGTCTGCATGGCTGGACCGGGTCTGCAGCGGTAACCGGCGGCACGCCGGTCGGCCTGAGGGACCAGGAGAATCAGACCGCCGGCTGAGCCCGCAGCGCCTGCAACGTACGCCGCAAACCGCTGCAGGAACACAGCTCCAACACGCGCCGTTGCCGTACGCATCCGGACACCGTTTTGGCTGCAACTCACATTGACGCGCGTGTGTTGTGTGGGCGTGCGCGCAGTACGCTGCGACACATCGCGGTAAACGACAGCGGGCGAAAACTCGGGACCGGTTGCGTTCGCCGACGTTCCGCAACTGCAACATCCGATACACAGGAGAGCAGACATGAGCATGCGCGATGAACGCGGTCGCTACAGCCGGTACGACGACGACGACTATGACGATCGCGGCTATCGTGGACGCCGCAGCTATCGGTCCAGCAGCCGGTACGAAGACGACGATGACTATGATCGTCGCGGTCGGCGGCGCGGCGGGTGGTACGGTGACCCGGAGGGTCACTCGGAGGCGGCGCGTCGCGGTTGGGACAGCCCGGGTCACGGCGAGAGCGGCTGGTTCGGCGATTCGGAGAGTCATTCGGAAGCGTCACGCCGTGGCTGGGACAATCCCCGCCATCGTCCGAGCGGCTGGTTCGGTGATGCCGAGGGTCATTCGGAAGCGGCACGGCGCGGCTGGGACAATCCCCGCCATCGCCCGAGCGGCTGGTTCGGCGATCCCGAAGGCCATTCCGAGGCCTCGCGCCGCGGCTGGGAGTATGGCCATCGCGGCTATGGCCGGGACGACGATGACTACGAGCGTGGCAGCTACCGTCGCTCGCGCAGCCGCTACGAAGACGACGATGATGATTACGATCGTCGGGGTCGCGGCCGCGGCGGCTGGTTCGGCGATTCGCGCGGACACTCCGAAGCCTCTCGCCGAGGCTGGGAACGCCGCTAGCCCCTGTTAGGCCGACCCTTAGAGGAGGCCCGCGTCGCAACTCGACGCGGGCCTTTTCTTTGCCAGCCATGTGCATTGCCAATCATGTGCATTCGTGCAGTGTTGCCGTGCGTTTGTGCACAGATCAATCCACAGCGGTTACCTTTGCCGACATGGGGCGTTGCAGGTTCACGCCGCCTTGCGGCGCCGTCGGCAGCCACCGCCTGGCCCTCTCCCCCAACCCCGCCGCCGCGGTGGCTGCCGACCTCTGGCTTCACCTGGCAACGCGACTGCAAACAAATGCCGAAGCCCGTCCCGCGGTCAGCGGGACGGGCTCGCAGCCTACGGAATGGCACACAGGAGGAAGGACAGGCCTTTCCCGCTTCAGGCTGCGGCGTGACGCACGCCAAGCGACATCATGTTTGGGTGTGCTGCCCTCCGGGCTGCGCGATCTTGCCAAGCGCGCGGGCGGCTGCGCCATTGCTCCCCTGCTTTGCCACGTCGGCGAGCGACAGGACGCCGACCAGCCGCTTGTCGCGATTGACGACAGGCAGCCGTCGCACCTGCTGTTCACCCATGTTCTTCGTAACCGCCCTGAGATCCTCGTCCTCGAAGCAATACCTGACGTCCAGCGTCATTACGTCGCGCACCTTGGTCTGCGGGCCCTTGCCTGCGGCCACGGCACGCACGGCAATGTCGCGGTCGGTGATCATGCCGATCAGCCGATCGTTGTCGCCCACCGGCAGGAACCCTGCATCGATCTCCGCCATGACCTGAGCTGCCTGCTGGATGGTGTGGTCCGGCATCGTGATCCGGGCGTCGCGCGTCATCGCTTCGCTCACCTTCATGACACTCTCCATGGGCAGCGATGGAACCTGTTGGCCAAGCAACGCCGCAGCAGCGACGCCTGTTGCGGATCAACACCACGAGACCGCTTTCAGTCTGCTAGCGAACTCACGCGTGCGACGTCACCCCGCGGCCCGCAACAGGCCCGAGCCAGTACCTGGCCCAGTACCTGGCATGGTGTCCCTGATCGGGAAGTTCACCAGAGCGGCGAGCAATCCCGCAAACGCGGTCAGCATCCACAGCACGGCGTAAGACCCCGTCATGTCGAAGACGATCCCACCCAGCCACGCACCGGCAAACGAACCGACCTGGTGGCTGAAGAAGCAGACTCCGAACAATGTCCCCAGGTGAGCCGTGCCAAAGACCTTGGCCACCCAGCCGCTGGTCAATGGCACCGTCCCAAGCCAGGTCAGTCCCATGACGGCGGCAAAGGCCACGACGCTCGCTTCGCTCTTGGGCAGCAGGAAGAACGCGGCAATGGCGGCACCCCGCACCAGATAGAGCCAGCCCAGCACGTGCTGCTGGCGAAAACGGCCGCCGAGCCAGCCGCAACCCCAGCTGCCCGCCATGTTGAACAGGCCGATCAGCGCCAAGGCCGTCGCGCCAAGGCCAACCGGCATCTGGCAGAAGCTCAGGTAGCCTGGCAGGTAGGTCGAGATGAAGGCGAGCTGAAAGCCGCAGGTGAAGAAGCCGATGGTCAGCAGCCTATAGCCGCGGTGGCTGACCGCCTGCGCGAGGACTTCGCCGAGCGGCGTTGCCGCAGCGAGGTGTGAACCGGTCCGATTCCGGGGCTGCAACAACAATCCCAGCGGCGACGTCGCCAGCAGCAGCGCGGCGAGCGCCATCAGCGTGGCCGACAAGCCCCAGCCCTGATTGACGATGTCGGCTGCCGGCACGAGGGCCACCTGACCCACTGAGCCGCCCGCGCTTGCGATGCCCATTGCCATGCTGCGACGTTCGGCCGACGCCGCTCGGCCCACCGCCGTCAATACGACTCCGAAGGTGGTGCAGCTCATGCCGATGCCGACCAGAAGTCCCATGCCCAGCACCATGACGGCGCCCGATCCGGCCGAGGCAGCGACCGCAAGACCGCCGGCATAGGCGAATGCCCCGAGCGCTACGACCGGTGCCGCACCGAAGCGATCGGCGGCCGCGCCGGCGATCGGTTGCGCGAGTCCCCACACGAGGTTGTGCAGAGCAATGGCCAGGGCGATCACGCTGACCGGCAGCGCGCGCTCCAACGCCAAGGGTCCGACGAACAATCCGAAGGTCTGCCGCGTCCCCATGGCAACGCTGATGATCAGGGCGGCGGCCAGGATGACGCGAATGGCGTTGCCGAAGCGTGATGTTGCACCAGTCCGTGCCATGACCGTCACAATGGGAAGGCCCGCAAGCGACGGCAAAAGAGAAGGCGGCAACGACCGGTGAGCGCCGTTCAACTGGAGGCAGCTGTCGCCTGCTCGCCCTGTCGCACCAACCAACCCCTGAACGCGCGCAAGTCGGGTTGCCCCTCAACGCCATCGGCGCTGACCAACCAGTAGGCCGTCTCGGCAGGCAGCGGCTCGCCGGCGAGCGCCACCAAGGTACCAGCCTCGAGCTCGCGGTCCACCAGGGGCCGCCGGCCGAGCGCCACCCCAAGGCCAAGACGGGCTGCCTCGAAGGCGAGCTCGAGCGTATCGAAACGCAGTCCCTGTGCCGGATCGACATTGTCCAGGCGGCGCGCTTCCAACCAGGCCTGCCAGCCTTCGCTGGTCGTGGTTACGTGGATCAGCGTCGCGCGACCAAGATCCAGCGTGTCACCCGCGCGGAGCTTGCGCCGATAGGAGGGGCTGCACACCGGAACGAGACGCTCACCCAGCAAGCGGGCCCAGGCCAAGCCGCCGACGGGCGCGCGGCTCATGCGAATGGCGAAGTCAAAGCCGTCGACGGGAAAGCCGACCTGGCGATGTGACGTGTCGATGGTGATGGCAAGGCGGGGTCGACTCTCGAGGAAGTTTGGCAAGCGCGGCAGCAGCCAACGCGAGGCGAAGGTCGGCGCACAGCTCACGGCGATCGAGGCGCGGGTCGCGCGACCGGGAAGCCGCTGCGTGCCGACCGCAATAAGCGACAAGGCCTCGCTGACGTAGGTCAGGTAATCGGCACCGGCGCCCGTCAGGCAGAGCCCGCGCGGGTCGCGACGAAAAAGTTGGATGCCGAGCGTCTGCTCGAGACCCACGATACTATGGCTGACCGCACTGGGCGTGACGTTGAGCTCCGCCGCCGCCCGCTTGAAGCTGCCCAGCCGGCCGGCGGCCTCGAAGAAGCGCAGCGCAGGCAGAGGCGGAAGACGAAGCGGCATGACACTCTCCGGCACGAAGGAGAGCTTTGTGTTCCGGCCGAAATACCCGAGTCAAATCTCGCTCGGTCGCCGTGCGCCTACGGTGCGCGGCTCAGCAATTCGCGGGCCTTCTGCAGGCGGTCGAGACATTGCGCCTCCTGGCCGTGCTCGGCCTGCTCGCGCGCCGCCATCAGGAGCGACTGCAGGCTCGCGCGCCGGCTCGCGTCGGCCTTTGGCGGGTCGGGCGCCGAGGGGGTCACATCGGGCAGCGTGGGCATCCGGTCGCTCGACGGATGGGTCGGAGCGATCACCGAGTTGTCGGCAATCGGAGGCGGTTTAATGACGCCACCGGATTGCGACAGCTGCTTGGTGGTGGCGCCGTCGGCGTCGGCTTTCGGTGGCTTGGTGGTGACATGATAGCGATCGGCAAGCTCGTGGACCTGGTCAATGCAGGTCGCTGCGTTGGCCGGGCCCACAAGAGGCAGCGCTGTCGCGCTCGCCAGGAGCGATGCGATGGCAGCCTGCCGGACAAAGCGAGTTTTCATGGCTCCGTCTCACGATTCGGGCAATGATTCGTCTGATATCCAACGGCTCGCGGCGACTCCGGGTTGCCCGTTGCGGCGTGCCGGCAACAGGGGCGCGGCACGAGAGGTGCTGCACTATCGAGGGAATTGCGCGTGAGGCAGTGGCAGTCACAGCTGGTCGAGGTTCCCCGCGAGCCGGTTGCGCTGTCGGTCCTGACCGGCTTCTTGGGCAGCGGCAAGACGACGTTTTTGTCACGTGTACTGGCTGAAAAGGATCTGGCCGACACTGCGGTGGTGGTGAGCGAGTTCGGTGCCGTAGCGTTCGACCATCTGCTGCTCGAGGCGACCACTGACGAGGTCGTGGAGTTGCCCAATGGCTGCACCTGCTGCGCGGTCCGCCAGGACCTCGCCGATGCCTTCTACCGCCTGCTGCGATCACGCCAATCGAGCGGCAAACCGCCGTTCCAACGCATCGCTCTCGAGACCAGCGGCCTGGCCGATCCCTCGCCAATTCTTTACACCCTGTCCGCGGATTCCTTCCTCGAGGCGTCGCTGCGACTTGACCGCGTGGTGACGACGATTGACGCCGTGGCAGGGTCCGCGACCTTGGCGTGCTATCCAGAATCGACGGCACAGGCGGCAGTCGCCGATCTGCTGCTGCTCACCAAGACCGACCTGCAGCCGGCGCCAATCGATCTGCTCGAGCGCCTGGCGGCGCTCAATCCCAATGCCGACATCGTCGATGCCGCGGCGGGCAATGCGACGCACCTGCTGTTCGGCAAAGTGCCGACGGAGTTGCCGCGACCGCGGCCCAGGGCCACGGCCGTCCATGCGCACGGCATCTATTCCCTGGTGCTGCAGCTGCGTCGGCCAATGTCGCGGCTTGGGTTTGCAATGGCGCTGGGCGGCCTGGCGCGCGCGTACGGCGACAAGCTGCTGCGGGTGAAGGGGCTCGTGGCCTTCGCCGACCGCGCCGGTGGGCCTGCGGCAATCCATGCCGTCCAGCACACGCTCTATGCGCCGCGCTGGCTCGATGCGTGGCCCGATGCGGACCATACCAGCCGCCTCGTCTTCATCGTGCGGGATCTCGAACCGGACGAGATCCTCAGTCGATTCGCCGACGGCGAACCGCATCGCCTCGATGCTCCGGGAGGGGGAACCTGATGCTTGACGTTGCAATCACCGGCGGCACTTGCGTACTGCCGACCGGCAGCGCAATGGCGGACATCGGCGTCAAGGACGGCCGCATCGCCATGATTGCCGCGCCCGGCACGCTGACCGAGGCCGAGCGCACCGTGCCGGCGACCGGCCGGCTGGTGATACCGGGTGGCATCGATCCGCACATCCATTGCCTGATGCCCGTGCGCGCGCCGGGACGGCCGGACGAGATGACGGATCCCCCCTCGCAGGTCAGCCGCGCGGCGCTGCACGGCGGCACGACCACGCTCATCGATTTCGTGCAATGCACGCACGATCGCACCATCCAGCAGGCAATCGAGCAGACCGATCGGTCATGGAAGGGCGCCTGCTACTGCGACTACGGCTTCCATCTCACGCTGATGGGCCAGGTCCCGCTGCCGCACTTCGGCCAGCTGGCCGACGCCATGCAGGACGGTCACGCCAGCATAAAGATCTTCACCACCGACATCCGGCCCGGCAACGTGGGCCGCATGGTGCCGCACGGTCACATCTGGGAGGTGCTCAAGGTCGTGGCGGCGGCGGGCGGCATCGCCTGCATCCACGCCGAGGACAACGACATCGTGATGTTCATGTACGAGAAGCTGATGCGCGAGAACCGGGTCGGCTTCGAGCACATGGCCGAAGTCCACAACACGCTCTCCGAGGAGCTCTCGTTCAACCGCGTCATTCGCCTGGCCGAGAGCGTCGAGGGTGCTGCGCTCTACATGGTGCATGTCTCGGCGGCGACCGGCGTTGCGGCGCTGGAAGCATCACGCGCGCGCGGGTTTCCGATGTACGGCGAGACGCTGCATCAGTACCTCTTGTACAATGCCGAGGACTACAAGCGGCCGGGCGGACAGATGTTCCACACCTACCCGTCGCTCAAATATCCCGAGGACCAGAAGCGGCTGTGGGAGGCGACCAATCGCGGCGCCATCCAGGTGATCGCCACCGACGAGCTCTGCTGCCCGCTGCGCGTCAAGCTGCAGGGCAGCCGCATCGACGACACGACCGGCGGCAATTCCGGCGTCGAGCCGCGGGTGTCGCTCATGTACACCAACATGGTCACCAAGCGCGGCTATTCAGCAGAGCATTTCGTCGACATGATTTCGACAAACGCGGCCAGGATCATGGGCCTCTATCCGCGCAAGGGCGCGCTGGCGGTGGGTTCGGACGCCGACATCGTGCTGCTGGAGACGGGCATCCAGAAGACGATTCGCGCCACCGACCTGCACGAGACCGACTACACGCCCTGGGAGGGCCACGTCGTGACCGCCTGGCCGACGACGACCATCACGCGGGGCCAGGTGGCGGTACAGGACGGCATCTTCCACGGTGACCTCAAGCACGGCCGGTTCCTCAAGCGCAAGGTCGCGGACGACGTCCGCAGCCGGCCGGCGCTGTGATGGCGAGCGCCGGCGGCAGCAAGC
>Ga0081539_10004000_pt1 | contig 16986 bp, 16 predicted proteins | sample TabmetS4T2R2_FD_71023 | JGI IMG/M metagenome (GOLD analysis project Ga0081539, IMG submission 71023) | Tabebuia heterophylla rhizosphere microbial communities from the University of Puerto Rico - S4T2R2 | ecosystem: Host-associated > Plants > Roots > Rhizosphere ...
TGCATCTGCGCCGGGGTGATCGCCGGTGCGCTGCCGCCCAGGTGGGTCAGCGCCTCCGGGCCGAGGCCGCACAGGCAGGCCACCGGCATGCCGTGGATGTTGCCCGACGGGGTGACATCGCTGGTATTGAAGTCCGAATGCGCATCCAGCCACAGCACGCGCAGATTCTTCCCCTGCTCGCGGCACCACCGCGCGACGGCGGTGATCGAACCGATGCCCAGGCAGTGGTCGCCGCCGAGCATGATGGGCATGCGGCCGGCCTGCAGTTCGGCGTAGCTGGCTTCCATCAATGCGTGGTTCCAGGCCACCACCTCATCGAGGTGGCGGTAGCCTTGCACCGGCGCAGTCCACGGGTTGCGCGGGCCATCCAGGTTGCCCACGTCACGAACGTCCACACCGCGCGCTTCCAGCGCCTCCGGCAGGCCCGCCACGCGCAGCGCCTCCGGCCCCAGCCGTGCACCGCGATGGCCCGCACCGACATCGGTGGGAACGCCAATCAGGGATACGGAAATGGGATGGGCCATGGGTGCCTCCTGCGGTGCGGAAAAAGAAGCACAGTCTAGCCAGAGCTGTGTGACACCACTCGCGGCGGTGCAGCAGGGCAATGGGCCAGATCGCCGCGGCCTGGCAGCCGTATCCGGTCAGGCATTCCAGCGCTGGGTCGTCAGGAATTGGACCTTCCGCGATCCACCTCACATCCCGGTCGGATTCGCCTCTTACGCTAGGCTGCCGTTGTCTCCACCCTGCGCAGGCACCCTGAAGGTGCCGCCTCACTTCCTCGATCATGGAGCACCACGCACATGAAGCATGCACTCAATGGATTTGCGGTACTGGCAATTGCCCTGGGCGGACTGTTTCCGGCAGCGGCCAGTGCGTCCTCGCAACGCATCACGCATACGGTGACCACCGACGCGTATCCCATGCAGACGGCGGGCGCACGCGAAGTGCTCGACTGGGTGGCGCAGCGGGTAAAGCCGACGTTCGCCCCGCAGGGCTACGGCAACGTACAGGTGGAACGGCGGGCGTTCTCCGTAGGGCGCGCGTCTGCACGCGCGGACGGATCGATTCCCGGAAAGCTGCCGGAGCAGGGCATTCCCGGTGAGATCTACCGGGTGGAGAACCTGCTTCCCGATGGCTCCATCCAGACGTGGGAATTCACCTGGGTGGAACCCTCATCCGGCCATGGCGGCGGCTGGGATGTCACCGGGTACTCCTACAAGAAGGGCAATGACCCGGTGAATCAGCAATAGCGGGACAGGGGCAATGCGTGCTGCGTTGCCCCGTTCCGGACATACGCCAACGCCGAATGTGCCGTTGCGCGTCAACCGCCGCGGTGGCGAACCGGCGTCAGGCTTTGCACCTGGCCGCTGTTGCGCATCATGCACAGGAAACGGCCATCGGGATAATCGATGATCAGTTCCTGGTAATCGCTGCCCACCGGCATCTGGGTGACCAGTGCGCCCTGAGCGCCCTTGCGCATATTGCAGGCGCCCAGCGCGGTATCGCCCGCCGGCGCCGGGGTGGTCACCGAAGACACGTTGCGGAACACCGCGCGGCATCCACCATTGACCCACACCGAGTGCCGCGACAGGCCCCAGTTCTTGCCTTCCTCGCAGCGGGTGCGGCTGAGCTGGCGCACGATTTCCACATTGCCGCGAGTATTCAGATCGCACGACACCTGCTGCTCGTCAGTGGATTCGCAGGTGACTTCGCGCGGTAGCGCGGCATCGCCACCGGCGGCGTCGTGAGATTGCGCGCCACTTGCGGCGGGCGCGGGTGTGCCGCGAGTACTGACCTGGCAGATGCCATTGGCGCCGCCACGGCTGGTATAGCTGATCTGCGGCGTGCCGTCATCGCTGCGGCTGATCGACAACGTGATGCCGCTATTGGCATCGCGTGCTTCGACGTAGCGGTCATTGAAGCGTTTCAGCGCCGCCTCGCGGCCCTGCACGTAGACCGGGCCACCTTCATCGGCGTGCACATCGATGCCGCCCGGGCAGCTGGCGTTGAAGAACGGCACCGCGGCCATGGCCGGGGCCACGAAAGCGGTGGACACCAGCGCGACGGTGAGCGACAGGGCGTGGCGACGCATGTGCGGATCCCGAGGGGGCCCAGGGTGGGCCTGTGGCGGCAGTATGCGATGGGCCGTGGCGGACTTTCCGTGAGGGATAGCAAGAACCCGGTGACACGCGTGGGGGATTCAGGTCTGCTAGGGTGTCCTTGGAGGCCTGCCGGGGCGGTTAAGCCAGCTTTACGTCGTGAGCCGCGATGGGCGGTGCGACAGCGATGGCACAGCCGGATGTATCGTGGGCTGCGGCACCGCACGAACTGTCGTTTCTGGCTTTGCACTGCTCGAAACAGGCCAAACGCGATAATTCATTTTTCCTTTCAGATCGCCCGATGCCATCGAAACAAACGACTGGCAGGCGGGGATTTCGCCTGCGCATGATGAATCGCCGCCTTCAGCGAGGTGGCCGGGATTTCCAACCCGAAGACTGAAAGCTGTATACGCTTGCCAGCCGGCGTCGTCCTTCCCAGGTGCGACGCCGGCTGGCAATCCGTTCGCCGATCGACGGCGGGCGGTGCGTGGGGGCCTCGTGCCCACCGGCTCATTCAGTCCCGGGATTGGAAACCACGTATCGCCCGCCACCCTACCGTGGCGGCACCTCTGTTCCTGACGAGGATGCCTGCATGTCCAGAAGCCACCACCCGTACCTGACCGCCACCCTGGGCGAGGCGGCTCTACGCCTGCCACCTGAACTGGCGCAGCCATTGGAAGCCGCTTTCGCCGCTGCGAACGAAGCGCCTGCGTCCATCAACCTGCCCAGCTGCCTGCAGCGCATCCGCGCCGGTGATGCCGCCGATGGACAGCCGTGGACGGGGCCCGCCAGCACACCCGGCCAGGCGGTGGCCGCCGCACGCCGGGACCGCGCTGCGGTGGGTTTGGTGTCGCTGTTGGAGCTGTACCACGCCGCCGAGCGCGTGCGCGTGGACGGGGAAGAGAAAGACGACATCGGCGACGGCACGCGCGAAGGACTGATGCTGGCCTGCCGGGGGCTGGCGGAGTATGTAGCGTTGCAGGTGGGCGGGGCTCAATAATGCGCAACGTTGGCATCCCCAACGCACAGGTTCAACACGTCGCAACCCCGGCCAACGAATCAGGCAGACCCGCTGCTGGGATGAGCACACCCTACCCAAACCTGAAACCTGTCCTCGTTGAGCTGCGGCTGGACGAAGTGGATTCGCGCGGCGGCGCTGTTACCGAGATGATCGCCTCCACCGCACGCCCCATGGCGCTTTCCATAAGCCCTGAACTCATGTGGTACAGCTTCGTGCTGAATGACCGCGACATCACCCGCATCACGCCTGGAACGCGGGCACACTGCACAATCTCCTTCATCAACCATGACGGTGCGAAAGAGGTATTCCCCTGTGGCACGGTGGCCGCCTTCGGAGACGGATCGTCAACAAGAGGGTTGATCCGCATCATTCGGTTTGATTGAGACTGATCGCACCGGACTTCTTGAGGCGGCGGAAGTGGAGCGCAGTGTCTTGATGCCTCACACGGCACTGGCATGCAGGCGCACACCCAAGGCACGGGTCACCTTCAGGATGGTGGCGAAATCGGGGCTGCGTTCGCCGGACAGTGCGCGGTAAAGACTCTCGCGCGACAGGCCCGCCGCGCGCGCAACCTTGCTCATACCCTGAGCGCGCGCGATGTCGCCAAGCGCCTTGGCGATGAATGCGGAATCGCCGTCGCTTTCCTCGATGCAGGCGTCGAGATAGGCGGCCATTTCTTCGGGTGTCCGAAGGTGTTCGGCCACATCAAATGCTTTGAGTTCGACTTTTTTCTTAGTGGCCATGATGGAACAGCTCCAGTACTTCGGTATTGATTCGTTTCGACTACAGCCGGTTCGACGCTCACAGGGCACGCGCAATCTCCCTGGCCTTTTCGATATCGCGTTGCTGTGAGCTTTTGTCACCTCCGACCAAAAGAATCAGCAACTGCCTGCCGCGCTGGGTGTAGTACAAGCGGTAGCCCGGCCCTGCATCGATACGCAGTTCGGAAATACCGTCCCCCAGATAGCGGTGATCACCCGGATGGCCTTCGGCGAGCCGACCGATGCGGGCCAGGATGCGAGCGCGTGCAGTTACGTCCTTGAGAGCGTCAATCCATGTCGCGAACTGACGGGTACGCTGGATCTTCATGGAGGACTGTAGCCTAAAGGCTACAGTCCTTCAACTATCGGATTGCCCGCATGGAGGTGTGCTCGGCCTTCCGTCTGATGTTCCCTCCCTCGCAGCTGACGCCCCGTTTTTTAAACTGGAAAGTGGAACCGGGTGCGTTTTCAGTAGCTCATTTTTCACGGGAACCCGATCCGTACTCACAAAACGCTGTGCTAGATTCAAGAGCGTGACATTGGCGCGAGAGATGCTTTCATGGATGCGTGGGTCGAGGAATGCGATTCTTCATCAAAACGCGGACGTCGGCGCCGCCTCTGGATCGCAGCGCGTCGTCGCCTCGCGATCGTTGTTCCGGCGCTTGTGCTGGCAGCATGTTCGAGCGCCGCGACGTCGCCCCCATCAGATCATGTGAATCAAAGACAGACCATCAAATCAGGGAGTGAAGCTGGTATGGAGCGATTCAAGAACAGCATCGAGCGATTGTCCAATGTGCGGTTTGGCGATATCGACGCATTGAACGAACAGCTTCACACGCATCTTGGAAAACCGGCTCGGCAGGGCCTGAGAGACGAGCGAACCGCAGAACGTGGAATGTTGGGCGGCCTTGAAGTTCGGAACATCACACTGAGAAGTGCTGTCGATAATCCTGCGCAGGCGAAGCTGACCTTCGATGTCGCGCCACCGAGCGTCGCGCTCAAAGAAGTCATCTGGGAGGGAACGGCGCAGTATCCACCTCGGCCTGATGCCCCTGACTCCCTCCCCTACTGGACCGCGCCAGTCAACGGTGCTGAGGTTGTACTCACTCTGGCCCCTGACAATGCGACATTGACCCACGTATTGATCAGTCAGCGTTGACCCCCTGGGCAGGAGCTCGAACATGGAACGTACTGAAGACTCTGAACTGCCGCAGCCGCAGGACGGGCCTCGCCCAGGACCCGTACGTCGGCCGGAGTCCCCGTTGGCTGACCCTTCGTTGGCGCCGCTTCTGGCGAAATCACCAACACTTCGAGCGGGTCTCGCACAGGCCGAGCGCGACGATCTGGATGTTGTCTGGGGACAAGCCGGTAGGGGCACCTATCTTGTTCCCGGTGAGAAGATCGTTATTGACGAGAACGCGGTTGGGCAAGGCCCCAGAATCGCGCGCTCTCTTTCCCATGAAGTGGGGCACCATCTCTTCACTGAACGTCCCGATCCGACGTCCAAGCAATCCTATGTAAACACCCTGCTACGCGGAGAAGCAGCTGCGACGCTCAGTAATGTCCAAGTCCAGCGTGAACTCATTGCAGCTGGTGGGCCGGACATTGGTGTGTCCGGCACGGGTAATCGTCCACAACAGTATGGAGCTATTGCCGTTGAACTCCAGGCCGGGCGGATCAATCGAAACCAAGCGCTTGGGCAGATCGCTGAAGTGTTCAAAACAGAGGCTCCTTCTGTTGGTCCTCATGCGACATACGAGCTTTACTATGGCGCGCACTATGATCAGCACATAGCACCCACGCAGCGTCGACGTAGGCCCGAGCCAGAACTTGACGCCGAGCGCACTTCGGCTGCGGAAAGAGTCGCCGTGGTCGCCGACGACTCACTTTCGCTGCAACGAGCGGCTTTCTCAGTAGCTGAACTCTGCGATGCTGACCGTTCTCTCTATAAGCAGATAAGAGCGGGTGTGGAACGCCTGGATGCCGAGAGCGGGAAGCAGTGGGATGAGTCGAGCCAACGCATGTCCGCGAGTTTGCTGGTGCTCGCGAAGGAGCAAGGGCTTTCAAGAGTTGACCACGTCGTAGTGAACAACCCGACAGAGTCCCTTGCACGTGGCGAGAGAGTATTCATCGTCGAGGGAGCGATGGACGATCCTGCCCAACGCCGTGGAACCATGAATACGATGGACGCGCTTCGCGCGCCTGAAGCGGAGTCACTTCATCGCGCTGATTCATTGGCAGCAAATCTTGAACAGCAGTCAGCGCAGCAGGTCCATGCGCAGGACGGACCATCATTCTCAAGGTAAGACTGCCGAGGCACCGGGTGTACCGCCTTTCGAACCACTGGGCGAGTACCTGGAGCAGCGCAAAGAGGCGCTGACTCATGGGGATGGTGCCGCTTATCCGAATCGAACGGATGACCTACTGTTTACAAGACAGTTGCTCTACCAACTGAGCTAAAGCGGCATGGGTGGTGCACCGGCGGCAGCGCCGCGGTCCGGGGATTCTAGCGCAACCGCGTGCATTCCAGCGACCGGCTCTGTGCCGCTCCGCTGCGCTGCTGGGCCTGGGCCGGCTGCGTGCCCGCCGCCAGTTGCCCTTCCAGCCACCACTGGCCGGCGTCGCCGCTGGCGACCAGGCGCGGCTGGAAGCCGGCGGCCTGCACCGCTGCCATGCGGCGCTCGGCGCCCTCGCGGTTACGGTACTGGCCCAGCGCCACGGCGTTGGCGTCCTCGCCCTGACTGATGATGTAGTAGTCGCTCAGGCCGGCGGCGACGATGCGCTTCACGGTGGCCTGCGCTTCGTCGCGGTTGGCGGCGGCCGGCAGCATCACCCGGTAACGGGCACTGCCGCTGGCAGCGGGCTGTTCGCGCAGGCGCACCTGGCTGAGCAGCGTGCCGGCCTTGCCCTGCGCGCTGCTCGCGGCGGCGCGGTCGGCGAACGGGCCCAGCGCGACGCAGCGCGGCGGCTCAGCGGCTGCGGGCAGGGTTACGGGCGTTTCCGGGGCCGATACGGGTGCAGGCGGTGGTGCCGGCTTGGCAGCGGCAGCAACCGGCGCAGCCTCAGGCACCTGCGGCTTGGAAACTTCCGGCTGGGCCGGCACGGCCGGCGCGGGCGCAGGCGTCGCAGCCACCGCGGTCTTCGCAGCCGGTTCGCGCTCCATCAGCGGTGCTGTCGGAGCGGCGGCGGTGGCCTCGGCTGCGGCAGTGGCATCCACGCCACCGGGCACCCAGCGCAGCTCGGCCACGCCAGCGGGTTGCGGTGGCGGCGCAGGCTTCTGTGGTGCATCGCGCAGCAGCCACCAGCAGGCGACGCCAAGGTTGAGGATGGCCAGTACGACGATCAGGGCACGGGTCAGCATGCGCGGATACTAGCCTGCGGGCTGGTGCACCGCCCAGCGGGCGAGGCCATCCAGCACCAGCGAGGGGTGGTAGTCGGCACCGGGCAGCAACGGCATCAGCGCCGGTGCGCCGCCACCGTGCACCAGCAGCGACGGCGCCACACCCAGCAGCGTGTGCGCCTGCTGTGCGCTGCGTTCAATCAGCGCCACCGCGGCGCCATCGCAGCCGGAGGCCAACGCATCGGCGGTGTCGTTGGCGAACTCGCTATAGTCGCCGCCAGTGGCCGGCAGCTGCACCGCACGGGCGTGCAATGCCTCGCGCATGGTGGTGGGCGATGCGGAAATGCGGCCACCGTGGTGCTGGCCGTCGGCGTCGAGCAGATCAATCGTCAGTGCGGTGCCCACGCCGACCACCAGCACCGGGCGCTGCGCCTTGGCTGCGGCCAGCAGGGCCAGGAAGCGGTCGACGCCGAACTTTTCCGGCTTGGCATAGGCAATGCGGACGCCGGCGCATTCGGCGCTGGTTCGCACCACATGCACATGCTCGAAGCGGCGCTGCAGCTGGTCCAGCATGGCGCTGGTCAGCGACGGTGCGGCCACGCTGGCCACGAACGCGGTGCGGCCGCTGGGCAGGCTATGCGGTGGCTGCCCGGCCATGCCTTCGGCACCATGCGCCCAGGCCTGCACGTCACCGGCACGGTCACCCTGCAACGGCGCGAACTTGAAGCGCGAGTTGCCGAGGTCGAACAACCAATCGCTCATGCCGCCCTCACGCTGACTTCGCCGGCGTGCAGCAGGCGCTCACGGCCATCGATGCGCACGCGCAACGCGCCGTCATCGGCCAGGCCAAGCGCGGTACCGTGCTGCCACTGCCCGTCCAGTTCCACGCGTACTTCGCGGCCGGCCAGCATGTCGAAGGCGGCGTAGCGCGGCAGGAACGGAGCGAGACCTTCGCGATCGAATTCCTCCAGCGCCGGCAGCAGACGGGCCAGCACGGCGGCAACGACCACGTTGCGGTCCACCGGCTTGCCGGCCAGGGTGTCCAGGTCCACCCACGGCTGGCTGATCTGCTCGGCGAACGACGGCGGCATGTGCGTGTTGATGCCGATGCCGATCACCGCGCGCGCCGGGCCGGCGTACTCACCGCCGCCTTCTGCGAGCAGGCCAACCAGCTTGCGGCCATCGACCAGCAGGTCGTTCGGCCACTTCAGCTGCGCCTGGGTGTAGCCCAGATCGTGCAGCGCTTCGGCCACGGCGATGCCGGCCACCAGGCTCAGGCCGGCCAGGCGGCCGAGGCCTCCGGAGAACAGCCGCAACACCGACAGGTAGACATGGGCGGCCAGCGGCGAGGCCCAGGTACGGCCACGACGGCCGCGGCCACCGGTCTGGCGTTCGGCCAGCAGCACGCTGACCCCGCGCTGGGGCGCGCTGCACCGCAGCAATTCGGCATTGGTCGAGTCTACCGTCCAGGCCACCTGCAGGTCGTGCAGCAGCGCCTGGGCGTCGGCGGGCAGGCCAGCACGGATCGCCGCCGGGTCCAGCAGGTCAACCGGGCGGGTCAGGCCATAGCCCTCGCCGGCACGGCCCTCGACATCCACACCGGCGGCCCTAAGCCCTTGAATACGCTTCCAAATAGCCGCCCGGGTCTGGCCCAGCTCACGGGCCAGGGCGTCGCCGGACAGGCGACCGGCAGCGAGTTTGGCCAGCAATTGGCGATCGTCCACGGCAGCTTCCACGAAGTCAGGCGGGAATTATGCGGGAAAGCCGCCAGCGACGCCCGCCACGCTGGGTTCTGCGGGGGCTTCCAACGGGGCGCCGGGTTCGGGCTAGAATCGGGAACTCACCCTCCCTTAACGTGGATGTCGTCAATGCGCCGTTATGCCCATTGCCTGATCCTGCTGATGATGCCCTTCGCGGCGTCTGCGACGGCAGCGCTGGACGACAGCCGCGGCGCTTGCGTGTCCTCCAACGGTGATGCCGCCTCGCAGCGCGCGCCGACCGCGACCGCCTCGGCTGCGACCACCAAGCCGGCACCGGTACGCCCTGCGGCCAGCAGTGCCACCAGCACCGGGGGCGGCGGCAGCGACGACGACGTGCTGCAGCGCATCCGTGCGCCGAAGTGGCACAGCTACCTGCCGGGAATGTTCCGCTGATCAAGTCGTTGCTGCAGTGGCTGCGGCCTGCGCCGCGGCCGATCGACGATGCACTGTGGGAACACGCCTGCCGCCGCGCGGCCTGGCTGCACGGACTGGACGACGAACGCCGTGTGCGACTGCGCGTGCTGGCCACGCGCTTCCTGCATGAGAAGACCATTACCCCGATCGGTGAGCTGCAGTTGCAGGCCGGCGACGGCGTGCTGCTGGCCGCGCTGTGCTGCCTGCCGCTGCTGGAGTTCGGCGCGGTGGGGCTGGAGGGCTGGTCGCAGCTGATCGTCTACCCCGACGCGTTCCGCGTGCACCGCAGCCACATGGATGCGGCCGGCGTGCTGCACGAGTGGGATGACGAGCTGATCGGCGAGTCGTGGGACAGCGGTCCGTTGATCCTGTCCTGGGCCGATGTGCAGGCCGACCTGGCGGCGCCGCACGAGGGCTACTGCGTGGCGGTGCACGAGATGGTGCACAAGCTGGATGCGCTTGATGGGGCGATGGATGGCACGCCGCCGCTGCCGCGTGCGTGGCAGCGCGAGTGGGCGGCCACGTTCCAGCGCGCCTACGATGCCTTCTGCGCGCAGGTGGACGCTGGCCAAGAGACCCTGATCGATCCGTATGCGGCCGAGGCGCCGGAGGAGTTCTTCGCGGTGGCCAGCGAGTACCACTTCTCGGCACCGGATCTGCTGCAGCAGGCGTTGCCGGAGGTGGCCGCGCAGCTGCGGCGGTTCTACGGCGAGCCGCCCAGCATCGCAATACGGTAGTGCCGGCCGCTGGCCGGCACCCTCATGCTCTTCGATGGCATGGCCTGGTTGCCGGCCAGCGGCCGGCACTACCGATCAACGAGCTTTACGGCCCTGTGGGCAAGCGCACTTCGAAGCGGGCGCCGCCCAGTTCGGCCGAACGGCCCACGGCCAGTTCGCCGCGGTAATCCTTGATCAGGTCCTGCACGATCGACAGCCCGATGCCGTGGCCCTGCACGCGCTCGTCGCCACGCACGCCGCGCTGCAGTACCTTGCCGATGTCATCCGGGGCGATGCCCGGGCCATCATCGTCCACCGCCAGCAGCAGGCCGGCGCGGCGCGCGTTCGGTGCCGGCAGTGGCTGCGCGGTCAGCAGCACACGGCGGTTGGCCCACTTGAAGGCGTTCTCCAGCAGGTTGCCGAGCAGTTCCTGCAGGTCGCCCGGTTCGCCGTGGAAGCGTGCGGCCGGATCGATATCGAATTCGCACAGCACACCCTTGGAGGCATAGACCTTCTCCAGGCCACGCACGATTTCCTCGGCGTTGGACTCGATCGGCAGCGGCGCGGAGAACAGCTTGTGGCCCGACGAGGCCGCGCGCGCCAGCTGGTACGAAACCAGGTTGTTCATGCGCTGCAACTGCACGTCCAGTTCTTCGCGCAGCGCGCCGTCGCCGGCACCGCTGTCCATCTGCGTGCGCAACACCGCGATCGGCGTTTTCAGGCTGTGCGCCAGGTCGGCCAGGGTGTTGCGCTGGCGCTCGAGGTTCTCGCGCTCGCTTTCGATGAAAGCGTTGATGCTGTCGGTCAGCGGTTCCAGCTCGCGCGGGTGGCGCTCGCTCATGCGCTCGGTCTCACCGCGCTGCACCTTGGTCAGCTCGGTGATCACCCGGCGCAACGGGCGCAGGCTCCACTGCAGGATGACGGTCTGCAGCAGCAGCAGGATCAGGCCGATGCCGCCCAGGTAGAACCAGACGCGGCCACGGAACACGCGCAGCTGGGCACCCAGCGCGCGCGAGTCTTCCATCACATAGATGGTGTAAGGGAATTCGGTGGCAGGATCGGCGTCGGCGCCCCACACCAGGCCCAGGCCGTAGCGGTACACCGAGCCCTGGCTGCCATCGATCTGGATCATCGGCAGCGGCCCTTCGAACACCTCCTGGCGCGGTGCCAGCAGGCCGCCGCCGACGGTGGGCAGCATCGGGCCTTCGGCGGACATCGAATTGCCCTTGCCGTGCGGCATCACTACCTGCAGGTACAGGCCACTGCCGGGCACGTCGAAGCGGGAATCCGGCGGCTGCTCGCGGATGTACAGCGAGCGGTCGCGGGTGAAGTCGATGCCGGCCGCGTAGGAGGTGGCGTAGTTCTTCAGGCGCTCACGCAGGTTGGCCTTCGCCGTGTCGGCGAAGGCGGCGTCGAGCGCGTAACCGGCCAGGGCCAGGAACGCCACCAGGCCCACGGACGCGGCGAGCATCTGGCGCGCCTGCAGTGAGCGCGGCCGCCAGCGTCGGAAGAACCACAGACGGCCGGACATCGTGTAAGCGCCAGGGCGAGCCGGCTCAGCCCTCGTTGCGCGGAATCGCGAAACGGTAGCCGCGACCGCGCACGGTCTCGATCGGCTTCAGTTCGCCATCCGGGTCCAGCTTCTTGCGCAGGCGGCCGATGAACACTTCCAGCACGTTCGAGTCGCGGTCGAAGTCCTGCTGGTAGATGTGCTCGGTGAGGTCGGCCTTGGAGACCAGTTCGCCGGCATGCATCATCAGGTACTCCAGCACCTTGTACTCGTAGCTGGTCAGGTCGACATTGCTGCCGGCCACGCTGACGGTCTGGGCGGCGAGGTCCAGGGCGACCGGGCCGCATTCCAGGGTCGGCTTGCTCCAGCCAGCGGCGCGGCGCAGCAGCGCGTTGACGCGGGCCAGCAGCTCTTCGACGTGGAACGGCTTGACCAGGTAATCGTCGGCGCCCTGCTTCAGGCCCTCGACCTTGTCCTGCCAGCTCGAACGCGCGGTCAGGATCAGCACCGGGAACTTCTTGCCTTCGTCACGCAGGGCCTTGATCAGCTCCATGCCCGACATCTTGGGCAGGCCGAGGTCGATGATGCCGACATCGAACGGAACTTCGCGCCCCATGTAGAGGCCTTCCTCGCCGTCCTGCGCAGCATCGACGGCAAAGCCTTCGCGCTTGAGCCGGGCTGCCAGGGTCTCACGCAGCGGGGCTTCGTCTTCGACCAGAAGGATACGCATGAACTCTCCCTAGTGTCCTGGGTGTGGCCCGGAGGCCAGTGGGGTACGGGTTGATAGCGACGACTATCCCTGTTCAGGGGTTATCGCCGCGTAGTGATGACATATCCGACCGCGGCGTGCGCGGCTGTGAACGCGACGGGGCGGGGTCGTCCATGTAGCGGACCCGGCCCCGGTCGTCCATGTATTTCACCCGGTTGATGTCACGACCATCGAACGGCACACGCTCGGCACCGAGGATGTGGCCACCGGTGGTGCGCTGCACGCGGCGCACGGCATCGGACAGCGAACGTTCGTCGCCACGGTTGCCGCGCTCGCCCCGCTCCATCATCTCTGCACGCCCCTGCTCGCCACGCGTCGGCTGCTGCGCCAGCGCCGACGACAGCGGCGCGGCCGCCAGCACCACGCACGTGGCCAGGGCAATGCGGCAATGAAGGGGAGCGGAAGACATCGATGCGATCCTAGCCGAGCACGGCGATTCGTTCAAAAGTCGTGAATCCGGATGCCGGGTTCGGGACCCGGCCTTTTACAAATCCTTTGCAAATTCTTGGTTTGAGGCAGTGAATCCGGTCTGAACTTTTCCGGTCGCGACCCCATGATGTTCAGCTAGGTGAACATTCGGGACCAATTGCCGCGCGGTGTCAAGTCAGGAATGTGACTGCGGTCACGCTGCGGCACGATCCGCGTCACGCTCCGTGACCGCCAGCGCCTGTTCGACCAGGCCCCAGTCGGCGCCCGGACGGTGCGCGCCTTCGCTCAGCACCTGGCGGAATGCGCGGCCACCGGGCTGGCCGTGGAACAGGCCGAGCAGATGGCGGGTGATGTGCTTCAGCGCCAGGCCCTCGTCCAGCCGCGCTTCCACGTAGGGGCGCAGCGCGCGCAGCAGATCGCCGCGAGGCTGCAGTGGAGCGCCGGTCTGCAGCGTCTCCAACTGATGCAGCAGGTAGGGGTCGTGGTAGGCCGCGCGGCCCAGCATCACGCCATCGACGTGCGCGGCCTGCGCCTGCACCGCCTCGATGCTGGCCAGGCCCCCATTGAGGACCACCGGCAGCGCCGGGCGCTCCTGCTTCAGGCGGTAGGCCCAGTCGTACTTCAGCGGCGGAACCTCGCGGTTCTCCTTCGGCGATAGGCCCTTCAGCCACGCGTTGCGCGCGTGCACCACCACCATCGCCGCGCCGGCGGCGACCTGACGGTCGACGAAGGCGGCGAACACGTCGTAATCGTTATCCTCGTCCACGCCCAGGCGGCACTTGACCGTCACCGGGATCTGAACGGCATCGACCATTGCCGCCACGCACTCGGCCACCAGCACCGGTTCGCGCATCAGGCAGGCGCCGAAGCGTCCGGCCTGCACGCGGTCGGACGGGCAGCCACAGTTGAGATTGACCTCGTCGTAGCCCCACTCCGCCGCGATGCGCGCAGCCTGCGCCAGCAGCGCCGGGTCGCTGCCGCCCAGCTGCAGCGCCAGCGGCTGTTCGCTGCGGTCGAAGCCGAGCAGGCGTTCACGATCACCGTGGATGACTGCGTTGGCGTGCACCATCTCCGTGTACAGGCGCGCGCCGGGCGCCAACACGCGGTGGAATACGCGGCAATGGCGGTCCGTCCAGTCCATCATCGGGGCAACGGACAGGCGCAGGGAATCGGCGTAACGGGCGGCGGCGGACGTCATCGGGCTAGTGATCGCAGAGACTGGCATTGCCAGTGAGATCAATAGTTTACACCGACCGGCTGAATGGCGGCGGGGGGCCCCGGGACCGGTCGACCGGCCCCAGGGACGCGCAGGGCTTACAGCCCGCGGTTGCGCACCTGTTCCTGCTGCTGTTCCTGCGCACGCGGGTTGAACTGGCTGTCCAACGCCTCGCTCTGCCGGCTGCTGGCCTCGACCGAGTGCGATACCGCCTGCTGGCGGTCGACGAAGGTCCGCTGCGCCGCCGGATCGCCCAGCTCGCCCTGCACGGCGAACAAGCCGGTGCCATCGGGGCGGGCCACGACGTGGTCGATCTGGCGCATGCCGGACACCTTGCTCTCGTAGGCCAACTGGCCGGCCGCACGCTCGGCCTCCTGCGGGTTGGCGAACAGCGGCTTCAACCCGGCCTGGGCGCGCTGCTGCTCAAGCGCCTGCAGCTTGTCCAGGGCCTGGCCGAAGCGCGCGTGGTCGGCATGCCCGGGGTCGCGCATGCTGGCCGGCGCCACCGGTTCGGCCCGACCCGGTGCTGCCGGCGGGGTGCCAGCCTTGACCGCGTTGGGGGCATCGACCTGCGCCAGGGTCTTCCGGCCGGCCTTGCCATCGTCGTCGAGGCCGTTGTTGGCCTGGAACTGCTTGACCGCTGCGACCGTGTCCTTGCCATACACGCCATCGGCATGCAGCGGCTTGCCGTCGGCCCCCGCGTAGCCCAGCGCCGCCAGCTTGCCCTGCAGTGCCTTGACCTCATCACCACGTTCGCCCTGCTTCAGCACGCCATCGGCCATCGGTGCCTGCTGCGCACTGCGCGCGGCCTGCGCGGCCTCGGGGCCCTGCGCGTGGACCTTGCCGCCCAGGGTGATGCGGTCATTGAGCATGTCGCCCAGATAACGACGGTACTGGCCCGGCTCGACTTCGATGTGCGCGTGAACCGCCCCCGGCGAGCCCACGTCCGACTGCCGCACCAATGGCGCACCATACTCCACGAAGTCCCCGTTCTTGTACGGAATGGATCCGCGTGCACCGTGCAGCACTTGGCCCACCAGTTCGCGGCGAGGATCGCCGACCGGGTGGCTGTAGATGCTGATGGAGTTGGTGCCATCGTTATTGAGATTTACGTAGCCGGCCACCGGGCTGGGAATCATCACGCCACGCCCGCCTGACGGATTCGTGAGGATCAAGTCTTTCTGTACCAGGGGAATGCCGTTGACGTCGCCACGCCTGCGCACGGCCTCCAGCTCGCCCTCGACCATTTCCGCGGTACGGTCGACTCTACTGGCATCGCCAGCACGAACCGCGGCGGCATTAGTGTTGGGGTGGTGGATCTTCAGTTCGCGGAACGCTTCTTCGCCGCTGATCCCATGGCGCAGGGTGCGGTTGCTGCCGCCATTGCCGAACGGCTCCACTATCGAGATGCGCTCGCCGCCGGGTGCGGCGGCGGCAGGCCCGCTGTGGCGTTCGGGTGCAGGTGCCGCGGCCGGTGGTGCAGCAGGCGCAGCGGGTGCGGACGGTGTCGGCGTTGCAGCGCGTTGCTGTGCCGCTTCGGCCTGGATCGCACTGCGCGTGCCTGCGTCGGCCGTGCCAGTGGCCGGCAGATGGTGCTGCCGCTGGAAGGTATTGAGGGCGTGCTGGCTCGCTGCCCCCAGGTAACCATCGGCAGTAATCGCTTTGCCCCGTGCATCGGTCAGCCCCAATGCCGCCATGTCAGCCTGCAGCGCGCGCGCCTCGCGGTCGATCGCGCCAAGCGTTGCCGGCCCGGCCTTGCCATCCACCGGGGTCAGGCCATGATCACGCTGGAAGGCTTCGACGGCCTGCCGGGTAGTGGAATCGAACTGTCGGTCGGCATGGATGGCCTGCGCGCCTGCGCCGCCATAGCCCAGTGTGTGCAGGTTGTGTTCCAGCTTTTCCACCGCGCGGCCGCTGGAGCCCTCCTTCAACACCTGCGGACCACCGCCACCGTGCCCGTGCGCTCGCGCCTGTTGCAGCGCGACCTGGATATCCCGGTCAGTGCCTTCGGTGGCGGGCGCGAAATCGCGGCGCCCCACCTTCAGGTGCGCGCGATCCATTTCGGCGGAATGCTGCGCATAGGCATCTTCATACCCGGCAGCGACGTCGGCGGCAGTCAGCCCGGCGTAGAACTTCCTGCTGTGGCGGATTGCAGCGGCCTGGTCGCGCAGGTCCTGGTAACCACCGCCGCGCTTGAGCACAGCTTCCAGATCATCCAGCCGGCCTGGCAGCTGGTTGGCCGTCTTAGCAATCAGTGCGATGGCCTCGAAGCGCTTGTCTTCGGCAATGCCGCTGCCATGCTTGTCCAGCATGTTCATGGCGATATGCGTGGCGTTGCGCACCTGCGGGTAATCGATGTGCGTGTGGATCCACTGCTTGCCTTCCGGCGAGCCGGCCCATGCATTGATGCTGTCGCGGGTGGGCGCATCGATGAAACGGATGGACGGCCGCTTCTCCCGTCCATCTCCATGGCTGAGCAGGTCCGCACGCAGATCGGTGCGATCGTGGGTGAACGGCAAGCCGTGTGCCGTGGCATATGCACTGGCCTGGTCGATCACGGCATCGACGTAGGTCTTCTCGCCCGGCTTCAGCGAACGGCCCTCTGTCGCGCCCAGCGGCCACGTGCCGCGCTGGCCGAAATCGACCTGGATGGTGCCCAGCGAATAGCCGCTGTTCTCGGCCACCGCGCCGACGGTGCCCCAACTCGGCTCATGCAGGCCCTTGGTGATGCCGGCAATGGAGAGATGGTACGAGGACCCACCGCCTTCGGTGCCGCGTCCGACAGCAAAGAACACCGCGCCGGCAGTGGCGTCCAGGTTACGGGTGTCAATATTGTTTGGCATGTCTCACTTCCTTGTCCGTGGAGGAATGACCGGTGCAGTTGCCTCCTAGCGACCGTGGATCAGGGCGTCAGCACCCGCGTGTGCAGCTCGACGGCGCGGTTGGCATAC
>Ga0081539_10004001_pt1 | contig 16979 bp, 17 predicted proteins | sample TabmetS4T2R2_FD_71023 | JGI IMG/M metagenome (GOLD analysis project Ga0081539, IMG submission 71023) | Tabebuia heterophylla rhizosphere microbial communities from the University of Puerto Rico - S4T2R2 | ecosystem: Host-associated > Plants > Roots > Rhizosphere ...
AAGATCTTCGACGCGTTCCGGCATCGCGACTTCCGACTGCTCTGGACCGGACAGGTCGTCTCCGCGATCGGCGACGCTGCGTTCTTCACCGCGCTCGGTTGGCGTGCCTTCACGCTCGTCGGCTCGCAGCGACTCGGGATCGTCTTCGTCTGCCACGGGATCGGCCTGCTCACGACGCTGCTGATCGGCGGCGCGCTCGCCGACCGCCTCCCGCGGCGGACGATGATGATCGCGTCCGACCTCGCGCGCTGCGCGGTGATCGGGTCGCTCGCGCTGATCGACGCCGGCGGCGGGCTGACGTTCCCGATCCTCGCCGGGCTCGCGCTGCTCGCCGGCCTCGGCGACGGCTTCTTCTTCCCCGCGTTCGGCGGCATCGTCCCGCTGGTCGTCGAGGCCGAGGCGCTCCCGTCGGCGAACAGCCTCATCGGCGTCAGCCGCTGGGGCTCGATCCTGATCGGCCCGTCACTCGCCGCCGCGCTCTACAGTGCGTTCGCGTCGTCGACGGTGTTCGCGCTCGACGCGGCCTCGTTCGTCGTCTCCGCAGGGCTGCTCGCGCTCGCTCGACCGCGCCTGATCGAGCGCGAGTCGAAGGAGGGCGCGTTCCGTGACATCGTGACCGGCATCCGCTACGTCGCCGGAATTCCGTGGTTGTGGGTGACGATCGCGCTGTTCGCGGTGATCCTGATGCTCCAGCTCGCCCCGCAGCAGGTTCTGATGCCGGCGCTGGTGCACGAGCATTTCGGCCGCGGCGTCGGCGCCTACGGCCTGCTGACGACGCTGTTTGGGCTCGGCACCGTCTCGGGCACCCTGACCTACGGCCAGTGGCAGCCGCGCCGTCGGCGCGGGATCGTCAACTACTGCTTCTGGCTCGTGAACAGCATCGCGATCGCGCTCCTCGTGCTGTCGCCCTGGTACGAGCTCGCCGCCTGCTTCGCCGTGATGCGCGGCTTCTGCGTCGGTTTCGGAGTCGCGATGTGGGAGACGATGCTGCAGGAGCTCGTGCCCGAGAACATGCTTTCGCGCGTCGTCAGCCTCGATTTCTTCGGTTCGTTCGGGCTGATGCCGATCGGCCTCGCGTTCGCCGCCGGGGTCGCGACGCTCGCGTCGCCCGGCACGATCATCGCAGCCGGCGCGTTGATCTCCGCTTCGATGATCGCGTTGACGATGACGCGGCCGTGGCTGCGGGCCGTCGAATGAGGACGCCCGAGCAGATCCTCCGCGAGACGCGGACGGTCGCGCTCGTCGGCGCTTCGCCCAATGCCGACCGGCCGGCGCACGGCGTCATGCGCTATCTGCTGGCGCAGGGCTATCGCGTGATCCCCGTGCGGCCGCTCGACTGCGACGACGTGCTGGGGATCCCGTGCGTCGCGACGCTGGCGGAGATCGACGAGCCGATCGACCTCGTCGACGTGTTCCGCAGGGCCGAGGCCGCTCCCGAACACGCCCGCGAGGCCGTCGCCGCCGGCGCCAAGGCCTTCTGGCTTCAGCTCGGTCTGCGGTCGGACGAGGCCCGCGCGATCTGCGAGGCCGCCGGCCTCGACTACGTCGAGGACCGCTGCACCGCGATCGAACACCGTGCGCTGGTGCAGAACTGAGCGCACGACCATCGAGGCCCGGCAGCAGGCGCGTCGGTCGAGACGACGATGGGTCCACGGGGGAAACGTCGTTTCCCCCGTGCCTCGATCGGGGTGCCCAGATTTGAACTGGGGACCTCTCCGACCCGAACGGAGCGCGCTACCAGGCTGCGCCACACCCCGGGAACGCGTACAGAGTAGCAACCTCCCCGGCACGAAATCGTGACGCCTTCGTCGCTATCGTTGTCTCCGTAGACAACCAAGGAGAGCGAATGAACGTCGTTACGCTGATCGGAAATCTCTGCACGGACGTCGAGCTGCGCGAGCCGGCAGCGGACAAGAAGCTCGCGACGTTCCTCCTGGCGATCGACCGGCCCAAAGAGGGCGCCGACTTCGTCTGGGTCGCCGTCTGGGACCGTCAGGCGGAGGTGTCGGCGGAATACCTGCGCAAGGGCTCGCACGTCGCGATCGACGGTCGCCTGCGCAGCCGCAGCTGGGAGGAGGAGGGCAAACGACGCGACGCCGTGGAGGTGGTCGCCAACCGCGTCCAGTTCCTCGACTCGCGCGCCGGCGACGATGCGCCGTTCGCCCCGGCCGCCGCCTCGTAGAATCGGCGCGCTTGGCGCGCCGGGACGAGATCGTCGACTACGCGAACGAACTGCTCGAGGTCGAGCGCTTTCCCGAGTTCGGACGTCCCGGCCTCCAGGTCGTCGGCGCGGACGAAGTGCGCAAGCTGGTCGCTGGTGTGTCGTCGTCGCGCGCGCTGTTCGAGCGAGCGGTCGACGCCGGCGCGCAGATGGCGCTCGTCCACCACGGCCTCTTCTGGCGCAACGAGCCGCTCGTCGTCGATCGCCGACTGCGCGGCCGGCTCGAGACGCTTTTCCGCGGGAACGTCTCGCTCGTCGCGTACCACCTCGCGCTCGACGCGCATCCCGAGCTCGGGAACAACGCCTTGCTCGCCGACCGGCTCGGCGCGACGTACGACGGCGTCTTCGCCGAGATCGGCGCCGCGGCAGCGTTCGACGGATCGGTCGACGATCTCGCGCAACGGCTGCGCGACGCGACGGGACGCGACCCGCTCGTGTTCGCGCACGGTCCTGCGCAGATTCGCCGCATCGCAATCGTCACCGGCGGCGGCGGCACTCGGCTGATCGAGGCGGCGCACCACGGATTCGACGCACTTGTCACGGGCGAGCCGGAGGAGCCCGCGCTGGAGACCGCGCGCGAGCTCGGGATCCACTTCCTCGCAGGCGGCCACTACGCGACCGAGACGTTCGGCGTCAAGGCGCTCGCGGAGCGGCTAGCCGACCGCTTCGGCCTCGACTGGGACTTCGTCGAGCTGGCGAATCCCGTCTGAGATCGCGTCGAGCACGGCCTCTGGGCGCTCGCCGATCAGCAGGTGCCCGCAGTCTGCGACCGTCCGTAGCGGCGCGCGCAGCCGGCGCGCGTACTCGAACGCGTCGCGCAGCGGAACCTGCGCGTCGCGCGTCCCGTGCAGGACGAGCGCGGGACATCGCACCTGCGCGAGGTCGAGACGAGGATCGCTCCGCACCAGCGCGTCCCCCGCGGAGCGCACTTCCGTGTAGAGGCCGGAGCCCGCGAGGAAGCCGTTCGCGGCAAGCGGGGCGAGCGCGCGGGGATCAGCGACGGAGATCGACCCGAAGGCGAGCCGCCGCAGCCCCGGCCGGCGGGCGATGGCGCGCCGCCAGCGCGAGGCGTGCTTGCCCGGCTTCACCAGCGACACGAGCGTCAGCGCGCGCTCGGCGCTCCGCGTGGCCGAGGAGATCCCGGCGCAGCCGGCCAGGACGAGACCGCGGACGAGATCCGGCCGACGGGCCGCGAGGCGCAGCGCGACGACCCCGCCGAGGGAATGCCCGACGACGAGCGCGGGCTCGTCGAGCAGGTGCGCAACGCGGTCGGCGAACGGATCGAGCGTCTCCGGCGGCGCGGGGAGCGCGCTGGAGCCGCCGTGACCGGGGAGGTCGGGGACGAGCACGCGCGCGACCCGGGTCAGCGCGGGCGCCACAAGCGTCCAGTTCGAAGCCGCGCCGCCGAACCCGTGCAGGAGGACGACCGTCGGGCCGGCGCCGCCCTCGAACCAGCGCAGCGACACCCCTCTGACGTCCGCCCGCCGCTCGGCAAGGCCCGGCAAGAACGTTCTCGTTGCGTCCGTCACCCCCGACGACTATCCTGCCGGTAATGGATGTCCTGGGGGCAGCGGAGCTTTGATTCTCCGCACGGGACAAGGACGGAGCGACTAGCCCGCTCGACCTCACGGTCGACGGGCTTTTTTGCGGACCAGAAACGGAAGGAGCGACATGGCCAACCACCTCACGCCCGAAGAGCTTTCGAAGGAGCTGGGCATCGACCGGCAGGAAGTGATCCGGGTCTGTGTGGAGGAAGGTGTGCCGATCTACCAAGGCAAGATCGACAAGACCCTTTTCGCTGCGCAGCTGCAGGCGCTCGGGGCGTTCCCCGAGCGGCACTAGCTCCGGCGCGCGACCTGCGCGACTAGCGCTTCTTCGATCCGGCGGCGGCCTTCGCGGGCCGCCGTCCGCTTTTCGCGGACGACGATTTCGCCGCGGGCTCCTTTTTCTTCGCCGTCTGCGCGACGGACGCGCGCAGCGCCTCCATCAGGTCGATCACCGGCGTCTCGGCCACCGGCTCCGGCTTCGCGATCTCCTCGCCCGCCAGCTTCGCCTCCAGCATCGCGTGCAGGTCACGGCGGTACTGCGACTCGAGCGACTCGGGCGCGAAGTCGTTTGCGAGCGCGTCGATCACCTGCCGCGCGAGACCGAGCTCGGCGTCCCGGACGTCCGTCTCGTCGACGGCCTCCTCGATCTCCGCCTGCGAGCGCACGTCCTCGTTGAGGAACAGCGTCTCGAGCGCGAGGGCATCGCCGCGCGGACGGATCAGGCAGAACGTCTCGGCGCCGCGAAGCACGAAGCGGCCGAGCGCCGCCATTCCCGTCTCCTTCATCGCCTCGAGCAGGAGCACGTACGGCCGGCGCGCGGCTGCTGCGCTCGCCGGTGCCAGGTAGTAGGTGCGGTCGAAGTAGACCGGGTCGACCTGCTCCATCGGGACGAAGGCGTTGATGTCGATCGCGCGCGAGTCGTCGGCGAGCTGGATCGCCTCGATGTCGGCGTCGTCCACGACGACGAACTCGCCCTTCGCGACCTCCCAGCCCTTGGCGATCTCGTCCGGCCCCACCTCGCGATCGTGCGTGGGACACCAGCGCTTTTGCCGGATCGGCGTCTTGCACTCCGCGTGCAGTGTCCGGAAGGACACGTCCGACTGCCGCGCCTTGGGCGCGGTCGCGAGCGCCAGGCCAACGGGAATGTTGACCAGGCCGAAGCTGAGCGAGCCGTTCCAGATCGTCCGCATCGTGGGGCCTTCCCTGTAAGTGTAGAGGGACCAGGTCGATTCGCCCTTGCGAGCCTCGTTCCTGCATCTACGCTTCGAAGGTGGCGCAGGTCGAGACGAGGGTCGAGGCGCCGTCCGCCGAAGGGCCGGCGCGGCCGCGCACGATCGCGCGCCTCTGGCAGGACGCCGTCGCCCGGAACCGGCCCGAGCCGGCGTACCTCGCGGAGCGCGACGGCACCTGGGAGCCCGTCTCCTGGCCGGAGGCCGCCCGTGCGGTCGACGAGCTCGCGCACGGTCTGCTTGCGCTGGGCGTCCGCAAAGGCGACGCCTTCGCGCTCTTCGCGAGCACGTCGCTCGAGTGGGTGCTGTTCGACTTCGCGCTGGGCCTGATCGGCGCGATCGGGGCGCCGGTCTACACGAATAGCTCCGCAAAGGACGCGCAGTACGTCGTCGAGCATTCGGAGGCGATCGGCGCGCTCTGCGAGGGCGACGAGCAACGCGAGAAGCTCGCGCCGCTCGGCCTCGCGCACCTGCTGACCTTCGCCGACCTCGACGATCTCCGCGCGCGCGGTCGCGAGCACTCGCTGCAGTTCCCGGACGCGGTGGCGGAAGCCGCGGCAGCCGTCGAGGAGGACGACCTCTTCACGTACATCTACACCTCGGGGACGACCGGCCCGCCGAAGGCGTGCATGATCCGCCACCGCAACTACTACGACATGGTCGCGGTGATCGACGACGTCGAGGACTTCGTGATGAACCGCGACACGATGCTCCTCTACCTGCCGTTGGCGCACAACTTCGGGCGCTGCATGCATCTCGCCGGCCCTTACGTCGGCTACACGTTGGCGTTCGTGCGCGATCCGCTGAAGGTCGGCGACGCGCTGCCCGTCGTGCGCCCGACCGTCCTGCCGAGCGTTCCTCGCGTCTTCGAGAAGGTCCACACGGCCGTGCTCGGCAAGTTCGGCGAGGCGACGGGAGTGAAGCGGAGGCTCGTCGACTGGGCGCTGCGCGTCGGGTACGACGTGAGCCGGCGGCGGCGCGGCGGCGAGCCGGTCCCGCGCGCGCTCGCGGCGCAGCATTCGCTGGCGTCGAAGCTCGTGTACGGAAAGGTGCACGAGCGCCTGGGCGGCCGCGTTCGCCTGTGCATCTCCGGAGGCGCGCCGCTCGCCAAGGAGATCATCGAGTTCTTCCACGCGCTCGATGTGCTGATCCTCGAGGGCTACGGCCTCACCGAGTGCACGACAGCGGCGACGGTGAACCGGCCGTCGCGTTTTCGCTTCGGCAGCGTCGGCCCGGCGCTCCCGCGCGTCGAGCTGCGCCTCGCGGACGACGGCGAGCTGCTGATCCGCAGCCCGACCGTCTTCAAGGGGTACTTCAAGGACGAGGAAGCCACGCGCGAAGTGCTCGACGAGGACGGCTGGCTCCGATCCGGCGATATCGCGTCGATCGACGACGACGGCTTCGTGACAATCACCGACCGCAAGAAGGACCTGCTCGTCACCGCCGGCGGCAAGAACGTGGCGCCGCAGAACCTCGAGAACGATCTGAAGACCCACGCGGAGATCTCGCAGGCGCTCGTCGTCGGCGACAAGCGACCGTTCGTCGCGGCCCTCGTCACGCTCGAGGAGGACAGCGTCCGTGGCCTCGACAACGAACAGAAGCAGGCACGTGTCCAGCAGATCGTCGACGAGGTCAACGCCGAACGCTCGCGGTTCGAGCAGATCAAGAAGTTCGCGATCCTGCCGCGCGACTTCAGCGCGGAGCAGGGTGAGGTGACACCGACGCTGAAGCTGAAGCGGCGCGTGTGCCAGGAGCACTTCGCCGCCGAGATCGAGCAGTTGTACAGCGGGTGACCGCAGTCCTCGCGGCGCTGTCGGCGTTCCTCGCGAGCGCCGTCGAGACCGTCGAGGCGGTGACGATCGTGCTGGCGGTCGGCGTTACCCGCGGCTGGCGGCCGGCGCTGGGCGGAGCAGGCGCCGCGCTGGTGCTGCTCGCCGCGGTCGTCGCGATCCTCGGCCCTGCGCTCGACCGCGTGCCGATCGACGACCTCCGGCTCGTGATCGGCGTCCTGCTTCTGTATTTCGGCGGCCAGTGGTTGAGGAAGGCCGTCCTGCGCGCGGCCGGGCGAAAGAGGCTGCGCGACGAGGACGCCGCCTTCGAGCGCGACGCGGCGGCGGCGCGGCGCGAAGACGCTTCCGCGTTCGTGATCGCCTTCAAGGGCGTACTGCTCGAGGGCGTCGAGGTCGCGGTCATCGTCGTCACCCTCGGCGCCGCGCACGAGAACGTTCCCGCCGCCGCGGTCGGAGCGGGCGCCGCCGTGCTGCTCGTGACCGCAGTCGCCGTCGCGGTCCGGCGTCCGCTCGCGCGGGTCCCGGAGAACGCGCTCGGGTTGGCTGTCGGCGTCATGCTCGTCAGCTTCGGAATCTTCTGGACGGTCGAAGGCGCACGCTTGGAGTGGCCCGGCGGCGACGCGATTCTCCCCGCGCTGGTCGGGCTCGTCGCGCTCGCGTCGTTCGCGGCGACGCGCGCGCTCCGCGTGCGGACGGCGTAGCTAGAGGATGCGCCGCGCGCCGACGTAGGTCGACGCGTACCAGCCCGTCATCGAGGAGACCTTGACGACGTCGCCGGTGTGCGGCGCGTGGATGAAGCTGCCGCCGCCGATGTAGATGCCCATGTGACCGAGCCCGTCGAAGAAGACGAGATCGCCGGCCTGCAGCTGGTCCCGCGAGACGGGAACGCCCATGCCGTACACCGCGTAGGTCGAGTGCGGCAGGGACACGCCGACCTGCGAGTACACGTACATCACGAAGCCGGAGCAGTCGAACCCGGAGGGGGATGCGCCGCCCCACACGTACGGCGTGCCGAGATAGCGCATGGCGATCCCGACGACTCCGCCGTAACGCGAGGGCGGCGCAACCGACGCTTCGGGGGTCGACGCCGAGACGCCGACGACCGTCCCGCTGGAGCTCTGCTGCGGCTGTGGGCGATACGAATGCGCGAGCTGGAGCGAGCGGGCGCGCTCCACGGCCTGGAGATGTGCGATCTCGCCGCGGACGGAAGACAAGAGGCGGTGGCGTTGCCGGAGCTGTGACTCGATCGACGCGCGCTCCGCGGCGCGTTGGGCGACCACGTCACGCTGCTCGGCCTGCGCGTCCTGCAGGCGGACGGTCTCGCGTCCGATCTGCACGCGGAAACGCGTCACGGCGGTGAGGAGTGACGAACGCTGATCGGAGACGCGACTCACCGTGTCCAGCCGGTTGAGCAGATCGTCGAGGCTCGAGGCGCCGAACAGCACCTCCAGCGTCGAGTTCGAATCGCTCGACGTGTACACGGCGACGGCCTGCTCGGCGAGACTCTTCTGCGCGCGTTTCAGGTTCGCACGCGCGACACGCAGGTCGAAGCGCGCACGCTCGAGGTCGTGACCGATGCGCCGGAGCTTGACGTTGGCGAGGTTGTAGCGCTCGACGGCTTGCTCGACGCGCGAATCGAGCGCATTGATCTCGCCCACGATGCGTTGCGCTTCGGCCTGTTTTCCCGCAACCGTCGGTTCTGCCGTCGCAGCGCCGGCGGATGCGAGACCCACCACGAATGCGGCAACGGCGATCCGGATGTCACGGACGCGAATCGGCAGGAGTGTCTCCGTCAGGAAACCAGCGAGTGAGGCCGCGGGGGCACGGACGTCACGAGTTCGGCAGGGTAACAGGCAATCCGGACGATCGCAAAAACCTTGTGTGCCGAAACCTGCACAAACCTGCACACACCCAAACGGGGCATACCTACGCGCAATTCGTCGGCCTGGTACGGTCCCCGCCTCCGTGCGAAGGCCTGCCAGACTCCAGCAGGGCCTTCTCGCTGTGGCTGCCTGCGCCGCCGTTGCAGGGATCGCCGCTGCAGCGGTCGGCGCCGACACTCCGCCGTCCCTGCGGCAGCGCGCAGACGTGCTCCGTCGCGCCAACGCAACGCTTTCGCAACGTACCGACGGTGCCCTGCTCGGCCTCTATTCCCTCGACGCGCAGCTCGCGCGCACGCAAGAGCGCATCGCCGCGCTCGACGCCGAGGCGGCTCGCATCCGCAGCGAGCGCGCCTCCGTTCGCCTGCGCCTCCATCTCGCGCAGAGAACGTTGCGCATCGCCGAGCGCCAGCTCGCGCTGCGGCTGCACACCGCCTACGAGCAAGGACAGACGGATGCGCTCGCCGTGATGCTCGGCGCAAGCTCGATCGGCGACGCGATCACCGGGCTCGACGACCTCAATCGAGCCGCGCAGCTCGACCGCCGCATCTCCGCGCAGACGCGGCGGGCGCGTGCGTCTCTCCGCAGGATCGAGCGCGCGCTCGACCGGCGTGACAGCCAGATCGGATCGCTCGCCTCCGCCGCGCGATCCAGTCTCGCGTCGTTGCAGGCGGCGCGCCGCGCACGTGAGGAGTACCTCGCGAGCCTGGCGTCGCAGCAGCGCATGAACGTCAGGCAGATCGACCGGCTCGACACGCGCGCGAGCGCGGCCGTCGTTCGCAGCCGCCGCGTCGCGCCGCTGTCGCCGCCGACGGTCTCGCCGGGCCGGACGAGCAGCCCGGCAACGGTGCCGACGCAGCGGTCCCGCGCGCTGACCGTCGTCGCGACCGGCTACTCGCTCGCGGGCACGACCTCGGTCGGCATGCCCGTCGGCTGGGGTGTCGTCGCCGTCGATCCGTCCGTGATCCCGCTCGGCACGCGCATGACGATCCCGGGATACGGAGAAGGCATCGCCGCCGACACCGGGTCCGCCGTCCAGGGCGCGACGATCGATCTCTGGTTCCCGACGGGCACGCAAGCGCTCGCATGGGGCCGGCGAACGGTCACGATCACCCTGCACTAGACTGCGCGCAAGGCGGGGGATGACCGAAGCGGTCGAGAGAACAGACAACAGGCAGGCTGTCCGCGTGCTGCTGGTCGACGACCACGACCTCTTCCGCACGGGCCTCCGCAGCCTGCTCGAAGAGCAGGGCCTCGACATCGTCGGCGAGGCCGCCGACGGCGCGCAGGCCGTCCGGATGACGCGCGAGCTCGCGCCCGACGTCGTCGTCATGGACCTCAACATGCCGGGGATGACCGGAGTCGAGGCGACGCGTCAGGTCACGACGGCGGCACCGCTGACGCGCGTGGTCGTGCTCACGATCTCCGACCAGGACGGAGACGTCTTGGACGCGATCCTCGCCGGCGCCTGCGGCTACCTGATGAAGGACGCCTCGATCGAGGAGCTGATGGCCGGAATTCGCGCCGCTTCGATCGGCGAGTCGCTGATCTCCTCACACATCGCCGGCAAGGTGCTCCAGCGGATCCGCGCGACCTCGACCCAGCCGCAGATCGAGGAGCAGATCCGGACGGAGCTCTCGGACCGCGAGATCGAGGTGCTGAAGCTGATCGCGAACGGCAAGGACAACGCGATGATCGCCGCCGAGCTCCACATCAGCCCCAAGACGGTCAAGAACCACATCTCGAACATCCTGATGAAGCTGCAGATCGAGAACCGCATCCAGGCCGCCGTTTATGCAGTTCGCTCGGGCATCGTCTGACGACGACGCCCGAGCTCACGCTTCGCCCGAAATGCTCCGCATTTCGGGCGACGAAGACCGGCGCATGCGCGCCTTCGGCGCACAAGGCCATTGGTGGACCGCAGGGGTTGGCTCCTTCGGTGAGTGGCCGGTGAGCAGCGCGGCCAAGCCGCGCTGCTGTCGTGGCGTCTATCTGAATTGAGATCGATCTAGGCGCGGCTCGGCCGCGCCGTCACAGCGCCACACGGAGATCGAAGCCTTCGAACGCCACCTTGGCAATGCGCGCGCAGCGCGCATTCGCCGGTTTTCGTCGCCCGAAATCGTGAGATTTCGGGCGAAGCGAGCGACGCGGCTATGCCGCGTCGCGCAGGGCCGTGCGGCGGGCCCTGAGAGAGCCGAGCAGGTCGCGCAGCATCGTGATGTTTTCGTTTGCGTCGTTCAGGCGCGCCGTGAGCGCCGCGAGCTCCTCCGTGCGGAGGTCGCTCTGCTCGTCGCTCAGGCGTGACGCGACCTCGCCGATCCGGCGCTCCAGGCGCCAGCGCTCCGCCTCCAGCTGGAGCGCCTGCGCGTAGCCCGACGTCAGCGTCGCGTCGAGCCGGTCCAGGAAGGGCCGCGGCTCGGACGGGGCCGGCGCAGCGAGCAGCTCGCGAATGTCGTCGATCAGCATGCCGAGTTCGTTGTCGGGGAGGGGCGCCGTCGCCACAGCCGTGAAAAGGACGCCGAGGCGATTATCGAATTTGCAACCCGGGTGCGGCTAGGGCCGAGCGGCCTATCTTCGGTGCCGGTCGGACCTAGAATCATGGGGTGCGCCGCCTCGCCGCCGCCACGTTCGCAGCGCTCGTGCTGGTGCCGGCCGCCCCCGCGGCGACGCGTGCCGACTCGCCCCTCGGCCGCCGTCTTGCCAAGGCGCTGCGGGTGCCGCACGTCTCCCCGACGAGATCGGCCGCGGTCGTGGTCGATCTCGAGTCGGAGGAGACGATCTTCGCCCAGAATTCGTCGCGTCCACTCGCACCAGCGTCGAACGAGAAGCTGCCGCTGACGTACGTCCTGCTGACGGCGCTGGGCCCGACCTTTCGCATCGAGACGACGGTACAACTCGCCGGCGAGGATCTCTATCTCGTCGGCGGCGGCGACCCGAGCCTTTCCCGCGCCGATCTCGCGCGACTCGCCTCGCAGGCGGCGGCAGCAGGAGTGGCGAAGGTCCGGCGCGTCTACGGGGACGAGTCGCTCTTCGACGCCCGACGAACGGCGCCCGGCTGGAAGGCCTCGTTCTACATCAACGAGTCGCCGCCGCTCTCGGCGTTGACCGTCGACCGCGCGCACTACGCCGGGCACGTCACCCACGAGCCGGCGCTCGCGGCCGCACTCCTCTTCCGCGACGCGCTGCGCGCGGCAGGGGTAGCGGTCGCCGGAACGGCGACAGTGGGCAAGGCGCCGCCGGACGCCGAGCCGATCGCCTCCGTCCACTCGCCCCAGCTCGCGTCGCTGATCGCCTACATGGACCTCCAGAGCGACAACTTCACCGCGGAGCTCCTGCTGAAGCAGCTCGGCCTCCTGCAGGCGGCGCGCGGCTCGACGGTTGCCGGGGCGCAAACGGTCATGCGCATCCTCGGTGCGGACGGCATCCCGCTGGCCGGCGTCCGGTTCGTCGACGGGTCAGGTCTTTCGCTGCTCGACCGGCTCACGGCCGGCGCGCTCGTCGCGATCCTCGACGCCCTCTGGAGCGACCCGACTCTTCAGCCCGTGCTCAGGCGAGCGCTCCCCGTCGCCGGCCGAACCGGCACGCTGCGCGATCGGATGCGCGCGCCGCCGCTCCGAGGCAACGTCGCCGCGAAGACGGGGACGACGTCCGAGGCGTCCGCCCTCGCCGGCTTCGTCAAGGGGCGCTACGTGTTCGCGATCCTCCAGAACGGCCACCCGCTCTCGTATTGGTGGGCGCGAAAGGCGCAGGATCGGTTCGCGACGGTGTTAGCGGCGCAGTAGCTCGGCGAGCGCTGCTTCGTCGAGGATCGGCGTCCCCACCTTCTGCGCCTTCGACAGCTTCGAGTTACCGGGCTCCTCGCCGACGATCAGCCCGGTCGTCTTGCTGGAGACCGAGTTCGTCACCTTCGCGCCGAGCTCCTCGAGCGCGGCGGCGGCCTCGTCGCGCGACCAGCGCTCGAGCGTGCCGGTGATCACGTACGTCTGCCCCGTGAGTCGGCCCTCCTTGGGGCGGTCCTCCTCGCCGAGCTCGAAGGGGAGGCCGAGCGAGCGCAACTCGTCGATCAGCGCGCGGTTCTGCTCGTCCGCAAACCAGTCGACGATCGCCTCCGCGCGGTCGGGGCCGATGCCGTCGACCTCCTCGACGTCCTCCTGCGCGGCCGCGAGCAGCCTGTCGACGTCGCCGAAGTGACGCGCGAGGCTCTGCGCGGTTACCCACCCGAGCTGCGGGATGTTGAGTCCGAACAGGACACGCGAGAACGAGATCTGCTTGGACGCGGCGATCGCCTCGACGGCGTTCCGCGCCGAGATCTCCGCGTAACCGTCCAGCTCCATCAACTGCTCGGCGGTCAGCCTGTAGAGGTCGGGCAGCGAGCGCAGGATCCCCTCGTCCCACAGCCGCCGCACGAACTGCTCGCCGACGCCCTCGATGTCCGCTGCGGCCATCACCCAGTTGTTCAGGGTCTCGAGGCCGCGCGACGGGCACGCGCGGTTCGGGCAGCGGTGCATCGCCTCACCCTCCGGCTTGACGATCTCGGCATCGCACAGCGGGCAGTTCTTCGGCATGCGGAACCGCTTGGTGCCCTTGCGGTGCGCCCCCGCGGGGCCGACGATCTGAGGGATCACGTCACCCGCACGCTGGACGACGACGTCGTCGCCCTCGCGGATGTTCTTGCGGTTGATGTCCTCCTCGTTGTGCAGCGTCGCCCGCGAGATCGTCACGCCGCCGACCTCGACGGGCTCGAGCATCGCCCACGGGTTGAGTGCGCCCGTGCGACCTACGCGGATCGCGATCCTGTTCAGGCGCGTCACCGCCGTCATCGGCGCCCACTTGTACGCGCGGGACCACCGAGGCCGCCCGTGCAGCGCGCCCAGGCGCCGCTGCTGGTCGAACGAGTCGATCTTGATCACCACGCCGTCGATCTCGTAGTCGAGCTCGATGCGGCGACGCTCCCATTCCAGGCACGCCTCCGCGACCTCGTCGATCGTCTCGAGCCGTTGTGCGAACGGATTCGTCCGGAAGCCGCGCTCGCGAAGCCACTCCAGCATGCCGAACTGCGTGTCCGGGAACTGCGACCCCTCCCGCACCCCTGCGCCGTAGACCCAGATCGACAGCGGGCGGGCCGCGGTGATGTTCGAGTCCTTCTGCCGGAGCGAGCCCGCGGACGCGTTCCGCGGGTTCGGCGCAGCCTTTTTCCCCTGCTCAGCCAGCTTTTCGTTGAAGGCTCGGAACCCCGACAGCGGCATGTAGACCTCGCCGCGGACCTCGAGCACCGAAGGCGGCGGCTCGCCCTCGGGAAGGCGAAGGGCGAGCGGAATCGCCTGGATCGTCTTCAGGTTCGGCGTGACGTCCTCGCCCTGGACGCCGTCGCCTCGTGTCGCCCCGCGCGCGAAGGCGCCGTCCTCGTAGACCAGGTTGATCGCCGAACCGTCGATCTTCGGCTCGAGCACGTACGCAACGGACTCGTTCCCAGGCAGCCGCTTGCGCACGTCCTCGGCCCATTTGCGCAACGCCTCGTCGGTCGTCACCTTGTCCAGCGATCCCATCGGTGAGAGGTGCCGCACCTTCTCGAACTTGTCCGACGGCGGTGCTCCCACGCGTTGCGTCGGCGAGTCGAGCGTGACGAGCTGCGGATGCTCCTGCTCGATCCGCACGAGCTCGTCGTACAGCCTGTCGTACTCGGCGTCGGCGACCGACGGATCGTCGAGCACGTAGTACTCGTACGCGTACTGCGTGAGCAGCTCGCGGAGCTCCTGGGCGCGCCGCTCGACGCTAGAGACGGCCAAGCAGCTCCTCCGCGGAATCGACGACGGCGTCCGGCCGCTCGGCCTCGAGCCGCTCCCGCGGGTGGATCTTCCCCCACGTGACGGCGACCGTGAACACGCCGGCCGCCTTGCCCGCGCGAACGTCGAAGGGCGAGTCGCCGACGTACGCCGCGTCTTCGGGGCGCGCACCCAGAACTGCGAGCGCGTGCAGGATCGGCTCGGGATCGGGCTTGTGCCGCTGCGTGTCGTCGCAGCCGACGACGACGTCGAACTCGCCAAGGTCGGGAACCGCATCGAACGCAAGCGCGATCGTCTGCTGCCGCTTCGCGGTCACGATGCCGAGCCGTCGCCGCTGCGCGCGGAGCTCGTCGAGGACTGCGGGCATGCCCGCACACGCGAGCAGCTCGGACTGCAGCGGTTCGTTGTGTGCGCGATAGACCGTGACGAGCTCGTCGACGCGCTCCTTGTCCAGGCGCCGCATCTGTTCGTCGAGGTTCGAGCCGCCCACCGCCGCGAGGATGTGCTCGTCCGGGAACTCGCGCCGAAGGACGGTCTGCGTGGCGTGCTTGAACGACGCCAGAATGATCGCGCCGGAGTCGACCAGCGTGCCGTCGAGGTCGAAGAGGACCACCGGATACCGCACGACCCGATCGTAGCCACGAGGCCAGTCGCGACCCGGCGTCAATACCGAACAGAGGTGAGGTAGAGCCCGTGCGGCGGTGCCGTCTGCCCGGCGTCGCTGCGCGGACGTCCGGCGAGCAACGGGCGTAGGTCGACGCCGTCGATCATCGTCCCGACGAGCGTCCGCACCATGTGGCGCAGGAAGGAGTCCGCCGTGACCTCGAAGACGAGCAGATCGCCCTCGTCCACCCAGCCCGCGGACTCGACGATCCGCACGAAACCCTGATGCTGCGTCTCCGTGGGCGTGAAGGCGCGGAAGTCGTGCTCGCCCACGAGCGCAGCAGCCTGCTCGTCGAGTCGTGCACGGTCGAGCGGCCGCGGGTGCCACCACGAGCGCCGCGCCTCGAACGGCGAGCGCAGGCGCAGGCGCCAGATTCGGTAGCGATACGAGCGCGCGCGGGCGGCGAAACGAGCGTGAAAGTCGGCAGGCGCCTCCTCGGCCGCCACGACCGCGACGTCGTCGGCGAGCACGGTGTTGAGCGCCTCGGCGACTCGCTCGACGGGCGGCCCGCCGGCGACCTCCACGCTGCACACGTTCGCGAGCGCGTGCACGCCGGTGTCCGTCCGGCCGGCGACCGCGAGGCCGTCGATCTCGGCGAAGATCGCTCCGAGCGCCTCGCGGAGGACTGCTTCGACCGTGCGAAGACCGGGTTGCGCGGCCCATCCCCGGAACTCCGTGCCGTCGTAGGCGAGCGTGAGCTTGAGGTGCACGTCAGGCACCCCTGACTCGAATTGTCAGGAGTGCCTTATGCTCTACTGACTTGCGAACGGTCTGGTACACTCTACCTGTGACGGGGGAGCAGCACTTCCTGCTGCAGCGCGTGCAGCCGGCCATGGTCGGGCTGATCGACGGGTCGCTGTCGACGCTGGCGCCGATCTTCGGCATCGCGTTCTACACGCACAAGCCGCACGCCGCGTTCGTCGCGGGGCTCGCGACGTCGATCGGGGCCGGCATCTCGATGGCGTATTCGGAGGGTCTGTCCGACACCGGCGAGCTCACCGGACGCGGCAGCCCGATGACCCGCGGGATGATCACCGGGGTCGGGACGTTCATCGGCGGAATCCTGCACACGCTTCCCTTCCTGATCCCGCACTACCGTGCCGCGGTGATCACCGCGGCGATCATCGTCGCGTTCGAGTTGATCGGCCTGGCCGCGATCCGCTGGCGCTTCTTCGAGACCAGCTTCGTCAAGTCGCTCGGCTACGTCACCCTCGGCGGCGCGGTGATCGCGCTGGTCGGCGCCACCATCGGCAGCGCCGCGTAGCGGTTCTCCAGTCGACGTCTGCGCTCCCTAGGGGACGTCGAGCGACTCGTTGGCCGCGCTCACGTGCAGACCCGGCTGCGGGCCGCCGCCGATGACGTAGATGCGCCCGCCGAACGCGACGACGCCGAGACCATGACGAGGCGTCGGCAGGTCGGTCAAGCGCCGCCACGCGCGACGCGCCGTGTCGTACGCAAAGACCGCGCGAAGCGTGCCCGACGGCGCCTCGCCTCCCACCGACACGATCGCGCCGCCGACCGCCGCCGCGCCGGTGCCGCCTCGCGGCTCGGGAACCGGAGGCTCGCGCCGCCAGCGCTTCTCGCCGGGCGCCCACGACTCGACGACGTCGAGGTTGGTGTCGTACCCGGCCCTGCGTCCGGCGATCGCGTAGATCCTGCCGCGCGCGGCCGCGACCGCGAGATGCTCTCGGGGCGTCGGCCCCGGCAGGACGCGCCAGCGTCTGCCGTCGTAGGCGAGCACGTTCTTCGCCAGACCGCCCACGCCTCGGCCGCCGACGACGTAGACGACGCCCTCGAGCGCGGCAGCACCGGCTGCGCCCCGCGCCGCGGGCAGCCGAAGCGTCCGCCAGCGGTTACCCGAAAGG
>Ga0081539_10004002_pt1 | contig 16977 bp, 9 predicted proteins | sample TabmetS4T2R2_FD_71023 | JGI IMG/M metagenome (GOLD analysis project Ga0081539, IMG submission 71023) | Tabebuia heterophylla rhizosphere microbial communities from the University of Puerto Rico - S4T2R2 | ecosystem: Host-associated > Plants > Roots > Rhizosphere ...
AGTAACTCTTTGACCAATACCAAGAGGTCTTCGCGTGATAATTGATCGAGTTGGCCTGTTGTTGGGAGCGGCATCTCAGCTCGGATAATAGCAAATTTTCAGTAAAAGCCGTGAGTAATTACGGATAGGGAGCGGGTAAATTAAACCGGAGTCAAAGCAATAGCCGGCTGCATCATTTACTCAAAGACCATCAAAACCGGTAACTCAGCCAACGTGCCACGAGTCGCGTCGCGACGTTGAATCATCCCTACACATAGCATTGATCGGATTCGATCCCGTGTTTATTATCTTCAACCGCGAGGGCTTGTCCCTTGAGGCCTTGAATTGCGGGGGACTATACCCCGGCAGGGTAAAACTACCCATATCTCCAGGGCGGAAATTATACCCCTACCGGGTAAACCTACACTTGCCAGGCGGCGCTTTGGGCAATTTTACTCAGCATTAATGCGTAATTTTCCACACCAAGTATCTCCTTGCCTGAAAAATATGAGGTTACGGCCGTCGAGGTGAGGCACATCGATTGCTTTATTTCTATTGTAAGAAAGGCTCTTAAGTCGATCCTGAAAATCGCCGTAGTCTTTCTTATCCAATATGTTTGAAGCTGCTCGCAGGAGCGCGTGGAGGAACAGACATTGTTGTGGCAAATGGCAAAAGCGGGGTTTGCATCTACGACCGGTTGGGTCGCCTGGCGGCGGTTAGCCGCAGGGATCGCACTCTTGCTTCTTCTCGCGCAGCCAACCTGGGCCGGCATCATTTGTGGTTGCCGGGAGCGTTCGCAGATGGCTCGCGATTGCCGCCGGGCGGATCCCGTAACGGTCCTCGAGGCGGCGATCGAAGAGACTCGCTTGCCGGCTGATAGTCCGGGGGAGGGCGGGTCGGGCATTGACGAGCACTGTCCAGGTGACCTGTTCGGTGCGTTGCTGCAGGCAGCTTGCTGCCATTCAGATTCACAGACTGAATGGCAAGGGGTGACAACTCAACTACAAGACCAGCCGCTGGTGGCCGGCACGCGGCCAAGCGTTGGCCTGGAGATTGCGGCAGGCTCTGGATTGTCACTCCACGAATTCCATCAGCTCTATCGAATACGACCGCTTTACCAATCTTTCTCCTGCTGGCTGATCTAACAACTCATGATCCGCTCTCTAACGCTTTGATTTTGTGTCTGTCGTCTACGCGGCTGCGAGCCGGTGTAGATGCTGATGATGATTGACTCTTTCTGCGGCGAAGAAGATCCGACCGCGAGAGGAGAGGTTGCGATGAAAACGGGACGATCAAAACGATATCTGGCAGGCGTGTTGGCCACGCTCTCACTGTGGAGCGGTCATGTTCCGGCTCAACAACTCCGCTCCGAGAGTCCCATTCACCCTGATTCCATTGCGGCCGGGCGACGTGGGGGCGAAGCCGAGAAGGTTGAAGCGAAACGGCTCGGGCCGCCGACAGTATCACTCAAGGCCCTTGTTGCAGAGGCCCTGGAACAAAATCCGGAGATCAAAGTCATGCAACGCAACTTTGACATGATGCGCGCGCGCGTGCCTCAGGCCAAGGCTCTCCCCGAACCGATGCTCAGCTACAGCTATACCGGTAACCCTACTCTCATTCCCCCGTTCGATATTCAGAAGGGTGATCCGTCGAGCGCGCGCGTGCTCAGCTTCACACAGGAAGTTCCTTTTCCGGGAAAACTGGCGCTGAAAGGCAGGATGGCGAACCTTGGGGCCGAAGCCGAGTGGTGGGCTTATGAGCAGGTGCGATTGAATGTCATCGCTGAAGTTAAAGATGCGTATTTCGATCTCTATTACATCGATCAGGCGACCGAGGCCGTGACTAAGAACAAGGAGTTGCTCGAGAAATTCGCCAGGATTGCCGAAGCCGGTTATGCCGTGGGCAAAGGTCTTCAACAGGATGTTCTGAAAGCTCAGGTCGAGGTCTCGAAGCTCATCGATCAACTGGCGGTGCTCGATCAGCGCAGACAAACGGCGGAAGCGCGGCTCAACAGTCTGCTTTTCCGCGAGCCGGAAACACCGGTCGGACGGCCCGAAAATATCAAGCCTCGCGAGTTCGCTTACCGTCTGGCGGAACTCAACGAACTTGCGCTCACCAATCACCCAAACCTGAAAGCGCAACGACGGCGGATCGATCGTGAGCAATACGGCGTGGAACTGGCTAAAAAGGATCTCTATCCGGACTTTTCAGTCGGCCTCACCTACTTCAATCGGCCCGGTATGCCGGAGATGTATGGCGTCAATGTTGGTGTCAAGATTCCGATCTACTTCCGGCAGAAGCAGCGTCCGGCGGTGGTGGAGGCCACGGCCGGCGCGGCCGCGGAGCGCGAGAGGATGGAGAGCCTTATCACAGTTCTATTTTTCAAGATCAAGGACCGTTATCTCGCTGCCATCACCGCGCAGCGCCTGATGAAGCTTTATGGGACAACCATTATCCCGCAATCGACGCTCGCGCTTGAGTCGGCGATTGCCGGATACGAAGCCGGGAAACTGGATTTTCTGAGTTTACTCGACAACCTGGTAACTCTGCGCAACTACGAGTTGAGTTACTACGAGCAACTAACAAATGTAGAGAAGGCAATCGCGGGGCTGGAGCCTTTTGTCGGCATGACCTTGAGGCCGTAACCGAATCAATCGGAAGCGCACGCGAATGGGGTCTTTTAACTAAGAAGATAAGGATAGCGTAAAAAAACGTTTCGATTTCAAAGGAGAAAACCATGAATAGCAAGATCAAAACAATCCACATCATTTCAATCTTGGCGCTGGTTGTTCTGGCCGTTGGAGCTTTCAATCTTTCGGCATCAGCGCAAGCCGATAAAGCGGATTTCACGATCGGGAAGAAGGGCGAAATCCATTTCAACGTCCAGGTCAAAGCTGGTGAAGCTGTGCTGAAGCCCGGCATGTATCAGGTTCAACATCAGATGGATGGCGGCGACCACGTCCTCATCTTCAAAGAGATGGGGATGCAAGCCGGGTACAGAATGGGTAATACGCCGGTCGGCAAGGAAGTTGCCCGCATCAAGTGCAAGGTCGAACCGATTGCGAAAAAGACCGGCAACACCAAGATTACTTTGAAGACGAACGCCACAGGTGAGAAGGAGATCGCCGAGGTCCAAGTAGCGGGCGAAACCTTCAAGCATATTCTGTGAGCGTAACAGCATGCAATTGGTGGTTATTTGATAGAACGCGGATTGAGCTGGTGCAGTTGATCGAGGCGGATTGCCCGGCGTTCATCGGCCTCATCAGCTCGATCCGCGTTCTATTCGAGACCGCAGCGAGGTGACCATCATGCTAGTTACAGAAGAGACATCGAAAGTAGAAGCGCCAAGCCAACAAGTGGCCGCAGGCATAGAACCGGTCGTTCCGCAGAAGCGAAGCCGCGCATCGATTCTGATTGTGATCCTGGCGCTGGCGGCGCTGGCGGGGTTGGGGTATTGGCAGCGAGGGCGGCTGTTGAGATCGATCTCTCCCGGGAGGAGTGAACATTCTGTCGCCTTACCTCAACGTGAAGAAGGCGTTGAAGTCAGAGCGGATTTGCCTATGGGAGCATTCAGGATCAGCCCGGAGAAGCAGCAATTGATCGGCGTGCAATATGGCGAAGCGACTTATAAATCGGTCGCCAAAACGCTCCGCACAGTTGGCCGCCTGGCGTATGACGAAACGAAGGTCGTTCGTATTCACACCAAAATCGAGGGCTGGATCGAGGAGGTCTATGTTGATTTTGCAGGTCAGCAAGTAAAGAAAGGACAACCACTGATCAGTCTCTACAGCCCGGAGTTGTTACAAACTCAGCAAGAGTTCCTGCTGGCCCGCCGCGGTCGTGATGAATTGGCCGCAAGTCCGTTCCGCGAAGCCGTCGCCGGTTCCGAATCGCTTTACCAGGCGGCGCGAAAGCGGCTTGAGCTCTGGGACATTAGTGAAGGGCAGATTAATGTGATCGAAGAGAGCGGCAAGCCGACCAAGACGCTGACGCTCTATGCGCCTGCTGATGGATTCGTCCTGACGCGCAATGCTTTTCCAAAGCAGCGTGTCATGCCGGAGACCGAACTCTATACGGTGGCCGATTTCTCCACGATCTGGGTGCTCGCCGATCTCTATGAGTACGAGGCGCCGGAGGTCAAGCTCGGCCAATCAGTCAAGATTACGCTCAGCTACTTTCCGGGTCGCGTTTATCGCGGCAAGGTAACTTATATCTACCCGCAGCTCGATAACGCAACGCGCACGCTCAAAGTTCGGGTTGAGGTTCCCAATCCTGACTTCGTGCTGAAACCCGAGATGTTCGCCAATGTCGAGCTCAAAATCGATTACGGCAAACACATCGTCCTGCCTCAAGAGGCGGTGATGGATTCAGGCGCGGAGCAAGTGGTCTTTGTGGCTCGCGAAGGCGGCTACTTCGAACCGCGGAAAGTGCAATTGGGCGCAAAAGTAGATGACGAACTAATCGTACTGGGTGGATTGAAGGCTGGTGAGCGCGTCGTGACATCGGCCAACTTCCTGATCGATTCCGAGAGCAAATTGAAATCGGCGGCCGGCGGCATGGGCATGCCTGGGCACGGCGGTGGACACGGCGGTTCTGCGGCGGGTGACAGACCCTCGCCGCCGGCTAAGCCGGAGACCCATCCACAGCACCAGCGACAGCAGGCACCGGAGGCTAATCCGCACGCAGGACATCAACAATAGGGCAGAGGGGCAGAGGAGGCGGGCGATGATCAACAAAATTATCGAATTTTGCGCCAACAATAAATTTATCGTCCTGTTGCCGGTCGGAATGATGACACTGGCCGGTTTGTGGTCGATGCGCAATATCAAGCTTGATGCTATTCCGGATCTGTCGGATACGCAGGTCATCATCTATGCAAAGTGGGATCGCAGCCCTGACATCATGGAAGATCAGGTGACCTACCCGATCATCTCGTCGATGCTCGGCGCACCCAAGGTTAAAGACATTCGCGGATTCTCGGACTTCGGCTATTCCTATGTCTACATCATCTTTGAAGAGGGCACTGACATCTATTGGGCGCGTTCGCGCACCCTCGAATACTTGAGCAATACCTTACCGAAGCTACCTTCAGGGGTGAACGTCGAGCTGGCGCGCGATGAAACCGCCGTTGGATGGGTCTTTCAATATGCGCTGGTCGACACGACAGGAAAGCATAATCTGGCGGAGCTGCGTTCAATTCAGGATTGGCAGCTGAGATATGAGTTGCAATCGCTTTCCGGCGTGGCCGAAGTCGCGCCGATTGGCGGCTTTGTGCGGCAATATCAGGTCAATCTCGATCCGAACAAGCTGCTGGCCTATAAAATTCCGATTGATAAGGTCGTCGAAACGATCCGCGGCAGTAACAACGATGTCGGCGGGCGTTTGGTTGAGTTTACGGGGCGCGAGTATATGGTTCGCGGGCGCGGGTACCTTCGTTCCGCCGCCGATCTTGAAAATATCGTCGTTGGCACGAACGAGAGCGGCACGCCATTGCTCGTCAAAAACCTGGGCGCTGTGACGCTCGGGCCAGATCTGCGGCGAGGTATCGCAGAGCTTGATGGTCAGGGCGAAACGGTCGGCGCCATCGTCATCATGCGCTACGGCGAGAATGCGCTGAAGGTCATCGAGCGTGTCCGCGCCAAACTGGCCGAGGTTGAACCTTCGCTGCCGGCCGGCGTCAAGATCGTCCAGACCTACGATCGCGGCGAATTGATCGAACGTTCGGTGGACACCTTAAAAGGGACGTTGATCGAAGAGCTGACCTCGGTCAGTTTAGTGATCCTCATCTTCCTCTGGCATTTGACGAGCGCTCTTGTTCCAGTCCTGGCCATTATTGTTGCGGTAATTATCTCGTTCATACCCATGTTCGGAATGGACATTACTGCGAACATCATGTCGCTCGCCGGAATCGCGATCGCGATTGGCGCGATGGTGGATGCTTCGATCGTCGTAGTTGAGCAGACGCATAAGCGACTTGAGCGTTGGGAGGCGGAAGGGCGGCCCGGGAGTTTCAAGGACGTGGTCATCGGTGCGGCCAAAGAGGTGGGGCCGCCGAGCTTCTATTCGCTTCTGGTGATCGCCGTTTCATTCACGCCGATCTTTGCGCTTGAAGCGCAAGAAGGGCGGCTCTTCAAGCCGCTCGCCTTTACCAAGAACCTGGCGATGGCCGGGGCTGCCGTGCTGGCCATTACGTTCGTTCCAGCCATCATCTTGCTCTTGATTCGGGCGGACAAGTTTAACTTTCGCCCACGCCAGCTCTGCTGGCTCGTGAATACCATCTTCGTCGGCAAAATTCATCGGGAAGAGTCTCATCCGATCAGCCGCTTGTTGAGAAAGCTCTACCGGCCGATCGTGAATGCCGTGCTACGACACCAATGGCCGACGATTAGTGTGGCGATCTTGATTGTTCTTATTACGGTTCCAATCTATTTCAAACTGGGATCGGAGTTCATGCCCCCGCTCGATGAGGGCGCGCTGCTTTACATGCCGACGACCTTGCCCGGCATTTCGGTGACTGAAGCGCAGCGACTCATGCAGGTACAGGACAAAATCATCAGGTCTTTCCCCGAGGTCGAAAGAGTCTTTGGCAAGGCCGGACGGGCGGAGACCGCAACTGATCCGGCGCCTTACTCGATGATGGAGACGACCATCATTCTCAAACCACAATCGGAATGGCCACGGATCGCGCGCTGGTACTCAAACTGGGCGCCGGAGTGGCTACAAGGGGTGTTACGCCTTGCCTGGCCGGATCACAAAAACACGCAGGAGCTGATCTATGGCGCGGGTGGATTGAATGCGGCTTTACAACTACCCGGCGTGGTCAATGCCTGGACGATGCCGATCAAGGCGCGGGTCGATATGCTGACGACCGGAGTGCGCACGCCGGTCGGAATCAAAATTCTCGGTCCGGAGTTGAATAAGATTCAGGAGATGGGCCAGCACATCGAGATGGTGCTTAAAGATTTGCCCGGTACAACGAGCGTCTTTGCCGAGCGGGCAGCCGGAGGATATTTCCTGGACTTCAATCTCAAGCGCCAAGAGCTGGCTCGCTATGGTCTCACCATTGAGATGGCGAATATGGCGATTATGTCCGCGGTCGGCGGTGAGAATGTGACGTCAACAATTGAAGGCCGGGAACGTTATCCGGTCAACATTCGTTACCTGCGCGATTATCGCAGCACCATTGACCGGCTCAGCCGAACGTTAATTCCGGCGATGAATGGAGCGCAGATTCCAATTACGCAAATTGCTGAGATCAAGTTGCTGACCGGTCCGGGAATGATCCGCGATGAAAACGGCCGGTTGAGCGGATATGTCTATGTCGATGTCGGTGGGCGTGACATCGGTGGATACGTAGACGAGGCGAAGAAAGTAATACAAGAGAAAGTGCGACTGCCGGAAGGATACACGTTGGTCTGGAGTGGGCAATATGAGTTTATGGAACGGATCGCCGAAAGGTTATTGATTGTGGTGCCGATCACGATCTTCATGATCTTTCTGTTGCTCTATTTCAATACCCGGTCGGTCGCGAAAACAATGATCGTCTTTCTGTCTCTGCCGTTTTCGGCAGTCGGCGCCATCTGGGCGCTTTATCTGTTGGGCTACAACATGAGCGTCGCGGTTTGGGTTGGATTGATTGCTTTGCTGGGCGTGGCTGCAGAGATGGGCGTATTCGTCTTGCTCTATCTCGACCTCTCGTATGAGGAGATGCGCGCTCAAGGTCAAATGAAGACCAGGAAACAATTGTACGAGGCGATAGTGCAGGGGACTGTGATGCGGCTGCGCCCGATGTTTATGACCGTCGCCGTGGACTTCATCGGACTGGTGCCGGTGATGTTGGCGACAGGCACGGGAGCGGACCTGACCAAGCGCATCGCCGCGCCGCTGGTTGCAGGCATGTTCACGGCATTCATCATGGGATTGGTGGTCTATCCGGCCATCTATGCTGTCTGGAAATGGCATGCCGAGGTCAAGAGGCAACCTGTGTTGGAATCGGGAGCCGTTCCTGTCGCGAGTTAGTGAAGGAGAAATGATGCAAACCGGGGCTGTCAAAAAATTTCTTCTCAGAGCCGCGGTCAGTCTGGTCATCGTCATCAGGTTAATGATGGCCGGTGCTGCGGCGCAGGATCAACCTGTCGATTCCCGACGCGAGGGCGATCCTGTCAAACGCGCTCGCGAGAGAATTCAAGCGGCAGTTGACGAGCACATCGAATCGGCGGAGCGTACTCTGGCGGCAGCCAAGTTAGTCAATGAAAGCGGCGAGGCCAAAAAGGAAGGCAAACAGCGAGAGGCAGCCGAACTCTTGGAGAGAGCTGAAAAGATCGCCGCGGCCACTGATGCTTTCGAGCGGAGCGCCTTGATCGAAGTCTTACTGCGTCGAATAGCCGATGAGCGTGCTGTGCTCAACCCCCTAACGGTTGAGATGGCCGCGCCTATTTCGAACTGGTCATTGTCGAGCGTGGTACCCAAATCCGTGCTTGCCAGATACTACGAATATCGCGAACCGCTCGGGCGCATTCTGGTCGAGGAGAAACTTCCGGTTGAGCTGTTGGCCGTCGCGATTGTCGAAAGCGGTTTCAATCGTTTCGCCCTTTCACCAAAGGGCGCGCGCGGCATCTGGCAGTTAATGCCCGCGACAGCCGGAGCGTATGGGCTGCCGGTTCGCGCCGATGACGATCATCGCACGCATCCGGAGCATTCGACGCGCGCGGCAGCCCAATACCTGCGCGATCTCTATCAGCAGTTTGGCGATTGGAAGCTGGCGATTGCCGCATACAACGCCGGCGAAGCCCGGGTCCAGGGCATTATTGACCGGACAGGCATTCGTGATTTCGACGCGATGGCCCGGCGCGGTTTGCTGCCGTTAGAGACGCGTCAGTATGTGCCTGCCGTGTTCGCACTCTGGTCGCGAATCGGAAGCCAGAATCCGGACATAAGAATGGAGAAGGGAACCGAAAACAGAAAAGATCAAAAGCCCAGCAACGTGATCTTTGCCGAAACGGCAATTCGGCAATAAAGGGCAATAATTGGGAAGGCATTATGAATCGACCAATTCCGGCAATTTTTGTCACGCTCATCATTGCGGCAAAGCTTACGCCGGCGCAGAGCTTTGAATTTCCGGTAGAGCGTGAGCCGGTGAACCCGCGATCAATTCCCCTCAGACACATTTTCAAGTTTCTTTAAACGATAACGCAGCTGGTCGCGCGAGATGCTCAATAGTTCAGCGGCGCGCGTCTGATTGCCACCGGCCAGGGACAGGGCCTGGCGCACGAGCGCCATCTCGACCTCCTCCAGTGGAATACCTTGAACAGGCAACCGGAAGAGATCATCCAGGCTGTCACTCGTTTGTTTGAGGCCATGGCATTCGTTGATCGAGACGGTGGCGGCCTTGGCCTCGAATGATCGATGGAGTAGATCGCGCGGCAAATAGCTGGTCGTGATCAGATCGCCGTCTTCAAGGATCATGACGCGCTCGACCACGTTGCGCAGCTCGCGGACGTTACCGGGCCACGAATACTGGCCGAAAATGTCCGCCACTTCAGGCGTTATTCCACGGACATGTTTACGAATCCGTTCATTGAAGTAGGTGATGTAATAATCAGTGAGCAGCAGCACATCGCCATTGCGTTCTCGCAGTGGCGGCAGATCGACCTGAATTACCGAGAGGCGATAATAGAGATCGAGGCGAAACCGTCCCGCCGCACTCTCACCTTTCAAATCCCGATTCGACGCCGCGATCACTCGCACATCAAGGGTGATGTCCTTCAATCCGCCGACGCGTCTGAAGGCGCCTTCTTCCAGCACGCGCAGCAATTTGGCCTGTAAGCCCAATTCCAATTCGCCGATCTCATCGAGGAAGATCGTGCCGCCTTCAGCTTGCTCGAACAGCCCTTCTTTGCGCGTCTTGGCATCGGTGAATGCGCCTTTTTCAAAGCCGAATAACTCGCTTTCGAGGAGTGTCGCTGGAATCGCCGCACAATTGATCGCGACGAAAGGCGCACCGGCGCGGGGAGAGCAGTAGTGGATTGCCTTTGCCACCAAATCCTTTCCCGTGCCGCTCTCTCCCTGTAGTAAGACTGCCGAAGCTCCGCTCTCGGCCACTTTCCGCGCCAGCGTGATCATTTCGGCCATGGCGGGCGATTGACCGATGATCTGGTCGAAGTTGAATTCGTGCTTGCGTTCGCAGCGAACCTGATCAACCTCTTTCCGCAATTTTCCCGTCTCCAATCCATTGCGGATGGTGACTCGCAGTTCATTGAGCTTGATCGGTTTGCTGACAAAATCGTAAGCGCCACCTCGCAAAGCGGCGATCGTGTCTTCGACATGCACGTCGGCGGTCATCATGATCACGACTGCTTGTGAATGGCGGCGGTTGATCTCAGTCAGGACGTCAAGACCTGAACCGTCGGGCAGATTGATGTCGAGCAGCACAGCCGCCGGGCGCTCGCCTTCAAAAGAACTCAAAGCTTGCGCCGTCGTGCCGGCCTCGATCGGATCATAGCCCCAATCTCGCAACGCCTGGCCCAGCGTCCAGCGAATCATCGGTTCATCATCGACAATTAATACTTTTTCTTTACCCATAGGAATATTTACTGACTGGCGTCAATCGGCAATCTGATCATGCGACGGCGCCTCGTTGCGGCATTCAGTAATTGACATGGATCGCCTCATCGATCTTCTGGCAAATATCTTGCCACGACGCGCCGGCGCTAAGAGGCACGAAAACGCCTTTAAATAAGGCTTTGGAATGTTTAGGAATGAATACTTAATGAAGGCGCCGCTAGTTTTTGGGGGATTTTCCGCAGAGGTTGCGGATAAATTCGCAAATCAGCCATCGCCGAACCACATACTGCGCCTGGTCCGGCGAGGCTGTAGATTTTCTGGAGTCCATCATTCGCAAACCACTAGACCTCAAGTCTCAAAAGTCAATCGCCGGTCCGCTCAATTTGAGCAGACCGTGACTGTTCAAAGTCAGCCGGTCAGCGGCAAGCCATCCGCTGAGCTTGCTGTTATTGTTGATTGTCACCTGGCCTGCCGGTACGACCGCATAGCCATGGACCTCGGAGCTGCTGTTGAGCGTTAGTCCGCCGCCGGTAATGTGTAGCGTCAGCCATTCAGGTCTCTCGGCGGAACCCATGATGGAGCCGCTCAGACTGCAACTATTTTCGACCACGATGAGGACCGGTCCGGCGATCTGCACCTGTGCGCCGCTGTTCAATGTCAGCTGTTGGAAATAATAGATCGATGGTCTGATAGCTCCGGGCGAGCCGAGGATCAGGCTGCTGTTGCCGCTGACCGCGAATGTGCCGTAGGCGCCGGCCGGTATCCCGAACTGGCCGACGTTGCCGTTGAGCGTGAGATTGCGCACCGTGGCCCAATCGCCGACGCTCTGCGAGGGATTGCTGATGATCACATTGCGTGTGCCGGATGGCGCGACCGGAGTTGACACGACCGGCAACAGGACCGGATCCGTACGGCGCACTACGTGGTCCAACGTCGTACCGCTATTGATGGTCACGGTGTAGCCGGTCGGTGACTCACTGCCGGCCCCGTCGATCGTGCCGCCATAGGTTGGCATGCCATTGATGATCACCGCCGGCATGCCCGGTGCCAGCAGGCTGCCTTTGACGACCATGTCGCCATTGAGAGCCGCGTTGGCGCCGAGCATTTGCCGGATCGAACCTTGGACCTCGGCGCTGTTGAGCGATGGCCCTCGATTCACCAGCGCGACAGCGGCGATTGATAATGATGCGGCCTTGCTCGCCGTACTGCCCGCTGCGTTCGTCACGACGACGTGATAGTTGGCGATGTCGAACCCCTGGGCGTTGGCGATCGTCAGGCTGGGGGTGGTCCTGCCGGCGATCGGCTCGCCGTTCTTGAACCATTGGTAACTCAATGCCGGCGATTCATCTGCGCTCGCGGCGAAAATCGCCGTGGCGCCCATCAGTACTCTCGCATCCAGCGGCGGTGTCAGGATGACCGGCGGGCCATAGACTTTGAATGTAATCTCATTGGCGTTAACGAAGAATGCGCCGGTGAGGCCCGGAGGCAAACCACTGAAGGATAAATCAGCCGCTGTGAAGTCGGTAGAACCGAACATCACGAGTCTATAGGTCCTTCCCGCTGTGATGCCCTGACCGGCTCCGAAGACGAACCTGTGCTGCCCTGTGCCGACTTTCGTCAGGGAGCCGGTCAACACGAGTTGATTTGAGTCGATGTCAAGGTTAAAGGCCAGCACCGAGTCCGCGTTCCAGGTCAGCGAACTTGCCGTGAGTGAGGATGCCGGAGTCGCGCCGCCGGGCATCACCGCGCCGCCGGGATTGAGAATGACCGCGCGGTTGATTGTACCGTCGCCCGTGAGCACACCGCCGGCATTCACCGATACGCCTGCGCCTGCAGCCAGGCTGCCGTCGATCTCGAGCGCGCCGCCGTTCACTGCCACCGCTCCGGTGAACGCGTTCGCGCCGCTCACTGTGAGCCGACCGCCGCCAATCTTGGTGAAGCCGCCGTCGCCGCCAAGTGGTCCACCGATCGTGATGTTGCGCGGGACGTTTGCGGCATCGGCCGCTTTCACTACGAAGTTACTGTTCGTGGGAATCGTCATTGGGAGCATCGTCGACCAATTCGCCTTCGCTCCGAGCAGGCCGGCAGCGAGGTTGATATTCGTGACGAACGTCCCACCGGCGTTGCTCGCGATTCCGCCTGCGCCGAGATAAAGCGCTCCGCCGTTCACATTCAAAGTGCCGGAGCCGCTCGCCACACTCGCATCATAGCCGAGCGTGATCTTCTCGATCGTGCTGATGCCCCCGAGGAAGTTAGCGGTCGAGGCGTTGTTGTTGCGACGCGTGACGATGAGACCTCCGGTTGCTGAGCCATCGGTTGCATTGAACACGCCGTCGTTGATCACGCGCAGATGTCCGCCGCGCCCGCCGCTGCTCTGATTGCCGAGCGTAATCGCCCCGGTGGCGGTGACCGTCCCTCCCTCAACAGACATCATGGCATTGGAATTGTTCGTGCCGAGCGTGATCGTCCCGATCGTCGCATTCCCGCCTTTCACGATCAGTCCCGTGTTGTAATTCAGGTTGGCGTCAGTACTGCGCATGAACGACACGCTATTGACCGTGACCGTACCGCCATTGATCAGAACTCTACTTCCCGTGTTGTTGTTCCCGGCGATCGCATTGATATTCGCGGCGCCGGAATCGATCACGAGATTCGAATTGCTGCCGGTGACATTGGCGGTGCCGGTTGCGTTGAGCGTGCCGCCCGCGACCTGGAGCGTCGCGCCGCCCGTCGAAATGTTGATTGTGCCGGGCGTAAACGTCGCGCCGGGATCGACGCGCAACACCCCGGCGGTCACTCCGACGGTGCCGGTCAACGTATTCGGTGAGGCCAGCGCCAGCGTGCCGGAGCCGGCTTTTGTGAAGCCGTTCGACCCTCCAAGTGGCGCCGCGATTTTGACGAGCGCACCAGGGCTCAATGGATTGACCGTGATATTTGGCAGAGCCGCCCCGGTGACGAGCGTGAGCGTGTTGGCTACATTACCATTATCGTCGATCGTCCAACTTGCCGGCGATGTGACATCGTCATCACCAAAGATCAGGTTGGTGACGGTCCGCGCTGCATTGAGGTGGACCGAGATATCGTCAGGAAGTTCGATCATGCTGAAATTCGCGGTGGTGCCAATGCCATGAGCGACGATACCGCCGACCCAATTGGCATTGTCGTTCCACAACCCCCCGCTCGCAGTGCGCGTCCATACGCCGTCACCAACCAGCACCCGCGTGAATATTTGTCCGGCAGAGAGCCCGCCAGGCAATGGGTTGCCGGCCAGGTCGGTAATGCCGGCACCCGTCGCATTTAAATCCAGGCGCAACGTCCCCTCGCCGGAGAGCGGGCCGATCACAACGTCGAAGGCTGAGGCGCTTGCGGGGATGACGCTCGCGATTGCGCCGGTCAAACCGGAACCGAGCACGAGAGTGAAATCAGTTTGATCAACACCCGCGACCGCCTCATTGAATAGGACACGGCACGTCACTTCGCTGGCGCTCGAAGATGCCACGGTTGGCGAAAAGCGTTCGATCGCCAGCGCCGCCGGCGCCGCGCCGTCGATGATGACTTTGAATTCCGGCGCCCCCGCGCTTCTGCCGGAAAACGCCGTGAATGTATAAGTCCCATCGGCCAGCGTGGTGCCGCTGTAATCAAAGGTCCACTTGCCGTCGGAACCGGCGCGCACAGTGCCGAGCGCGCCGGTTCCGATCCGGAAGATGTTGGTATCCGCTCCCGGCGCGGCCGTGCCGGAAAGAACGATCGTGCGATCCGTCGTGATGTGATCTGCTGCGGAGATTCCGGTGTCGCTACTCACGGCGGTGATTGCCGGGGTGCCGATCGTCAGATCGATGACTCTTTCTGCAATTCCGCTGGAGTTGCCTGCGATATCGATCGTCGAGGCAGAGAAAGTATACGTATCGGCGGGGAGCGACGCGCCGGTGTATGTCACCGACCAGGCACCGTTGCCTTGTGCGATAGCCGTTCCGACGGCGCCGGTTCCTCCAAGTGACACATCGACCCGCAAACCGGGCTCGGCGCTTCCATGGACGACAACGCCGCCAGCGCCGCCGGCAAGTATCGCATCGATCACCGGAGCGGGCGGAGGCGCGGTATCGATCTGGACCGCGAAGGGGAACGAAAAGTTGTTGCGGCCGTCATCCACACGCGCCAGGAAGTAGTGCTGCCCGTCAGGCAGCGGTGAGAGGTATGTGAATGACCAGGCGCCCGAGCCGTTTGCTACCGTGGCGCCGTCATCGCCTGCGCCCAGGCGTGACACAACGATCCTCGCATTGGGCAAGGCGATTCCAGAGAGCGTCGGCGTGTTGTCGTTGGTGATGCGATCATCGCCCGATGCGCCGGTGTCGGAACTGAATGACGCGATCACCGGCACGGTCGAATTTGCCGGCAGCACCGGCACGATATTCGGCGGCGGCGGCGTTGTCATCCCGTTGCCGAGATAGTAATCGACCATGTTCGATTGCAGATAACCTTTGACCGTGAAGCAAGCCCGATATTCCGGATTGTGGGGGAGCGTGTAAAGCCGCGTCTCGCTCGGCATCGGCGTGGTATAGATCAGCAGCGCATTGTGGTCGCTGTTCTCGAAGACGACCTCTTCGCGCCAGTCTCCGATGATGTCGCCATAGAATTGCGCGGCATCACGCCACGAGTTGATCGCGCCGTCCGTGCTTCCAGTGAGCAGGCGAGTGGTGCCGCCAGTCGCGGGATTCCATTTTTCGACAATCGTCCGGTTCAGATTTTCGCTCATCACGTCGCCGTCCCACCAGATGCGGAAATTCGGCCACGGGCGCAGCGGATCCGGCGAGATGACCTCGCCGCCCTGGAACTCGTGGACGCCGTGAAACGACCAGTATTCATAGCCTCGATGCGCGGGGCTGATGTCGGCTGCCGTGCCGCGCGCGGTGTCTTCGATCCCACCGAAATGACGGCGCAGAATCGTGCCGTCGGCCGCATCGTAAGTAAAATAGAGGAGTCCGCTAGGATTGTTCTGTTGAATGCCGAAACCTTCGAGCCCCGGCCGGTCCGGGTCGAGATCCGCGATATGGAACCGGTCGCCGTGGATGACCCCCTGTGGCCCGAGCGAGTAGAGGACGGTGCCGTTATCATCGAGAACATATCCGCCATCGCAGATCTCGTCTCGGCCGTCGCGATCGACATCGACGATTCGGATCTGGTGATCGTCCGGGCAGTTCTGATCGCCGCGCAGCCACTTCCAACGCTGGGTCAGGTTCGTTCCGTTGAAATCCCACGCCGCGATGAAGAGATTGAACGGGCCATTGCCGACGCGGTTCTTCGCCTTGAAGATGAAACTCGGCCTCACTCCGTCGAGATAGGCGATCCCGAAATGGCCCGCCACCGGACCGTCGGCGATGTAATCCGTGGGCACTGTGGCGCGCGTTCTCTCGGCGCCGGTGAGACCGTCGAGCACGGAGATGAATTGCGTGACGTTGTCTCCGAAAGCCAGCGTCTTTCCGTCTCCGAAGACGACGCCGTTCGCTGATTTGACGATCACCTCGGCACGTCCGTCGCTGTCGAGGTCATAGACGGTGACGCCGTCGTTATGGCCCGCACAGATGGCGGCCGCGGGAGGTTCGATGTTGTCGGGGGCGACGGAATTGGGTCCGAAATCGACGCGCCAGAGAAATGTGCCGTCGCGTTTGTAGGCGTCGATGAACTGCGTGCCGGTGTTGAGCGGCAGACGGCTGACGATGAAATCGTATTCGCCATCGCCGTCGAGATCGCCCACCCAGATCAGATGCACATAAGTGTCAGGCGCCGGTTGCAGTGGAAATGTCAGATACGGCCGCACCGGTGCGTTTGCCGGAAGTGTGTAAGGGACGCCGGCTGCGAGTTCGACGCCGTTGATCACAGGACGCACAAAATACGAATTCGGCACTGACGGATTGGCAGTGGTGTCGATGAAGTTCGTGCCGCCGGTGAGCGGCTGGGCGTTGAGTTTTTGCGCCGCCCCGCCCCCGACCGACCGGTAAAGATTGAATGGCAGGTCCTGCGGCTCGAAACCGAGGAGTCGCCAACTCACCGAGACCTCGGTCGCTGAAGACCGCACAGCGACGACGCCGCGCCCGAGATTCTCCATATATCGCGGCGCGCCGGCGGCGGAGGTCACATGCTTCTTCAACCAACCGAACCCCATGCTAAAGATACCAATCAGCAATAGACCCGACAGAACGTATTTTCGCATCATCTTCTCCCTTGGCGTATTACCGATATTGGTTATTAAATAGTCTGTAACTTCAGTTGTTTGACATGACAGTTGTCGACGTGCTTGAGCGCGCGAAGCGCGCGCCCTTCTTCTGTGGCGTGGGATTATTAACCCCCCCCCCGGCAGCGACGAGAGCGGGGGGTGGACAACCAAACCCCCAAACTTTGGGGAGGCGGTCCCCCCCCTTCCCCCCCTGCCTTATCCTC
>Ga0081539_10004003_pt1 | contig 16975 bp, 13 predicted proteins | sample TabmetS4T2R2_FD_71023 | JGI IMG/M metagenome (GOLD analysis project Ga0081539, IMG submission 71023) | Tabebuia heterophylla rhizosphere microbial communities from the University of Puerto Rico - S4T2R2 | ecosystem: Host-associated > Plants > Roots > Rhizosphere ...
CAACCCCCTCAAACGCAAAGCCGTAGCCGAGCCCGTCAAGCATCAAGCGTTTGAGCTGCTGGGTGAGTGACACTCGTGCATAGCGTAAGGTGAGCGGCGGCTGTTTGGCCAACTGCGTAGCCAGCTCCCAAGCTCGCGCCGAGAGTTGAGCTCGGGGTATTACTTCACTAACAATCCCCAGGTTCAGCGCCTCCTGGGCAGAGAGTGTCTGCCCGGTGAGCAGGAAATAGCGGCCGCGGTTTGCCCCAAGCAGTAGAGGCCATACTAGATGGACACCATCACCGGGGACGACTCCATTCGGGAAATGGGGCGCATCTCGAAATGACGCTGTATCTGCAGCAATGACGACGTCACAAAGGACAGCGATCTCAGCATGTACGTGCGCCGGCCCATTGACTGCGGCAATCATCGGCACCTCGATATCGAGCAGGTTCATGAGCAGACGTTTCCCTTCCCAGTAAATCTTGTCCCAGCCGCGCGGAGTGCCTAGTCCATCACGAAAGCTAGAAGCATCGACCGCAGCACAAAATGCGTCACCTGTCCCAGTCACAATAACAACCTTATTATCCGGGTCCGCACCGATGTCGGTACAAGCGTAGGGCAGCTCACGGTGCACACTTTCGTTCCATAGTAATGTACCGCCATTGTTATGCAGCGTGACCTCAAGAATACCGTCACGTCGCTGCATTTTGATGGTTTGGTATTTAGTCGCATACTCTTCAAATCGAGTCATGAGGGTCCTCCTTATCCTAGCGCTTGAGATCTGGTCTTTCACGTAACATAAAGTGATTCAAACGACAGACCTTCAGGGAGAAAGACTCAGCCTAGTTTATAGAACTGCAGAGCACTTTCGGCTAGTCCGTGTCGCCGGAATTTTTCTGGGAGCTTTTCAGCCACCATGGCCGGAGCGCCAGGATTGGGAATCTGTTCCACTGGTCCGCAGGTCAGCCGCATTCTATTCATCGAAAAACTGTCATCAGGACATATAATCCAGAGGGCGCATGATCAAAAAGGCGAAGGTCTACTTTTCCGTGCGGACTGGACGCAGCGAAATCCGACATTAGAGGAGCCCGTACTGGGCTCGCTTTTTCCGCGACTCCCGACCACATAGCGGGAACAGTAGCGGTCGCTGCAAAGGTACGAGCCGCCGCGCGTGACCCGCTTGGCCACGCCGAGTTCAGAGGGGTCAGCACTACTGTCCGGCCCTTGTGGGTTGTGGATTGGCGCGGGGAGAACCGCTCGCTCCCGATAAATGTCAGGTCGGTACCAGTCTGCGCACCACTGCCACACATTACCGCCCATATCGTAAAGACCGTATCCGTTCGCCGGAAACGCGCGCACTGGTGAGGTACTTCGGTACCCATCTTCGCCGGTATCCTTCACCGGGAAGCGTCCTTGCCAGATGTTCGCTACCCATTTGCCACCGGGTGTGAGTTCATCTCCCCAACTATAGCGTTTGCGGTCGAGCCCACCACGCGCGGCAAACTCAAACTCTGCTTCCGTTGGTAGCCGTTTCCCTGCCCATCGCGCGTACGCCATGGCATCGTCCCAAGCGACGTGCACGACCGGATGCTGCTCACGCCCTGTCAAGTTGCTACCCGGGCCGTCGGGGTGTCGCCAGCTCGCGCCCTTGACATAGCTCCACCACTGGTAGTGATTATTGAGCGAAACGTCGTGGTCGGGCGGAGAGAAGACAGCGGCACCAGGGACAAGATTTTCCGGCGGCGCGTCGGGAAAATCCTTTGCCTCAGGTGTACGCTCAGCTATGGTTATGTACCTTGTGGCCTTTACGAACTTAGCAAACTGTTCGTTCGTTACCGGCGTGACATCTATCCAAAAGCCATCCACCGTGACTTGGTGCACCGGCAGCGCATCAGGCATGCCACAATCTTCACAGCCCATCCAAAATGTCCCACCCGGAATCCAGATCATTCCCTCCGGTGCGGAGTCCCGCCCTCGGTTTTGTGAGAGAGAAAATGAGGCAATTAGCGTGATGCAAAGAACTACACTGAAGGTTAGCCAATCTTGCCGGGGTAGCATGGCGACTCCATCGGGTTCAAGAAGGGGAACGGCACGTCAGAAAAGGGAGCAAAGGTTCTGTACACTTTCTGTTTCCTTCCGTTTCTCCATTTCCCCTTTTCGCCTCTTTTCCCATTTTTAAGGTTTTCCCGCTTACTCCGCCGACTTCATCGCCTTCGCTCCCTCCTGTATTTCCTTTTGTTCCGTGGCCGTTAAGGTCTGCGGGGCAAGGTCGATCGTGAGCTTCGTCAACGTACCGGTGAACTTGTACGGCAACTGTTCAGCATAATCATCAATTACCGCCGTGCCCGTGTCCTCACCTACATCAAAGGTCTCGTCGAGCGAAAACCTGAAACGAACCGTGCGCTCGACACGACCTTGAGCGACTTGCTGACCATCTACCAGCAACGTGCCATTCCCCCCCTTACCTATGCCCCCACCGTCATATTTGAAATCGAAACGCACCGTGTGTTTGCCGGGACTAAGCTTTTGATTTGAAGCGATGCGGTATTTGTGTTGCTCCTGGTTCGAGAATGCGTGCACAAAGGTTGGCTTACCATCGAGCAGTAGCAAGCTCCAGCCACCAAAGCGCCCTCCCTGAGTCGCCAGCACCCCATTGGCGCCGCCCTCAGGAACCTCGACTTCGGCGATTAAACTATATGACGTATTCCTCACATTCGGTGCGGTGGCCTCAGGAATGCGGATCATGCCTGGATAGTATGTGAACACTGAACGCCCACGTGTCAGGCTGGGTCGGATCGATGGATCTAACCGCTCAGCAAGTGAGGAGTCAAGCGGATAGACATTGAACTTCTTGGCTTCGCGATCAAAGACCGCTTGCAGTTCTTTGAGCTTGTCCGGGTTTCGCGTCACCAGATTTTCTGACTCAGAATAATCTTCCGCAACGTGGTACAGCTCCCACTGAAAATCATCCGGATCGACCTTGCCGCTGAACACCCACGGTAAGCGCAGCGGTGTTGTGGCCGCGACCCAACCATCGTGGTAGATAGCACGGTTCCCCAGCATCTCGAAATACTGCGTCTGGTGCGTAGACGGTGCAGAAGCGTTAGCGAAGCTGTATACCATGCTTACACCTTCGATTGGCCTTTGCGCGACGCCATTAAGCATCTTCGGGAACGTAATGCCTGTCGCTTCGAGAATCGTCGGCACGATATCGATCACATGGTGAAACTGAGGACGGATGCCACCTTTGTCTTTGATGCGTTGCGGCCATGAGATCACCAGACCATTGCGCGTGCCGCCGAAATGCGAGGCTACCTGCTTGGTCCATTGGAACGGCGTATCGAGCGCATGCGCCCAGGCGACTGGGTAGTGGTTGTAGGCGATGGGCCCGCCAAGTTCGTCCTTAATAGACACAAGATAGTCGAGACTTTCCGGGACGGCATTGGCAATAATGCCAATCTCGTTTGAGAATCCCTGCAACGTGCCTTCGGCGCTGGCGCCGTTGTCACCCTGAATGAAGATGACCAGCGTGTTGTCTAGCTGCCCCATTTGTTCGATGGTCTGAATTACGCGACCCATTTGATAATCGCAGTGCGCCAGCGCACCGGCATACACCTCCATCATGCGTGAGTAGAGTTGTTTTTGCTCGGCGCTCATGCCATCCCAGGCTGGAATCTCTTTTGGCCGTGGCGTTAGCTTGGCGTCTGCAGGAATAATACCCATCTGCTTTTGCCGGGCGTATATATCCTCGCGCAACTGATCCCACCCTTTATCAAACTGACCTTTGAATTTGGCGATCAATTCCTTGGGCGCATGATGGGGAGCGTGGGCTGTGCCTGGGGCGTAGTAAACAAAGAACGGTTTGTTAGGAGCCACGGCATGCTGCATACGCAGCCAGGCAATGGCATGGTCGGCCATAAGCTGATCAAAGTGCATCGGCTGGTTACCGTGTTGTTCCGGCGCCTCGATTGGCTTTGTGTTCTCATAAATTGCAGAGTGCCACTGGTTCGTATCGCCACCAAGGAAGCCGTAAAAATACTCGAAACCAAGGCCTGTCGGCCACAGATCAAACGGTCCAGCTTGGCTGGTGTGCCAGTCGGGGATATTATGGTTCTTCCCGTACCAGGAGGTGTTGTAGCCATTCTGCTTCAGCACCTCAGCGATGGTACCGTTCGTCTTCGGCATCAGTGTGTGATAGCCGGGATAGCCAGTACCAATCTCCATGACAACACCCGACGCGTTACTGTGATGGTTACGGCCAGTGATCAATGCCGACCGCGTGGGCGAACACAGCGCGGTGGTGTGGAATTGCGTATAGCGCAGACCATTTGCTGCCAAGCGTTCGAATGTCGGTGTCGGAATCGGTCCGCCAAACGGACTACTGGCGGCAAAGCCAACGTCATCGGTCATGATTAACAAGATGTTTGGTGCTCCTTGCGGCGCCGAGCCTTCTTTAGGAAAGTCGGGGATCGAGTCTTTGGCCGTGCGGCCAATCTTTCCCTTGAACGGCTGAGGCGGTCGCGGCAGCACGTCCTGAGCCCGGGCTGCGACAGTGAGGCAAACTATAAGGCTGACAGTCACTATTAGTGTAGCAACCAACGATTCTCTGCGTCCGTGTATCATACGGTCCCCTCCTTTTGGCAATACCGATTTTAACCACCCGATTACGTTGTTCCTTGTAGTCGGGTGGTTATGGACACGCAAGAGCACGTTCTTGCGTCATCACTGCGCAGAAACACGCTTCAATCCGTGCCAGATATGCCTAGCAGCCCGTCATTCCGGGCAAGGCTGCAAGCCGCGACCCGGAATCCAGGAAGAGCAAAACTGGATTCCCACTAAAGCCTGTCCTGCCTGCGCCAGTGCCGCAGGCACAGGTGAGCTTAGTCGAAGGGCGGGAACGACGTCTCGTCTTTCTCTCTGAAAACCCTACGCTGTCCTTTGAATGAGATTCTCCAAGCCACGCTCGCCGTGGAGCCGTTCATTCAGGAATCTCGCAATGCGACGGAGACTGAGCGACGCTTGACGCCGCATGTTGTCGATGCCCTCGGAGAGCTGGGAGCGTTTCGCTCTGCAGCTCATGCGCGATGGCGAGGAGTTCGCGTGTCACCTGTTCATTGATGGGGTTGAGCTTCTCGGGGCGGTTGAATGACACGGTCGCAACTGACCCTGAGCGTTTGATAAGGAAGGTCTCGTACGGCGTGATACTGTCCGATTCCATGAATACGCCGAGTTTTCCAAAACCCCCGCTCGGCTACGCCTTCGCTGCCCCCTTTGCCAAACGGGACCGACAGACGTGGAACGGCTGGCGGGGGGGATTCCCGCTGACACTCTCTTACCGAGTTATTCAGATAGTCACTTAGCGTGACCAGTAGGCCATATCTTTGGCGAAATCGTGAATAGTAATCGCACGCTTCAGATTCAATTTCGAGTCGAGCAAATCATAAATACGATCAGAAGAACCGCGCATCGAGAAGTAAACAATCACACCGTTATCGCCTCCCCCCTCTACATGCATGTCGTCCTCAACTCCACTGGTGAAGGTTCCTGCCGGTTTGACCACTCTGAGTTTCTCACCGCCGATAGTCTGGTCGATAATGTGCAACTCTCCTTCCAGTACGAGACTGGTGCACGGTGCGACGTGACGATGATACATGCAGCGAGCGCCGGGATCGAATTTGACGATCATATCCGCCGTGCGTGCCCCTACGTTCACGTCGAGCAGCTTGTAGTAACAGCCTGCAGTAATGAAATCCTTCCAATCCACATCTTTGGTATCGAAGCGGAAGTGTCGCAACGTGTTCTGATTCTGAACAATACTTGCCATTAGGTTCTCCTAGATAAAGGTTTTCTTGCGAAAATGTCACAGATTGTAAAAGCGCACGGCATTCTGGCCCAAGACTTTGCGCTGGTCGGCTATCGGCAACGACGCTAATTGTTCTTTCAGCTCTTTGACAACACCAAACGAGGCATCAATGTGAGGGTAGTCAGAGGCCCAAATGAAGTAGTCAGCTCCCAAGTGTTTCACCACCGGCGCGATCATCGTCTCGTCCGGATCGGCTGAGACTACGCACTGCCGATAGAAATACTCGCTGGGTTTCAGCTTGATTGGCGTAAACGCCTCGGTTACCTCGCCCTTATGATCCATCCGATCCAGCCAGGAGCCAATCCACGTAGCACCCGTTTCGAGTACCGCACAGTTCAAGCGGGGATACTTTTCAAGGATGCCCAACGAGATCATTGAGGTAAAGGCTGCCATGACATCGATGGCGAGAAAGGCGTGCCCAAAAAGGCCAATAGGTCCAGGCTTGCCATTAAAACGGCGGGTCCATTCGTGCAAAGTCGGCAACTCACGTACGATAACGTGAAAAGCGACAGGCAGCTGAAGCTCTTGCACAGTCTCCCAGAAGCGCACAAAATCCGGATCGTCGAAACGTTTGTTATTGCGCGCAGGAAGATCTGGCGAGAGATACACCCCAATACAACCATCTCTACGAGCGCGTATGGTTTCTTCGACTGCACCGTCAGGATCTAACAGCGAGATATGCGCGACCGGATAGAGGCGTTTGCGATTTTCGCGGCAGAATTCCGTAATCCAGCGATTATAAGCGCGAGTGTAGGCCGTGGCTAGTTTTGGGTCCTGGACTGTCCCTTCCCAAAAGATACCCAAGGTAGGATAGAGAATGGCAATGTCGATCTCTTCCTCATCCATGACTTTAAGGCGTGCTTTCGGATCGTAGCCGCCGGCAGGCGAGCCCTCAGCGTAGGTCACTTGCCCGCGGGAGAGGAGCTTTTTCCGATCCATCCCGATTCCGCCAATGGCGCCGAGATTTCCGCGCATACTCTCACTCTGGTACGGTCTATTGTCGATGATGAGATTTTCGTGGCCTCGCTCATCGACTTCAATGCGAATCGCACGATCGCGATACTGCGGGTCAATATAGTTTTGATACATATCGCCCGGCTCAAGGACATGGCCGTCGGCATCGACAACTGGGCTAGACGGAAGGTCACTCATAGTTTTCTCGTTCCTTTGTCATGTGCGTTCTTTTTCAAAGACTGTCTTACCTACTCCGTTACGCCTTTGCCGTTTCCACCTGCAACCTCCGCACCTGCGACTCGACGACTGTACCTTTGAAAAAGTCGGGATTGAGGCTTGCCCACAGCTTGACCGCATTACCAAAAGTGAAGGCATGAAAGTCCTCTTCTGCCATTCCCTTCTCTTCGACTAACTCCCACGCTTCCTCTAGGACCTCTGTCATGTCCGGCACATCAAAGTGGCTGATATCCGAACTTAATAGTGCACCGAGTTTGGCCCCGAAAGGATTGACCTTGGAAGCAAACGCGTAGTTTAGAGTTGGATCGTCAGACTCACAGCCGAAGAAGAAGTTGGGGACGAACAAATCCCGCAGGTCTTCTTTTTTAGTAATCTTGCAGGCAGCAAAGTCGTCGAGTTCGTCAGGCAATGCGCTGCCCATACCACTGATCATCTGTGCTTCAAACTCCGGCCAGCGGCTGTACATCTTTTCTCCGCCGTACTGCCTGATCAGTTCGCTGAGCTTGGCGCGATCGAGATTAGCCGGATTGAGTTGTTGAATGACATTGCCGTTACGCTTCTCCCAATGCGAGATGAGGTCAGCAAACACACTGCACCCCCAAGCGACCCCGCCTTCGAGGAATGCAAAGCGCATACGGGGAAAACGCCGTGTAACACCGCCGAGGAATAATGCCTTACAGACCGCGTTGCCCGCCTCGCCGAAGTGCCCGATGTGATTGTAGACGAAGTTGGTCAGCGAATTACGCAAGCCCATATTCTCAGCGGCCGAATGAAAAGTCGCCGGATACCCCAATTCTTCGCACTTGCGCCACACCGGGTCGTAATCATAGTCACTGTCCACACCCAACACGTCGACCCAAAAGGCAAACCGGCGACTCACCCCTTGCTTCTCTGCCGCAGGGATTGAGCGGCGGATTAAACTACCCATTGCTACTGCTTTGATACCCAGCGACTTGCAATGCTCTAACTCGGCCACCGCCTCTTGTGGGGTGTGCATGGGAATCACCCCAATTGGTGCAACACGATCGGCATATTCCGCCCAGGTTTCTGCGGCGTAGCGATTAAAGGCACGACACCCGGCTAGCCGCAGTTCTTCATCCCCGACGTACGGCGCGAATAATTGCGAGGCAGAAGGATAGAGAATAGCGAAGTCTAGCCCCATTTCCGGGAGCCGCTCGTGCATAAGGCGAGGAATGAATGACGTCGCCGTATCGAGAGCATTGGGCGTGGCCAAGGCCCACCATGGTGGCTGCCCGACACGTTGGTCATGTCGTTCTTGTTTGGTGAGCTTGGCGAACGAGCCTTGCCCTAAAGCACGAACGCGCGACGTCCACTTCTCTACGAGTTTAGGTCCGGCTTCATCTCTGAGATAGTCCATGGCGAGTGGTTCATATTCCCGCCAGTGGCCGTCTGAGTCGATCACTGGATGACTCAAGCGTGCACGAATTGCCTGCGATTTTGATGTGCTGCGTGCTGACATGAGGTTCTCTCCTTTTCATTACTGCGTCTCAGCAGGTGTTGTATGCACTATCCTCATCAGCTATGCAATCTTATCCGAGAAGTGCGGTAGCACCTTTTTCGTCAGCAGCTCAAAGCTGCGCATCATTGCCTTGTGGGGCACCAGTTCATTGTACACATACAGCCAAAAGTACTCGGCCGGTAGCGTTTTCAAGATCCGTTCAATCTGCTGAGTCACCGTGTCCGGACTCCCACAAAGTGTTAAGCCACGCTCACACATCGACTCAAAAGTATTGGGAACCCTCTTGTAGTCTTCACCAGGTTTGATCAGTGCCGAGTTGAAGCCAAAGGGTTCGAAGAATTTCGTCCAGATGAAACAGCCACTCTCGCGGCCAATCGCCAGGGCCTCTTCATCGGTGTCGGCAACAACAACTTCACGAGCAAGACCAATGCCTTTCCCGAGCGGTAGAGTCTTGCCAATCTCAGCCGCACCCGCCTGACAGGCGCGGAATTGCCCCAAGCAAATCTCGGGATCGCACACGATAGTGATTGGCACGACGTCGTGGCGCGTCGCCCATTTCACCGAGGACTCGGAAAAACTAAAGGGTTGGAAGAGTGGGGGATGTGGTTTCTGGTAAGGTTCCGGGACCGTCCCAATTTCTGTGATCATGCCATGCTCATCCACGCCCTGACCATATTGTCGTGTCACTTCGTGTGCGGCCCAGTAGGTATTAGGCGGCGGAATCTGCCAGTGTTTCCCGTGATGCGAGAAAGTCGGCTTGGTCCATGCCTTCATGATGATCTCGAAGTGCTCTTCATATAGCTCTTTCTTGAGCGCTTCATATCGTTCAGGGTCGGTCGCGTTGTCACGTAAGGTATCATAATGCTGGCCCAGGGTGTTGACCCAACGAGGTTGATAGCCACGCGCGAATCCCGCAAATGCCCGGCCTTTGGTCACCTGATCGAGGATCGCCACGTCTTCGGCGACGCGCAGGGGATTTTGACATGGTAACACCAGCCCCAGTTGCCCAACGCGCATATGCTTCGTTTGCATGCCCAGGAACATGTCGAGCAAGATTGGGTTGGTAGAGACTTCTTCTCCTTCGATGTGGAAATGGTGCTCGGTAAACGCGACCCCATAATAGCCGTGGGCGTCGAGGTATTGCGCTTGTTCAGCCAGATTCCACAGCATGCGCTGATACAAATCAGTGCGGCGGCCCGCCATTCCTTGAGAGATTTCTTGCTTGTTACCGATACTCGGAAGATAAAAGACGCCAAATTCCATGGAAGAGCCTCCTTCGCTTATCTCTCTTTGCTCTTTAATTCCTGCTGATTCCTGTGCCGTCAGGTTCTACTGTCTAGCCTCTCGCAGCCCTATGGCATCGTATCCGACTTTAGACTTCAGTAAACGCCAGCGGTAACGTTTTCGGACCGCACACAAAGAATGAATCGATCCAGGTAACCGGTTGTCGGGCATAAATCCCTTGTTGGCCAACTTACGCAGTCGGGTATGGGCAGGTGGATCGCTGGTGATCATCCACGGGATTTCGGGTACTGGATTGAATTCTCCCATCAATCGATCAAAGAACGCGGACGAGGAAAACAACTGCGGGTTCTTGAGTACATAGACGACATCAGCGTGACGGCTGACGGCCCAGGCCTGGAGTGACTCGACCCAATAACTGGCGCATGCTCACGCAAGTACGCATAGTGTGCGTAGAGATTTGCTCTCACTTCGGGCAGATGCGGATTGTAGTTCATCGCGCGGCCTCCTTACCCAGTGTCATCAATCTCACAGTGACGGACTACTCGACTACAGCGATTTTTCAGACACTCTCCAATACTCCCTCGTGCGGCCAAGCGAAATTCATATGTCACTCCTTCTTTCAGTCTATGGCCACTGAGCTGTTGGCAATTTTGCCTTTGGGTGCAGCTCTGCGTGTCCTCGTTGACAGATAATACGGCAAGACTTCGTTGCCGAAGCGTTTGGGCATCACCTTAACCTGTTCCAGCAGCAAGTAGCCTTGGTCTGACCGTCAAATAAACCATTCGGGATTCGCCGTTTCGACCAAAGGGTAAAAGAAAAACATGAATTTCATAACAGTTCTTTCCTCGCGCCGTCATCGGCAGCCTTTGCCCGCATTCGCTACAGAGCGGGCGAAGAGAATGGATTAAAAGTGTCCTCAGGACATATAATCCCTAGGACTTATTGTCAAGCGGGTAATTTTCCGCTACAAGGGGGCACTGCCAATTGTCACCCGAGTAAGTAGATGAAGACTGAGAGGATAGCTGTCGCCTATAAAAGACCGGTGGAAATGACAGTCGCTGCTGAGCTGCAGGAATTCTTTTATCCCATTCACTACCAGATCGGCATGGCGCTGGAGGACGCGTTGCGTGGTGGCATGTTGACCCGCAAGCAATCCGCTATTCTATGGATGATCCGTTCGGCTGGCGAGGATGGTCGTCGCATGCGACGCAAAGACATTGTGCGCTCGATGCAAAGTTGGTTTGAGGTCACGAACTCCGGACTCAGCAAAGCGATTCGTGGCATGGCGAAGCCACCACTAGGATTGGTCGAGATTACCGAGGATTCCCGTTCGGCGCGAGAAAAACTCGTCTCTTTAACGCCAAGGGGTGAACAGTTTGTTGCCGCGATGGCAGGGCGAGGAGAGGCTTTTCTGCAGGATGTCATCGAGCATATGCCTGCGGGTGTGATTCGTGGCGGGATTGAATATCTCCGTCAGCTGACGGAGGCATTCAATCGCTCGCGTGCAGTAGTATCACGACTTCGCTCAGTCCAAACCAATAAGAAAGGTTAGTAACCTTTTCCTCGACTTCCCTTACGTATACCTCGCGTTTCCCGGCAGCGGACACGTGTGGCCAATCTCTAGCCCAAGCGCGTAGATGAAACGACCGTAGCCAACGAACGTGACAATGCGCCAACCAAGATCGACAATTTCGGCTTCAGTAAAATGTTTGCGTAAATCATCAAACAACTCATCCGAAGCGAGGCGATGATCTCCGGCCATTACTTCGGCAAAGCGGATTGCTGCCTTCTCGCGCGGCGTCAGAATCGTACTTGTCTGGTAACAGGCGACTTCGGCAATCAACTCTTCAGTCAGACCTTGTTGCCTTGCCAAGGCAAATCGGGCCTGCAGTCAAAGGTTGCACTCATTCTTCTCTGCGACCTTTATCCGCGCCAATTCCGTGAGTCGCATATCGATACTGCCACGCGTTTCCGACACCAATGGGAAATAGAAATTAATGAACGATTTGAATACTTCTGGGGCATGGGCAAATACTTGCACAAACTCAGAGCCGCCTAACTCTTTGTCATACTCACGCATGACCGTTTGTAGTTCTGGGTCAATTTCTTCAAACGGAATCTCGCTTATACGTGGCATTGGGTTACCTCCTTAAAGTCAGGATTGGAGATCATTACCTGCTCAATAAACTTTTGCGCCAACCGTGGGGGAAGTTTAAAGCACGCACTTCGATCAACTCCGTAAGTGCAGCGCGAAGACTTTCCCACCCTTACGCTTGCCCCGACCGCAACACTTGGCCGGGGAGGGCACCGGTGTGTTTCTGATGTTCATACAGTACAGTGCCATTGACGACTGTGTACTCAACTCCTCTGGCTGGCATGACTAACCGTCGGCCACCGCCGGGCAGGTCGTTGCGCATCTCACCGCGCTTTTGTGACCCCACGGTCTTGAGATCGAAGATAGCGAAGTCCGCAGCAAGACCTTTCTGAATCTTGCCGCGTTGGGTGAGACCGAAGAACGCGGCAGGTTCACTCGTAAGCCGTTTGACTGCGTGCTCTACCGTTAGCACTGCTTTGTCTCGTACCCATGTTCCTAACAGATAGGTGGCATACCCAGCATCACACAGCATGTCGACGTGCGCGCCACCGTCGGAGAGGCCCACCATCACTCGTGGATCGGTGATGAGCTCAGGAATCTTGTCTTCAGTGGCATTGAAGAGTTCATAGGTATACTGAAGTTGAAGATCGTCCTCAATCGCGAGATCAAGAAACGTGTCCAAGCCCTCCTTGCCTCGTTCTTTAGCGATCTGCGCAACGCTCTTACCCAGCAGCGGCTTCATTGCGGGGTTGCTAACTTCATGGACCACCGCGCGATCCCATCGGCCTCCGAACACTTTGGGTGTTTCCATTTCTTTGCGGAACGCGGCGCGAAACGCGCCATTACGGTAGAACTGTTTCTGCGCTTCCACGGGTCGTTGGAATGCCGGTTGCCAGCATGGCAGGTTGGAAAAGATGAACGGCACGCGCAGGTCGATCTGGATAGTCAACGGGCGACAACTCACTTGTGGCACCGCACCTTTCTTATGCAGAGCCTCAGTAGCGCGCAACGTGTCCTGACACGCATTGGGTTTGTCATCACGATTCAGTAACGCCAACCAGGTCACTGGTCGTCCACTCTCTGTGAGCAGTAAATCGAGCAATGCATATTCTCGTTCATCGACGACCGAAATATCGTTGGTGAGTGCCAGTTCAATGGAGCCTCTCCCCAGTTCTTTGAGCGCGTTACTGTAGGCTCTGAATTCGTCGAAGCTGGCTTGACGGCATGCTAACGGGCGACCTTTGTAACCGATGTGCTGGGCGATAAAACTGGTAGTGAAGCCCATCGCTCCCGCAGCCACCGCTTCTTTGATTAACGCTTTGATCCTGGTAGTTTCTTCTGGGGTGGCAGCGCGATCCATTGAGTCCTCGCCCATGACAAAGTGCCGAAACGGCGTCAGCGGCGCAAGAAAGCCGAGGTTGATGCCTGAGCCGCGTTTGGCAGCGGCATCCATATACTGGGGAAAGGTTTCCCACTCCCAGGTAATCCCTTTGTTCAAGACGTCAAAAGGAATGGCTTCGACATTGACCAAGTCCCACGCGGCGATGTCACGTACCGCTGGTTTGCATGGCGCCAGGCCGACACCGCAATTCCCCATCACTAGGCTGGTGACGCCATGCCATGATGACGAGGTGATCAACGGGTCCCAGCAGATTTGCGCGTCATAGTGCGTATGGGGATCAACAAATCCTGGCGCAACCATGAGATCTGATGCGTCAATCGTTTGCTTAGCACTGTCAGTGATTTTTCCAATGTCCGCGATTTTGCCATTGGCAACCGCAATATCCGCCTGATAGCGGGTAGCGCCGGTGCCATCGACAATAGTTCCGTTCTTAACAACGAGATCGTAGGCCATAGGGTCCTCCTTTCATCCGCTGCTCCACGCTTACGGTGATGTCGTCCATCTTGTCAAGGGTTCTGCTTTGCAGGCGCAGTGGAAAAATGTCTCTGTCCATCGTAAAAGGCTAGGCATGACGAGTAGCAACATACCGGAACAATCTCAACTGAACAGCTCGCACTGGGGCGCGTTTAGGCCGATCGTGGTTGATGGCCGCGTAGTCAGCGTACAACCATTTACCCTTGATCGAGATCCGTCGTCGCTCTTGGGTTCAATAACAGATGCCGTGTATCATGCCTGTCGAGTGACGCAGCCCGCAGTACGCCAAGGGTGGCTCAAACACGGGCCGGGTAAAGCGAACGAGGGACGAGGTGGAGACGGCTTCGTTGCTGTCTCGTGGGAGCACGCACTAGATCTTATTGCTGAAGAGCTGAAACGCGTCATTGCACGGTACGGCAATGAGGCGATCTTTGCTGGCACATACGGTTGGGCCAGCGCCGGACGCTTTCATCATGCCAAGTCACAGTTGCAGCGTTTTCTGACCCGTATCGGCGGCTTTGTTGGGTCTAAGGAAACCTACAGTAATGCTGCAGGTACGGTGCTGACCCGGCGTATCGTGGGCTCCAGCAACGCGGCCCTGGGCGGCACGAGTTGGCAGAGCATCGTAGAACACGGAGAACTTGTAGTGACGTTCGGCGGGATACCATTGCGTAATACGCAAGTGACCACCGGTGGCATGGGCGAACATACGACCCGCCGGTGGTTGCAACGGGCCAAACAGGCCGGCGTTGCCTTTTGTAATATTAGTCCTCTACGCGACGATGCCGCTTCGTTCCTCGCTGCCGACTGGCTCGCTTTGCGGCCAAACTCTGACACCGCGGTCCTGCTGGCGCTTGCCTATACACTCATCCATGAGCAACTCTACGATCGCGACTTCGTGCCGCGCTATTGCGTGGGCTTCGATGAGTTTCGTCGTTATCTCGACGGTCACGGCGACGGCATAGTGAAAGATCCTGCGTGGGCAGAGTCTCTCAGTGAGTTATCTGCTGCGACGATTTGGGCTTTGGCACGGCGGATGGCAAGGTCACGGACGTTCGTCATGGCAAACTGGTCCTTGCAGCGTGCGGACCATGGTGAGCAGCCATTCTGGGCGGTGATCAACCTCGCGGCGCTGCTCGGGCAGATCGGACAACCGGGCGGCGGTTTTGGTTTTGGCTACGGCAGTGTCGAAGGAGTAGCAGACCTGCGACCTACAGCACCGATTCCTGAGTTACCGATCGGTCGCAACCCAGTCACCAAGTTCATCCCGGTCGCGCGCATTGCTGACATGTTGTTGTCTCCTGGAGAACCCTTCCAGTATAACGGCTTAGATCTCGCCTATCCCGATATTCACCTGGTGTGGTGGAGTGGCGGTAATCCGTTTCATCACCATCAGGATATTAATCGCTTGATTCGGGCGTGGCGAAAACCCGACACCATCATCATCAACGATCCGTGGTGGACCGCTACGGCGCGGCACGCGGATATTGTCCTCCCAGCGACGACGACCCTTGAGCGCAACGACATCGGTGCGAGTGCGCGCGATCGTTTTCTCGTGGCAATGAAGCAGGCGATTGCGCCGCTTGGTCAGGCACGCAACGACTACGACACGTTTGCTGACTTGGCCGCGCGCTTTGGCGCTCACGAGGCTTTTACAGAAGGCCGCGGCGAAATGGAATTCCTCCGCCACCTCTATGAAACGACCGCCGCGCAGGCCGCGCGTTGGGAAATGCGCTGGCCGTCCTTCGATACCTTCTGGGCGCAGGGCTTTTACGAGCTTCCTGCGGTCACTGAACCGTATGTTGCGTTTGCCGATTTTCGTGCAGATCCCGTCGGCAATCCGCTGGCAACGCCGTCCGGCCGTATCGAACTGTTCTCGGAGACGATCGCGAGTTTCGGCTATACGGATTGCCCAGGTCACCCGACCTGGATCGAACCTCATGAGTGGCTTGGTAGTGACAAGACGGCAAAGTATCCCCTCCATCTGCTCACGACGCAGCCTCACTCCCGATTACATGCGCAGATGGACATGGGTCGTGTCAGTCAAGAAAACAAGATTGGCGGACGTGAGCCGATACGCATCCATCCTGCCGATGCCGCGAAACGCGGGCTTCGTGATGGCGACATCGTGCGGGTCTTTAATGATCGCGGGGCGCTGCTTGCTGGCGTGGTAGTAAGTGACGAACTGCGACCTGGTGTTGTGCAGATGGCGACTGGCGCGTGGTACGACCCAGAAGAACCCGGCGTGATCGGCAGTCTCGATAAACACGGGAACCCCAATGTATTGACCTCGGACAAGGGAACCTCGTGCTTGGCACAGGGTTGCAGCGCACAGAGTACGCTTGTCGAAATGGAGAAGTATACCGCTCCGTCACTTCCGGTGACAGCGTTTGTTTTGCCGGCGATTGACAGTGCGTAAGGGTCTGCCTTTGAGTACGCCTTCGACGTTCCTCTGTTGGACTGTCAGTGCTGGTCAGAGAAGCCACCGCAGTGTGTCAACGTGACGCGCCAAAGACGCCGAAGCAATCTGGCAAGCATCGTCTCACACCGAGATTGCTGCGCTACGCTCGCAATCATAAGTACCGTAACGTAACTCCTAGTTTCAACGTCGCGGTACTTTGTTTTGTCTCCGATCTTTACGGCGTCGTGCCGAGGATGTTGAGTTCGGCTATGGCGGTGTACGGCAAGCCGACCGCATCACTAAGCGCGACGAGACGAATGAAGCGGCCTGTGCGCGGCGTCCCAAACACGACCTCCTTCAAACTCGCCGTTGGCGCTAAACTACCTTGCTGCACTGGACTGCCCCAACTTACACCATCGCTACTGACATAGAACTGATAGTCTTTGATTGTGCCATTGAGCAGCCCGTCTTGCCGAGGCAGATAACGAAAGCCGCGCACGCTATACGAGCCGCCGAGGTCAAGGATAATCTGGTGCGGCTGAGCTGGGGAGGCATTCATCCAGGCCGTGTGCCAGAAAGTATCGGCAGCGCCATCAATGGCGTAGCTCCCTTGCCAACGGGGGGCTTCCTGACTATCGACCGACACCAATCGCAACTGGCTCTGTGGAATCACCGGCGAGCTGCCACCAGCGGCGGTTCCCAGGATGTTAAGCTCAGCGATGGCGGTGTACGGCAAGCCGACCGCATCACTAAGCGCGACGAGACGAATGAAGCGGCCTGTGCGCGGCGTCCCAAACACGACCTCCTTCAAACTCGCCGTTGGCGCTAAACTACCTTGCTGC